>Ga0209415_10002935_pt1 | contig 31874 bp, 33 predicted proteins | sample PeaSoiSIISIP2007_FD_187696 | JGI IMG/M metagenome (GOLD analysis project Ga0209415, IMG submission 187696) | Peat soil microbial communities from Weissenstadt, Germany - SII-SIP-2007 (SPAdes) (version 2) | ecosystem: Environmental > Terrestrial > Soil > Wetlands > Peat | place: Germany... | reverse complement strand
TTGCCCGCCTCGCCCAACAGATTTTCTTTAGGAATTCTGCAATCCGCGAGGACAAGCGGGCAGGTGGACGACCCGCGAATTCCCAGCTTGTGTTCTTCGGCGCCGGGCGTCAGGCCTGGCGTGCCATGCTCGATCAGGAACGCCGAGAATTTTTCTCCATCGATCTTGGCGAAGACGGTGTAAAGCCCCGCAATGCCGCCATTGGTAAGCCACTGCTTTTCGCCATTGAGGATGTACTGGGAGCCGTCGGGTGAAAGCGCCGCACGCGTGCGGATGTTCATGGCGTCGGAACCGGAGCTGGCCTCGGACAATCCGTAAGCACCGATGCATTCGCAAGTTGCCAGCTTGGGCAGGTAGCGCCGCTTCTGTTCCTCGGTGCCGTACCATACCAGCGGCAGCGTGGCGATGCCGACGTGCGCGCCAAAGGCCGTGGAAAAACTGGCCAGCACAGAGATGTGGTCAGTGATTACTGTCGAGCTCACCTTGTCCATTCCCAGGCCGCCATACTCCTCGGGAATGTCGACCGCGGTGAAGCCCAACTCAGCCGCCTTGCGCAACAGCGCCTGCATCGCGCCCGGTTCTTTGGCCTCGATCGCTGCCGCGCGTGGCAAGATCTCTTCGCGGGCGAACTGCTCCGCCGTAGCCGCGATCTGCCGCTGCTCTTCGCTCAGATCTTCGGGAGTAAAGATCTCCTCCGGCTGGCGCGACTCGAGCAAAAAGCTGCCGCCCGCAGCGACAGTGGGGGATGCTGTGGTGGGACGCATCGGCGTGGGTGGCCTCCTCTCTTCTTGGACGCCTCAGGCCAACCTTACGATACGCCCCGGAACTGCCGCAATCGGTTAACGATGTGATTTTTCTTCTGATTCACAAACTGCCAAGGGCCGGGCCGGCGCACCCGCCAAAGCGCACGCGGAGTCCCGCGCGACAGCCATTGCATGCCAAAGAGACCGGCCAATTACCGCGTCGACTCGAACAGGAACCAGGCCCGGCGCTCGGCTTCGTCGATCCAGACTTCGATCAGACTCGTCGTGGCGTAATCATTGGCCTTGGAGGCTACTTCGTGGGCCGTGCGCAGGCTTTCAACCAGTGCGCGATAGTCGCCGTGCAGTTCGAGCAGCATGTCCCGCGCCGGCACAAACTCCTGGTCGTTGTCGCTGATGCGCTGCAACCGTGCGATGTGGCCGATAGAGCGAATCGTTTGCCCGCCAATCTTGCGGACTCGCTCGGCAATGTCGTCGCTGATTTTGAAGATCTGGTCAGCGTGCTCGTCGAGCAGCAGGTGATAGTCGCGGAAGTGTGCTCCGCTCATGTGCCAGTGAAAGTTCTTGGTCTTGAGATAAAGCGCGAATACGTCGGCAAGAAGCGCGTTCAGAACGCTGGAAAGGTCCTTGATCTGTTCCGGAGCAAAACCATCCGGATTGCTGACCTTCACCGCTTTCGAAGTCTGGCTGGTATGGGTCGACATCGAACATCTCCTTTGCTTTGATTGGCCCGCTTCTGGCAACCAGTTCGCGGGATCGGTGCTACACACGGACTTTGATGCTGCGCTGAACTGACTCGTTCGCCGAAACGATACTGTGGAAAGCAGAAGTTGCTGGAGATTTCACATTGCGACAAAACGGGCGCCCGATGGAGGGCGCCCGTTTTGCTTCTGGCTCTGTTTATGGCGTTCTATATTTGCAGCAATAAGCTCTATACCTTCACCGCCGGATGCGCCGCGTAATGCAGGAGGACGGCGACAGCGCAGCTAGTGAGCCGCGTCTCGGCCGAATCCGCGCGGCTGGTGAGGATGGTCGGGACGCGCGCGCCGAGCACAATGCCGGCCAGTTGCGCGCCGCCCAGGTACTCAAGCTGCTTGGCCAGCATGTTGCCGCTCTCGAGATCGGGAACCACGAGAATGTCGGCCTGCCCGGTGACCGCCGAGACCAGCTTCTTGATCTGCGCGGCTTTGATGCTCACCGCGGTATCAAAGGCCAGCGGCCCGTCGAGAATACCGCCTGTGATCTGTCCACGGTCGGCCATCTTGCAAAGTGCGGCGGCGTCGAGCGTCGACTTGATCTTGGGATTCACGGTCTCGACCGCCGAAAGCAGGGCGACTTTGGGCTCGGGAATGCCCAGCGCGTGTGCCAGATCGATGGCGTTTTGGACAATGTGAATTTTGTCTTCGAGCTCGGGCGTGATATTGATGGCCGCGTCGGTAATGAGCAGCGTACGCGCGTAGGCGGGCGTATCCATGATGAACACGTGCGAGATGCGGCGCGCCGTGCGCAGGCCGGTATCGCGCTGCATGGCCGGCTTCAACAACTCATCGGTGTGCAGGCTGCCCTTCATGAGGGCCTGGGCGCCGCCGGAACGGCAGATCGCGACAGCTGCTTCGGCGGCTTGCGCCTCGGTGTCAGCGTCGATGATCGGAAAGCAGCTGATATCCACGCCGATCTTTGCGGCAAGGGCTTTCATGGCCTTTTCGGGACCGATCAAAGTCGGCTCGATCAGCATGGCGGCAGCAGCTTCGACGGCTCCGCTCATGGCCACAGCGGTCATCGGCCATACCACGGCGGTGGTGATCGCCGGCAGATTCTTGCAGCGCGCGATGAACTTGTGGAACACGTGGTAGTCAGGCGGATGGCCGATCAGTGGATCAACGGCAACGGCTTCAGCCAAAGTGGCAAGATCGCTCATGAATCATTTCTCCCCACCCGGCAGAGCGAGAGCTTGCCGGGACTGTCCAGACTATTGTCGCGTGGGAGCAGCGAAGCGCATGTGCGATTGGTCACACTTCGGGCTGACATCTCGCATGGTGAAATCTGTTGCGGACGGCCGTTCATTGCGGCGTCAGTTTTCCCAAGCCTGGTGGCAGCGGCCAGCTTGACGCGTAGTGTTCCATCTGTCACATTATCCATGTGACACCTCTGCGGTTCCAGCTCAAGGCCGGCGAGCCCATCATCGACCAGGTAATTTTCGCGGCCAAGAAGGCGTTCATCAGCGGCGAGCTTCTGCCCGGGGAGCCGTTTCCGTCGGTCCGCGCGCTGGCCTCCGACCTGAAAATCCATCCCAACACCGCGCACAAGGCGATCCAGTATCTCATCCAGGACCGGTGGCTCGAAGTGCGGCAGGGAATCGGAACCGTAGTTGCCAGAAGGCCGGAGCCACGGCGTGGTGACCGCAAGCGACTGCTGCAACAGGAGGTCGAGCACATCGTGGTCGAGGCCATCCGCGTGGAGCTGAAATTGCCCGAACTGCTCGAAGCGATCGAAGAACAATGGGCAAAGATCGAAAAGCCGCAGGAGGCGGCGCTTGGATGATCCGTATTGAAGACTTATGGAAGAGCTTCGGCCGGCACGATGCGCTGCGGGGGATCAGCATGCACGTCACGGAAGGCAGTGCCTATGCCTTGATCGGCGCCAACGGAGCGGGAAAAACCACAACCATGAAGATCCTGATGAACATCATGGAGCCCACGCGCGGCTGCGCCACCGTGCTGGGCGTTGACTCGCGCCGGATCTCACCCCGCGAACTCAGCCAGATCGGCTACGTCTCGGAAAATCAGGAATTGCCGGAGCGCCTGACGGTCGACGAGTACTTCGCTTACCTGCGGCCCTTCTATGCACGATGGGACCGCGATCTTGAAGCGTTATTGCGCGGGCAACTGCGGCTGCCCGGCGGCCGCAAGATCGGCGCGCTCTCGCATGGCATGCGGACGAAAATGACACTCGCCTGCGCGCTGCCGTTTCGCCCACGGCTACTCGTGCTGGATGAACCATTCAGCGGCCTCGACCCGCTGGTGCGCGATGAATTCATGGACGGAATCCTCGGCCAGGCCGGCGAAACGACCATTCTGATCTCGACGCACGAGCTCGGGGAGATTGAGGGCGTGGCGACGCATGTTGCCTTTATCGAGGAGGGCCGCCTGCTTTTTGACGAGCCCATGGACGACCTTCGCGCCCGGTTCCGCGCCGTGCGCATCACTTTCGAGAAGCCGGCGCGTCTGCCCGCCATGCTGCCCGATGATTGGTTGCGCGTTTCCACCGACGGCAACGTCCTCGAGTTCATCGACTCGCGTTTTAAAGATGGCGATTCTCAGGAGCGTTTGCAATCGCAGCTCAGCGGCATTCGCAGAATCGATGTAGAGCCGGTAGCGCTGCGAACCGTCTTCACTTCGCTGGCCCGCGCAGTGAGAGATCGGGCGGCCTAAATAAAGGAAAGCGATGATGATCTGGCACATATTCAAGAAGGATTGGCATCTGCTGCGGCTTTTCGGGCTTGCGGTTGCGGCTTTGCCGTTTGCCATCGCGGTTGTTCACTTCAAGATGGGGCACCAGTTTGAAGAGAACGAAGCGCTCTCATCGCTGCTGCTTCTGCTTGAGCTGATGCTGTACTTCGGCGTGGCCATGCTCACCGCGGTGCTCGTTCATCTCGACGGCTTGGTGAGCGCGCGGCAGGACTGGCTTGCGCGTCCCGTCCGGCGGCGCGATCTGCTCGCGGCTAAACTGCTTTTTCTTCTGCTCGTCGCGCAACTTCCCCTCCTGGTTGCCAATCTCGCCGGCGGCCTGATTGACGGATTCACATTTTCGGCTTGTTTTTCATCGGCTTTGACCGAGAATCTCTACTTCTTACTCGGATTCACGCTTCCCATACTCGCATTTGTGTCACTCACCAGGAACCTGACCGAAGCGCTGGGCGGAGCGTTTGCCATCTTCATCGCAGTCATTGGACTTGAGTTTGTGATCGCGGCCTGGAACGGAGGGAACCCGCTGGGGCCTACGGCGGAAACCGGCGTCGCCTGGATCCCGCAGACCGAACGGCTCTTGATCTACCTCGCGGCCGCAGTTGCGATTCTCGGCCTGCAGTACTTTCGGCGCGATGCCCGCGTCTCGCGCTACGTTCTTGGCGCAGCCGTCGTGCTTTGCCTGATCACCCAGGCGCTCCCGTGGCGTGCGGCCTATCGCTTGCAGAAGGCTCTTTCTCACGCACCCGACGTCAGCGCCGCCATCGCAGTTCAATTTGATCCCGCGCTGGGCACCCTCCACTCGCCGGTCTCTTCGGATCCAGACCCGCGAGCCAAAGTGCAGATGGGCACAACCAGTTTGCGGGCGCCGGAAGAGTCTGCAGAGATCGACATTCCTCTCGCAGTCAGCGGCCTTCCCAGCGGAACAATTCTGAAAATCGACCGCGCCGAGACTCATCTCGTCGATGCGAATGGCAGGGAGGGGAAATCCATCAGCCCGGCAGGCGAAGCCGGCGGATTCGAAGTATCCAATGACCCCGCGGTCCAGGGGCCCGTGATCTCATTCGAGCCGCTTCACGTTCGCGCCAGAATCCTCAGCCAATTGAAGACCAGCTCCGTCACGCTGCAAGTGGATTACTCGGCGACCGTGTTGAGGCTGGTCTCCACAAGTGCCCTGCCGGCGCTCGATGCAGATCAGCACCTGCCAAATGTCGGTTGGTGCAAGACGAAGCTGAACGACAGCCGCACCGCGATTGAAGTTCGCTGCCTGGCGGCCGGTTCGGAGCCGGAATGCGGCACCATTTTGCTGGCGAACCCCGCCAGCGGCGCTCACAATCCCGTGATTCACGGGTGCCTCAACGACTATTCCCCGTACTTTGGCCGGTACAAGCCGCCCGACATCCTCATGCGCGAGGGCGCCAACCTCAACTTCCGCGATTCGGCGGGCTTGGTAAGCTACCCGGTTGATGGATCGCAGATTGGAAGCGCTCAGGTACTCATCAAGAGCTACGCCGCGGTCGATCACTTCAGTACGCGCCTGGTCATCCCGTCAATTCGCCTGGCCGACTGGTCGGCTCGCTGATCGCTGAACCGATTGAAAACCGCAGGTCTAGCCTTCCGAAAATGCGGCAACCAGGTTCAGGGCGACCCATTTTTCCCCTGATAAGAGGTCCCAGGCCTTGATCTTGAGGTCACGGGAAAGGCGTAGGCCTTCCTGGATTGGCCGCCATGAATCACCCCGCAGAATCGTTGACTGGCAAGGAAAATCAGGCCTATACTCTTTTCAACCGGGCCTTCCCCTCCCCAGCAACCGGCGGTCGGCGGCGTCACCTTGGCGCCGCGTTCGAATTGACAGGAGGTTCCGTGTATAAGCCCCTTGCAGTCGCGTTGTGTGCAGTGCTCCTCTGCGGAGTTTCAGCCCCAAAATCTTCAGCCCAGCTAGGCCAGCTCGGCAATGTTCTCAACGGAAAGCAGAAGAAATCGCCAGATGCTCCGGCCGATCTGAGCAACGTGGATAAGGACAAGATTGCCAAGATCGAGCAGATGCCCGAGGTCGCGGATGACATTCAGCAGCAATGGGACGCTTTGCGCAGGAGCGACATGCAGCTCGCGTACGGCATCAATCTCACCGAAAACCTGGGCGTGTCACAGGACAGTGTTTCGGCTGATGCGTTCGATCGGCAGCGCCTCTATAGCAATCCGGTGGTGCAGAGCTACGTCAACGAGTTTGGCCAGCGGCTGGTTCCCAAGGGCTCGCCAAACCTGTACACGTTCCGGGTGCTCTACGATCCCATTCCCAAGGCGCTCACGTTGTCTACGGGAACCATCTACATCTCCACGGGCTTGCTTTCCATGCTCAACAGCGAATCGGAACTGGCTTATGTGCTGGGGCACGAGATTGCCCACATTGAGCTGCGCCAAGCCTATTTGCGCATTCGCGACAAGCAGGTGGAAATCGAGCTGGCGAAGGAAAAGGCCGAAAAGGAGAAGGTCATCACCGATGTGGCCTCTACGGTGATGGGAGCAGGCATCGGCGGCGCCATGATTCCCTTTCGGCTGGGCGGCTCGCTCCTTGGTGGTAGCGCCGGCCTCGCCACGGGAATGGAAGTAGGCCACTACTTCATTCATCCCCAGATCGAGCCCGTGCAATGGGCCTCGAAAGAAGAGGATGACTCCGATGAACTGGCGACCAAGTACATGATGGAAGCGGGCTACGATCCGCGCCAGGTGCAGCACCTGTTCGACGCGCTCAATCAAATGGTCACCGTGGATTCCCGCATGGGCCTGGGCTTTATGGGCAGCGCACCGCGCTTGAAAGAGCGGTCCGCCCGCCTGCAGGTGTTGCTGAACGGGGAGCTTCACGCGGAGATTGAAATGAAGGCCAAGGGAAGCGGATTCAAGTCCAGCGGCCCCGACTTTGTTCCCATGATCTCCGCCGTCAGGCGCGACAACGGGATCCTCTCGATGGACTTCGATCTGTTCGCCGTGGCCAAGAGGAATCTTGACGGCGCCGTGCAGGATCGGCCCGACGATGCCTATGCTCACTTCTACCTGGCCAAGCTGGAACGGCTGACGGCGCGCACACCCGATGAGAGGCAGGACGCGCTCAATCACCTGACCACAGCGCTCCGCCTTGATGCGGATCGCGGCGCAATCCCCGCAGCGCACCTGGAATATGCCGTCGCGCTGATGGAGGAGAATCCAACGAACCGCGACCAGGTTGCAGGCGAGCTGAAGGCCTACGTCGCTCTCTCTGAGCGCGACCACGCCGCGGTGCCTGCCAACATGCCGCTTATCTATGACTATTTGAGCGGATCCGGAGACACGAAGTGGTATCTGCCGCCGCAGTGGTTTGGCGCGCAGCTAACCAATAATCCGGGCTTTACCACGACCGCGCCGGAAGCGGTGATCGAAAAGGCGACGATGCTGTCGCCGACGACGGCGCAACCCAACGCGCCGGCAATGGCCAATGCAACTGCGCCTGCGAATCGCGCGAAGGTCAAGCCCGCTGCAGTGCATACGAAGAAGGAAGCCGCGAACTAGCTGCGGGCCCACTCCTTGTGCCCCATCCAAGGATGGCTTGGGTGGGATGCACGATTTTCGTCCCCTGTCTCGCACAGGATTGGCTCATCGAATTGCGTTACCCTGAGTTTCGATGGGCCACATTCGCATCCTTCCCGATCAGGTTGCCAACCAGATCGCTGCCGGCGAGGTCGTCGACCGCCCCGCCTCGGTGGTGAAGGAATTGCTGGAGAACGCTCTTGACGCCGGGGCCATGCGCATTCGCGTCGAAGTCGAGGGCGGGGGCCGGAAGCTGATTCGCGTCGCCGACGACGGCCACGGAATGAATCGCGACGATGCGCTGCTGGCCTTCGAACGCCACGCCACATCGAAACTTCGCACCGCCGACGACCTGCTTTCGATTGCCACCCTGGGATTCCGCGGCGAGGCGCTGCCTTCGATCGCTTCCGTTGCGCGCGTGACGCTGGAGACATCCGCGGGCGAAGAGGGTGACGGCACTCGCATGGAGATTGCCGGCGGCAAGATTCATCGGGTTGAAGACGCCGCTTTGCCGCGTGGAACCACGATTGCCGTCGCCGATCTGTTCTTCAACACGCCTGCGCGGCGCAAATTTCTGCGTGCCGAAGCCACTGAGCTGGCCCACGTGACCGCGCTGGTCACGCACTATGCGCTCGCCCATCCGGAAAGGCACTTCGAGCTTTTGTCGGCGAGCCACACGATCGTTTCTGCCCCGCCCGTAACGCGGACCGCGGAGCGCATCTACCAGATCTTCGGCAAGGAGACACTTTCGCAACTACTGCCCGTGGCGGCCGAGGCGCCGTTCGAACATGCAGGCCTGCCCGAACCGCCGCCGTGGAGGAAGGATCCTGATCAGCCGCCGCGGAAGCCCGGCACTGTGCGCATCTCCGGCTTTTACTCCAAGCCGGAGCTGCAAAAACTGAATCGCAATTCAATCTACATCTTCGTGAACAAGCGCCTCATTCGTGACCGGCTCCTTTTGCATGCGATCACCGAGGCCTATCGCAATGTCATTCCGCCAACGAGTTTCCCCGTTGTGCTTCTCTTCCTGGAAATGCCGCCCGAGGAGGTCGACGTCAACGTGCATCCAGCCAAGACGGAGGTGCGCTTCCGCCAGCAGAGTCTTATCCACGACTTTGTCCGCGACAGCCTGCGCACAGCTCTGATCAAGGCGCGGCCCGCAGCGGGCTTTCTGGCCGCACTCGACTCGCAGCCCTCGGCAAGCCCCTCGCTGATGCCGCCAGCCGCTTCGCCGCTTCCTGGCGCGCCCGGCAGCGCGGGGGTCTCGATGCAACCGGACGGCGCTCTGCCTCCGGATTCCGATCCTGGTGCATTCGCTGCCGTACGAGCTGACGCCGAACCATTCCGCCTGACTCCCCGGCTGCCGTCTCCAGTTCCCGGGAGCTTGCCTTTCGCTGCGCGAACGATTCCCGACGGGCAGCCTTTGAGCGCGGGTTCCTTTGACCGGGAGCAATGGAGCGAGGCAGCAAAGGCCCTGTTCACGCCGCCGGCGGTTCCCGATGCCGGAGTATGCAGCCCAACTCTCAATGGTGCAGCGAGTTACACCGACGGTTCGGGCTCGGCCGCTGCCCAGGTCGAGGCGGAACAGGCGGCTGCCAATCTCAATCGCCTGGGGTCTCTAAAACCGCTTGGGCAGTTGCGCGAATCGTTCATTCTGGCGGCTGGCGACGATGGGCTCTGGATCATCGACCAGCATGTTGCGCATGAGCGTGTTCTTTTTGAGAAGATCCTACAAGATCGCCAAGTGGAAAAAGTCCAGCGCCAGCGCATGCTGATGCCCTTGCTGGTAGAGCTGAAGCCTGAACAAATGGTGGTCTTTGCACGCATCGCCCGGGAGCTGGAACAAAGTGGCTTTGAGGTGGAACCCTTTGGGCCACAAACACTTGCAGTGAAGGCGGCCCCGGTGGGGCTGGCCGGCGCTGAACTCGAGCGAATGTTGAGCGAGGTCATCGAGCAGACTGCGGAAGATTCTGAAGAACCCTTTCGAAATGAGGAGCTTACGAAACTCCGCACCCGCATTGCCGCGTCAATTGCCTGCCATTCGGCGATTAAGGTGAATACACCTCTTGATCCAAAACGTATAGAATGGTTATTGTTAGAACTGGCGAAGACCAGCCACCCAACCAGCTGCCCGCACGGACGTCCAATTGCTTTGCTGTATTCTTGGAAGGAGATCCAGCGGGCCTTTCAAAGGATTTAGAGGACTTGGAAGGTGGCCCGCCCCGCTCTCAGGAGCGAGGGTTGCACGGAGTGATTGCCAACCTGGAAGCGAGGTTTCTTTGACAGCGGAACAATTGGAAGCATCGCGCTCCGAAAGGATGCGCCTGAACGGAAATCGGGCACTTACCCTCGAAGACGCCCGAATCTGGCTCGAGGAGACGGGGCTCTGCCTTTTCCTCCCGCGGCGGCAGTTTTCTGCGTTTATTGCGCCATCATTTGTTGAAGCCGTTGCAGGTGAGCGAAATTCCGCTCCCGGAGCCAAAACTGTCGCACTGGCTGAAGAACTGCTGATCCGCCTCGAAGCGGACGGCGTAGCCGTGCGCCTGAACCTGCTTGGCCAGCCGGGCGAGCAGCCTGATTTTGTCGTGGCCGGATGGGTTTTGCCGTACGTATACGCCCTTCGCGGGGATCGCGATTGGCGGCGGAGCCCGCAATTGACTGGCTCGCGGCAGGTTTCGCCTCTCGCTATCCAGGCCTATAAGCTTCTTGAAGGTGGCGACGCCACGATTTCTCAACTGCGGCATGCGCTGGGCCGCGAAGTTTCGGAGTCTGCGGTTCTGCGCGCCATTACCGAGCTTTGGCAGCAGCTTCGCATCATTCCAGTGGTCTCGGCTCCCGGCAAGGCCGCACAATGGCAGCTTCTGCGGTTGCGCTTCCAGAAAGCCATTGCCGAGGGTGCTTCAACTTCGCAAGTCACCGCGATTTCGGTGCTCGCCTCCATCTACCTGCAAGCCGTGATCGCCGCCAGCATGGAAGAAGTGGAATTGTTCCTCGCCCCATTGACCGCGCGCAGCAAGGTCCGCGAGGTACTTCGTGGTTTGGTGGCCACTCGGCAGGTGCACACCATTTCTTTCGGGCACGCCCCGCACTTCTACGTGGCTGGAACGCTCCCCGAGTTCGCGCCGCCTCCAACGGTCTACGCGAGCTCATCCATGCCCGCCTCCAGTTACTTCCTGCGTTCCTATGAACGCGAGGATGTGCCGCGGGAGCCGGTGGCGCGGGCGCCAATTGCCGCTTCTGCTCCGGCCCGCATGGAAAAGCCCGCGGAAGCTTCGCAAGTTCGCAAGGCCGACACAGACGTCGATGCCAAAGACAGACCGGCTGTAGCGCGGCCCAATCTCAACCGTCAACCTGCTCGCTCGCACAGCCACAAGCCGGGCCAAAGCTCCGCGGGCGCCCGCGTGGCACGTCATGCAGGCCGCAACGTTCGCGGAGCCACACGTTCCGGCGCGGCGCGCGCCAAAGGCAGCTCGCGCCATGGCCATGCGGCGCGGTGGGCGCAGGGAGCAGCCAAGAACGGCCATGACAAGCACGGTGCGGGCCGTTTCCATGCGAACAGCAATGGCCACTCCAGTGGTGCCGCAAAAATGCGGACAAACAAGCCTGCTGCATCGAGAAGTTTGCGCAACGGCTACGCGAGCGCGGGCAAAGCAACCGCAAAGCCTGTTTCCCGCCGCCCCGGGGTATCTCGCAAGGACGTGCGCGGCGAAAAGCTTGGCGCGCGCGGCAACCGCAAGCCCGCTTTGACAGCTTCAACGAAGTCAGGCAACCGGGGGCGCTACGGATTTACCGCTCCATCAAGGCGGAGTTCAAAGAAACGCGGATGAGCGGGAACGAGAACGGCATTGCTGCCTCAAAACCGGGCCGCCGAATGATTGTCGCCATCGATGGCCCCGCCGGCGCCGGAAAAAGTACGATCGCCCGCCACCTGGCGCAGTATTTTGGCCTGCTGAACCTTGAAACGGGCGCGATGTATCGCGCTTTCGCGCTGAAGGCGTTGCGCGCCGAGATTCCTCTGGATGACAGCAGCGCCCTCGAAGCCCTTACCCACGAAACTTCTATCCAGCTTGAATCGGGCGAGGAGGAGAATCGCGTCCTGCTCGATGGCGAGGACGTAAGCGGTCTCATCCGCAACCCAACTGTGACTGAAGCGGCGTCAAGGGTAAGCGTTTTTCCCGCAGTGCGGTCCTGGATGGTCCGCCTGCAGCAGCAGCTCGCGGCGCAGGGCGGCGTCGTGATGGAGGGCCGCGACATTGGCACTGTCGTTTTCCCGCATGCCGAGGTGAAGATCTTTCTCGATGCCGCTCCCGAAGTACGGGGCCAGCGCCGCTACGATCAGCTCGGCGAGAAAGACCGCTCGTCCGCCACTCCGCCGGAAGAGGTCATTCGCGATCTGCGCGCCCGCGACGAGCGGGACCGCAATCGAGCCGATTCACCGCTCAAGCCCGCGCCCGATGCGGTTCTCCTGGATTCCACGAACATGACACTGGACGAAGCCGTTGCCGCGGCTGAGGCCATTGTGGGCGAGAAGCTGGGCCTGCCTGCGGCGAAAGCGTAGTTGACCCGGACGGGGCGACTGCGGCCTCCGCCAACCTTAGATCGTCGCGTACCGCCATCATTGCGGCCTCACCTCGACATTCCAAACCGAATCCCAAATAAGCGACTCTTGCGGACCTTCCAAAGCACGACGGAAAGCACCACCCAAACCGCGAGTGCAACGACCAGGTATAGAAATGCATTGTGCTTTGGAAGCATGAGCCAGAGAATGACGGCGAATCCGGCAAGCCCGATGCAGCCGAGCGAGGCGCCAGCCGCGTCGATGCTTGCAGCCATGCGTCCCCGATTGGTTCCATCATGGCCGATCTTCGCCATGCGCTTTTTTTCGTGCGCCTCGATCAGCGTCGCAGTTGCGGGAAAGATGGCCGGAAAAGCGAGAAATAGGCCGCCCGGGCCAGGGCCGAATCGCATTGCGATGAAGCCAGCGAGGACTGTTGCCCCTCCTCCAAAGGCGAATCGTATTAAGTATTCGTGCGGTTTCGTTTCTTTCAACGACGATATTCTGGCGGAGATCAAATCACCACCTCCCGCTGAAAATCATCCATGACCCAATGGAGATGACCAACCAGACGGGCAGGAGCGCGAAGCTGACGATGAAAGCACTCGGCCGAAAGCGCCGAAGAAGGAAACTGGCCAGCGCGCAATAAAGGAGAAAAGCGATCGAGCCGAGCAGCATGGTTTCAGCTTCACCGGCGGCATAGGCTCTTCCGTACTTGTGGATCGTTAGAGTCAGCGTTGCTAATGCTATGGAAGGCGCGGCACTGAACAGTCCCGCGAAGCTCTTGGGACGAAGCATGTCTCCAAGCATCGCGAAAAAACTGACGACTAAACCGCCGACGAAAAAGCGCAAGATGAATTCGCTCATTTCCTGCCATCTTCGAATCGACCGTTGAGCACTTTGCTACGATTCGGCCGCAAGTCCGTGCTATGGGAATAGAAGGTTAGTTGCAAGAAGGAGTTGTTCGTTGGAAGCTTCCGCCTCAATCGCTGTGTGGATATGACTTGGCGCCATCCGCCTCGCACCTTGCGCCCGCTCCGGCCAAGCGCGATACGATAGGCTTTCTATATGGAGCTCTCCTGCAGCCGTTGCCACCAGACCGTGCAGCCTGTGGATTGCTTCTGCCCGGTTTGCGGTTTGCCGCAACTCGTCTACTCCGCCGACCCATCCGCGGCGTCAGGGCAACCTGAGCGCTGGGGCGAAGTGGTGCGGGATGCGAACACGGTCGACTGGAAACCTGCCTTGCGGCCGGCTCTTGCCCTGGCCATTCCGGCGGGTGTGCTTTGCGCTGCCCTCACGCGCCTTGGCCTTTTCGGGCTGCTGCTGATCCCCGCAGCAGCGGCTTGGGTCGTCGCCCTTTACGTGCGCGGACGGCGGCCGGCATGGATCACGATTGGCGCGGGCGCTCGCATTGGCCTCGTGACTGGCATTTTGGGCGGTTGGACCGCAGCATTAACAACGGGAATCACTCTCTATGCCATGCGCTTCTGGCTCCGCCAGGGCAAGGTATTCGACGATATGTGGCAGGACCAGATCAACCAGGGAAGCCAGCAGTTATCCACACTCGGCTTTGATCCGCAGACCATCGCCGCCACGAAGCTGATGATGCTTTCGCCGGAAGGGCGCGCTGCTTCAGTCCTTTTCAATATCGGCGTGCTGGCGCTGGTCATCCTCGTCCTTGCCGTCGCCGGCGGAGCCCTGGGAGCACGTTTGGGCCGTCCACGCCGCTCAGAAAACTAATCCGAGCACCGAATCTGCCCACGCCGTCGCTCTGTGCCTGGCCACCCGGCGCTTATTGATTCATCGTTCAGCGCTTGGCGCTTGCCCACTCGGAAGGCGATTGGGCATCGTCTGTGCCTTGGTCCTGATCCTTTTTCGGTGGCTGGCTGGTCGCTTCCACGAGGGGCGCTGGGCTGGCTTCGATCGGCTCGCGAGACTTCGGGTGCAGCTCACAATAAGCCGGCACGTTCACCATCTGCTTCTCAAAGACGGCAAAGCTTTGATTGTCCGGCCGCAGGGTCGACCAGTAGCTCTTGTCACTGAGCAGTGGCTCGTGCCGCTTCACCAGTTGATCTTCGACAATTCTCAAGCCGCAAAGCAGATTATTCTCGGGCAGAAGAATACTCCTCGAAGGGTCGCGTTCGGGCAGATGCCTGTCGCTCTGCCAGTCGAAGTTGCAGCCATAGCGCAAATCGTCCATCTAGGTGAGTCGCAGCAAGCCCTGCTGGTGGACTGGGAGGCGGGTAACAAGGTCAGGCACGTCGACCTCAGGTTGCGTGTGATGCACGTCAGAGGTCGGTTTCAGCCCCGCCTCGGCTCCAGCCAATGCCTGGAAGAAATAGGCCCAGAATGCACGCCGTTGGCCTTTGCTCAAATGACGGAATTGCGGGCAAAGCGGTTTCACTTCTTTTTCCCGCCGCGAGGAAAGGAGATTTGCAGGCAGCGCCTGCTCAATGAGCATGTTCCACGCCGGGTCCCATGTCGGCTCGTCGAGCTCAGCCTTTTGGATCGCGATTGGAGTCGGGGGAACCGGCTTCAATTCCTCGGGAGGATAGCTGGCCGGCTGCTGCTGGACGGCCTGACCTGAATTGTCAGACACCATTTCGACGAATCCGCCGCAACCCGCGAGGCCGATTCCGCAGGCGATGATCCAAGCAATGGTTGAAGTTCTGGCAAAAGTCTGCACTCCATATTTAGATGCGGCGAGTTGAAGTGCGGCAAATTGCTGTTTCCATTGATCTTATATGCACAAGAACCAGCCTGCTGCGGCCACCTGATCGGCCGCGACCTGCGCTCGATGAGAGCATAGGGACTAGCGTTCCCATCCTCACCCGGAGAAATCAGCAACATGCGGCAAATCGTGGCCTTCATCTTTGGACTCGGCCTCATCGGCAATGCGCTGCTTTTTGTCCCCCAAGCCATCGCCGTCTGGCGCAAGAAAACGGACGAGGGCGTCTCCCTGGTCACGTTTGGCGGATTCTGCATCCTGCAGATCCTCGGCGTCATCCACGGCGTTTATGAACATGACAACGCCTTGATCATTGGATTGGGAGCCAGTTTTTTCACTTGCGGCACAGTCACATTTTTGACCATCGCCTACCGTGTTCGCCGGCTGCGGGCGTAACGCTGATCACGTCTTTTTTCTGGCTACCCGGGGGGCCTAACCAACCGTAGGTGATTCCGGTCACATCTCAGTTTATGCAACAGCGCGTACGACAGTTGAATGCGATCCAGCGTATACTGCTTTTCCACGGCGGCGAAGACCCTTGGAGACCACGAGGCTCCCGCGACCTATCCCTGGTTAAGATCCCTGGAGGACCCGATGAGAATCACCGACACCGTTGACCAGGTGCTGAAGCACAAGGCGTTCAACAAGGTTCTGCCTGTTTCTCCGGAGCAGACGGTCCACGAGGCCCTGTCGCTGATGGCCGAGTATGATGTCGGCGCGTTGATGGTGATGTCGGGCTCGCGTCTCGTCGGCATCTTGTCGGAACGCGACTACGCGCGCAAAGGCATTCTCCAGGGTCATGCATCCCGGGATACGAAAGTCCTCGAAATCATGACCAGCCCGGTGATCTCAGTGACTCCGCAACACACGGTCGACGATTGCATGAACCTGATGACCGAGGGCCATTTCCGCCACCTTCCTGTGATTGATGGCGACCGCGTTGTGGGCATCATCTCCATTGGCGATATGGTGAAGTGGGTCATCAGCGGCCAGGAGCATGCCATTCAGGCGCTCGAGGGGTACATTACGGGCGTGTATCCGGGATAAGGCCACCGACTTTTGCGCTTCCAGCTCTTCTTATGTGCCGAAATATCCGAATGCTGTTCAACTTTGAGCCTCCCGCCACAGAGGCGGAGGTCCGTGCGGCGGCGCTTCAATACGTGCGCAAGATCAGCGGACTGAACAAACCCTCGAACACGAACGCGGCAGCGTTCGACGAGGCGATTGGCGAGGTAGCGGTGGCGTCAGCGAAGCTGCTGGGACGCCTTCAGACGAATGCGCCGAAGAAGGATCGTGAAGCAGAGGCCGCGAAGAGAAGAGCGCGGAGCGCGTCGAGATTCGCAAAGTAACTCGCCGTTCACCTACCCCAGAAAAATTCCTGCGATGGAAGCGGAGATCAGGTTGGCCATAGTGCCGGCCAGCATGGCGCGCACGCCCAGCTTTGCCAGGTCGTTGCGCCGCTCGGGAACCAGGGCGCCGATGCCGCCAATCTGCATGCCGATCGAGCCCAGGTTGGCGAAACCGCATAGCGCGAACGTGGCAATGGTGAATGAACGCGGCAGCAGCGTTGCCTTCTGCGCGCCGAGCCCGATATACGCGATCACCTCGTTCAGCGCCATGCGCGTGCCCAGCAGATTGCCGATGGCCGGGCAATCGCGCCACGGCACACCGATGAGCCACGCCACCGGCGCGCCAACAAATCCCAGAATTTGCCCCAGGCTCGAAGGAACCCAATGCGTGTAGGCCAGCCCGTGCGCCCAGGCCAGCACCATGTCGAGAAGCGCCACCAGCGCCAGAAAACTGATGAGCATGATGGCCACGTTCAGCGCCAGCTTGCCGCCGTCAATGGTGCCGCGCGCGATAGAGCCGATGAAGTTCTCCTCGGAGTGCAGCTCGTCCTTGGGAATGACCACCTGGCCCTCGGTGGCCGGAACCTCGGTTTCTGGTACCAGCATTTTGGCCAGCAAAATCGTTCCCGGCGAAGTCATGATGACGGCTGAAAGCAGGTGCCGCGCCTCGACGCCCTGAGCGATGTACATGGCCATGATCCCGCCGGAGACGTGCGCCATACCGCTGGTCATGATGGTCATCAGCTCGCTGCGAGTGGCCTTCGACAGGAACGGCCGGATCGTGAGTGGGGCCTCGGTCTGGCCCATGAAAATCGAGGCCGCCACATTCATGCTCTCGGCGCCCGAGATGCGCATGGTCTTCAACATCACCCACGCCATGGCGCGAATGATGATCTGCATGACGCCGATGTGGTAGAGAACGGCGAAAAACGCGGAGATGAAGATGATGGTCGGCAGCACCTGGAAGGCGAAGACCGCGCCTTGGTTCGCTGTATGGTTCGGGAGCTGACTCAGCAGATTGCCAAACGCGCCCGAGTTGGGAAGGCCGAACTCACCGAAGAGCACCTGCGTGCCGGCGAACGTCGCGGAAAGCATCTTCGTCACGACGGCGCCGGCCCAGGTCATCACACCCTGCCCGATGCTGAAGCGCAGCACCAGGAACGCAAAGCAGAATTGCAGGCCAATGCCCCAGAAAATCGTGCGCCAGCGGATGTGTCTGCGATCAGTGGAAAAAAGATATGCGGCCGCGAGTACGGCCAGAATCCCCAACACCCCAGTGAATCGAGCCAATGCGGTTGCCTCCTTAAGAACAGTTGTCAGTTGTCGGTGATCAGTGGTCAGTGTAGCCTTCTTTAGCCCAAACAGCGAGCACGCCACATCGCAAAGTTGTTTTGAACCGATTCAATTCTTAGGTCGGCGCCAGCAGAGACTGATCACCGACCACTGACCACTAATCACTGATCACTTGCTGCTGAGATACTCTTCCGCATCGGCGCGCGTAAACACTTTGCCCACCAGTGGCACCGCATGCGGCGGCGTTTTGGAAACGCGAATGGCGCGCCTGAGAATCGCGGCCGGCTCGGCCAGCAGTTCGGCCCGCGTTGCGTAGATTGTCGCCAGCGGTTCGCCGCGCTTCACCTCTGCTCCGCGCCGCGCGTGGAAAAGAATCCCCGCATGCGGATCGACAGGTTCTCCAGCCTTTTCGCGCCCCGCGCCGGTACGCTGCACCGCCCAACCCAGCGCGGTGGTATCCATCTCCGCCACGAATCCGCTCTCCCATGCCTCGACTACCTGTGTGGCGCCGGGCTTGTGAAATGCGGCCAGATCGTCGAAGACCGAAACATCTCCTCCCTGCGCATCCACCATCTTCATAAAGACGGCCAGCGCAGCGCCGTCAGCCAAGGCGGCTTCCGCCAGAGAGTAGCCTTCCTGCGGCGATTTCGCCTTGCCGCCAAGATGGATCATCCACCCTGCCAGGATGAGCGAAAGCTCGCGCAGGTCAAAATTGCTTTCGGGGCTTCGCGGCGGAGTCTGCCCGCGCAGCAGTTCCACGCACTCGGCCACCTCGATCCAATTGCCCGCCGCGCGGCCGAGCGGCTGGCTCATGTCGGTCAGCAACGCCACGGTGCGTGTTCCCGCAGCCTCGGCCGTGGCCACCATCAGGGCCGCCAGAAATTCGCAGTCCTCCATCTTGCGCAGGAAGGCCCCCGACCCGGTCTTCACGTCGAGCACCAGCGCATTGAGCCCCGCCGCAAGTTTTTTGCTCAAGATCGACGCGCAGATCAGGCCTGGATTCTCGACCGTCGCGGTGCGATCGCGCAATGCGTAGAGTACGCGATCGGCGGGCACTAATTCCGGCGTCTGGCTCACGATCGATGCGCCGCATCTCTTCAGCACCGCTTCGAATTCGGCGAGTGTCAGCGCGGTGCGGTAGCCCGGAATCGCTTCCAGTTTGTCGAGAGTGCCGCCGGTGTGACCGAGCGCCCGGCCGCTGATCATGGGCACGGCCACGCCGCACGCCGCGGCCAGCGGCGCAACCAGGAAGCTGGTCTTGTCGCCCACTCCGCCCGAGGAGTGCTTGTCCACCGCTTGCTTGCCCAGTTGCGCCGGCGAGAACTTCTCGCCCGAGTCGCGCATGGCGAGCGTGAGGGCGCGCGTTTCGTCGAGCGAGAGCCCGCGAATCCATGCGGCCATCAGCCACGCCGCAAGCTGGTCGGCAGGGATCGAGCCATTCGCCGCACCAGCCGCCACGAAGCCAATCTCGCGCGTATCCAGCGCCTCGCCATCGCGCTTCTTGCGGATGATGTCGATCATGTGCAGCGGGGTGGTAGCGGAATCTGTGGTCTGAGTGCGTTGGGTCCTGGTCATCGAATGAGCGCCTTATTTCAATTTGAACTCGAACCCCACCGGCAGCAGCTGGTTGAAGGTCATGGTCTTGATTCCGCGCGCCGAGGGAAACGCGATCGGAGCCTCCGGCGATGCAAACTCGGCAAGCATTTGCCGGCACGCCCCGCACGGCGGACTGGGCAAGCCATTCAGGTTGGCAACCGCCACAGCTGCGATGCGGATCTTTGGTCCGAATTGCGTTACAGCGCGCACGAGGGCCGCCCGCTCGGCGCAGATGGTCAGTCCCAGGCTCGCGTTTTCGACGTTGGTTCCGGTGACGATCTCGCCGCTGGCAAGGCGCAATGCCGCTCCCACGCGGAATTTTGAGTAGGGAGAATAGGAATGTTCAGCCGCCTGCCGCGCGAGTTCGAGCAGCTTTTCGAGCGGCGGCTGGTTCGCCTTCGTCATCGTTCAAGGATCTCCGCGCCCACATATGGGTGAAGATAAGAGGCTAATCCATTTCAACCTCTTGTGTACACTCGGTTGGAGGCAGCCATGTATTTCCCGCGGCGCAACCCGATCCGGTTGCTACTGGCTTTGTGCCCGGCCTTCCTTATTTCTGCTGCGGCGCCTGCGCAACAACCTGCTCCAGCGCAGGCAGCAACCGCGCCGGGAGCTGCGCCGCAGTTCGATGTCGCCGCGATCCACCTGCATGAATCCCAGCCGCACGAACATAACTCCATCTGGAGCTCGCCGTTCGACGGGCACTTCAAAGCCGAGAACATGTCGGTCGTCATGCTCATTCAATGGGCTTACGAGATGCCGGATACACGCATCCTCGATGTTCCCGGCTGGGCCAGGTCCACCTACTTTAGCATCGACGCCAAGGCCGATCCAGCGGTCGATCAGCAGTTGCGCAAGATGAGCTCCGATGCCGGACGAAAAGTGAAGGAACAGATGCTGCAGGCGCTGCTCGCGAACCGCTTCAAGCTCGCGACGCACACCGAGACGCGCGAGATGCCGATCTACGCACTCGTGATCGCGAAAGGCGGCGCAAAGCTCGGCGACATCAATGACGGCGGCACGGTGGTCAATTCCTGGAGGGACCATCTCGAAGTGCAGGGATCGAACAGCCTCGCACTGCTCGCCGAGGTTTTAGCGGACGAGCTTGGACGCCCGGTTCTCGATCGGACAGGCATTGCAGGACGCTATCATCTGACGTTGAAATGGACGCCGGACGACGCTGCTTCAGCCGCGACGAGCAACTCCAGCGCACCTCCCTCGATCTTCACCGCGCTTGAGGAGCAGCTTGGACTGAAGCTCGTGCCCCAAAAAGGTCCGGTGCAGGTTCTCGTGGTGGACCACGTGGAAATGCCATCGGCGAACTAGCGCTATTCCCCACTCCTACTGGCTACTCCCTGCCTCTCTCAAGTTGTGCGCCGATTCTCCGATAACCCTGTTGACTGCCTGCCGCGCGAACCCGCAATCTCGCCCGCAGGATGAGTGTGCGCAATGGACGATCTGACGAAGGAATTCTTGATTGAAAGCCAGGAAGGCCTCGACCGCATGGAGCGGTGCCTGACCGAACTGGAGCAAAAACCGCAGGATGCCGCCCTGCTGGCCGAGATCTTTCGTTCGGTGCACACGATCAAGGGAACCACGGGGTTTCTCGGCTTCAAGCGGCTTGAGAAGCTGGCTCACTCCGGGGAGAACCTGCTCGGCGTGCTGCGTGACGGGAAACTGGCTGCCGATGCCCCAATGATCTCCGCACTTCTTGAATTACTTGATAGCTTACGCACGATCCTGAAGACCATCGAGGCCGAAGAGACCGAGGGCACGGGCGAAGACGCATTACTGATTGGCCGACTCGACTTGTTGCGGGAGCCGGCACGAGTCGCGGTGGCGGCCGGGGCCAGATCCCGCGCCAATTCGCCTCGCGAAGCCGTTGCCCCCTCCGCAGCGCCCGCAGTCGCTGCGGCGTCAGAAGCCGCATTGCTCGTGCCGGAGCCTGCAGCGCTCACGCCTGATCCGCCGGTTGCGGCCATCTCTGCGCCGGCCGCCGATGCTTCCAACGGAAGGGCACCCGCCACATCTTCTGCCGCGGAAAGCACCTTGCGTGTCGACGTCGCCCTGCTTAACCGCATGATGAACCTGGTGGGCGAACTGGTGCTCACGCGCAACCAGGTTCTGCAGGCCACCGCCGCCGACGCAAACATGACGCTGCTCTCGCGCCGCCTGGACATGGTCACCGCCGATTTGCGTGAGGCGGTGATGAAGGCCAGGATGCAGCCGGTCTCAAATGTCTTCTCCAAGGTGCCGCGCATGGTGCGTGACCTGAGCCAGTCGCTCGGGCGCCGTGTCCGCCTGCAGACCGAGGGCCAGGAGACGGAGCTCGACAAGAGCCTGCTCGAAGCCATCAAGGATCCGATCACGCATGCTGTCCGCAACGCATTGGATCACGGCATTGAACTACCCGAGGTGCGTCACGCTGCCGGCAAAGATCCCGAAGGCTTGCTCTCTCTGCGCGCGGTGCAGGAGGGCAGCCACGTCATCGTCGAAATCAGCGACGACGGCACCGGCATCGCGGTCGAGAAGGTCCGCAGCAAAGCCATCGAGCGCAAGCTCATCGCCCCGGAGCGCGCAACCCAGCTCTCGGAACGCGAACTGCTGCAGCTGATCTTTTTGCCCGGCTTCTCCACTGCCGCTGAGGTGACCAATGTGAGCGGACGGGGCGTAGGTATGGATGTCGTCCGCACCAACGTCGAGAAGATTGGCGGCAAGGTCGAGGTCGACTCGCGCGTGGGCAGGGGAACCACTCTGCGCCTTCGCATTCCGCTCACGCTGGCCATCATCCCCGCGCTCATTGTGCGCAGCCTCAACCAGAGCTTCGCGCTGCCGCAGGCCGCACTATCTGAGCTGGTGCACATTCCACCGGAACAGGCCGCTACGGCCTTCGAGTGGATTGAGAACGCGCCGCTCTACCGCCTGCGCGGCCAGTTGCTGCCGCTGGTTTTCCTTGACCGTCTGCTGATGCCGGAGCGCGAATGGAGGCTGGCCGGCGACCGGGGCAACTTTATCGCAGTGCTCGATGCCGACGGCCGCCGCTTCGGACTGGTGGTCGACTCGCTCGCTGACCCCGAAGAGATCGTGGTCAAGCCGCTCTCTGCGGTGCTGAAGGATATCGGGCTTTACTCGGGAGCCACGGTGCTGGGCAATGCCGAACTGGCCCTGATCCTCGATCCCGGACTGATCGCCGTGCGCGCCGGCATATCCATGCACAACGAAGAAGAATCGACGCGCGGCGGAGAGGAAGAATGCGGGACCGAAGCCGCGAGGATGGATTACCTGCTGGTGGAAGCCGGCGGGCGTCACGCCGCCGTTCCGCTGGGCGACGTGCTGCGCATCGAACAAATGCCGCTTTCGCGCATCGAGTACTTTGGACCCCGTCCTCTACTCAACTTCGAGGGCCAGTTGCTTCCTGTTGAAGATGCAGCCGGCATTCTCGCAGCGGGCGAGGGTGATCCCGAGGCCAAGATTGTGGTGGTCGTGTGCCGCGAGGGCAACCGCCAGATGGGTATTGCGGTTTCGCATGTGCTGGATGTAGCCGCCGGCGACAGCCTGTTTGAGGCGGGATCGAGCCGGCAAACCGACGGCGTTACGCTGCTCAAACAACGTGTGACCGGCGTCATCAACCTCGGCGGTGTGCCGCCCCTTCCCGCGCTCGAGGAAACGGCCGGGGAAGCTCAACTCGTTGCGGAGGAAGTGGGATGAATCGGGCTCCAACAGCATCGCGCAGTCAGCAGAAGGCGCAATCTTTGGTTGAAGTTTGCTCAGTGCGCGTCGGGAAAGTTTTGTTCGGCGTGCCCATTACTCACATTCTTGAGATCGTGGGTGCGGCGCGGCCGCGACCGGTGCCACTGGCGCCGGCCTATGTCGGCGGCCTCGTGCATTATCGAGGCGACGTGCTTACCACTGTCAGCTTGCGCCAGTTGCTAGCCCTGCCGCTAAAAGAGGGCGCCCAGGACATTCTTGTCCTCGAAAGCAAAGGGGGATGTTTCGGCCTGCTTGTCGACTCGGTAGGTGAAGTGCTCACGGCGTCCGCTGCCGACTATGAACCGAACCCCTCGATCCTTGAGGAGCGCCCCAGGCAATTGCTGGCCGGAGCCTACAAGCTCAAAGACGGCCTGCTTGTGATGCTCGATCCAGAACGTCTTGAACCAATGCGGCTGGACGCAACGCGGCACGACTCGTCGCCGTCGGGCGCGGGCCGGGCAGCCTGAAACTGCGCGGCGCGCGAAGCGCCTCTTTGGGGAGGAGATCATGCGGGCACTCATCGTCGACGGTTCGCGTTTTGTGAGGGACTATGTTCGCGGCTTGCTGGAAGAAAAAGGGATCGAGTGCGAAGAAGCCGCAGACGGGCGCGCAGGCCTGGAGCGGCTCGAGAGCAGTCCTGCATTCGATCTCGCGCTGGTGGATTGGAACATGCCGGTGATGAATGGCGTGGAGATGCTTTGCCATTTGCGCGGAGCCGGATTCCGCGATCTGAAAGTCCTGATGGTCACCACAGAAGCCGAAAACGATTTTATTATTCGCGCACTCGAGTGCGGCGCCGATGAGTACCTGATGAAACCCTTCGATGAAGAGGCTCTGAGCGAAAAGCTGGCCATGCTCGGCCTAGCGGAGGCCTGATCGATGGCGCCCGCCCGGCGGACCCGGATCCTGATCGTAGACGACTCGGCAGTGATGCGCAGCCTGCTGCGCTCGGTCATCGCCACCGACCCAGCTTTTGAGATGGCCGGGACCGCGGCAGATGGCGCGTCGGCGCTGAACGCCCTGGCGCTCAATTCACCCGATCTGGTTCTGCTCGATGTCGAAATGCCGGTCATGGACGGCCTCGTGACGCTGCGCCAGCTGCGCGAACGCGGCCACAAGATTCCGGTCATCATGTGCAGCTCGCTTACCCAGCGCGGCGCCAAAGTTACGATCGAAGCGCTGGCCGTGGGCGCGAGCGATTATGTTGCCAAACCCTCGGGCCAGCCCGGCCGTGAGGCTGCGGTGCGCGCGCTGGCCCAGGAGCTGATTCCCAAGATCCATGCGCTCACCAGGGCGTCGCAACCATGCGCCATCGATCCATTGGCACCGCGACTTGCGCCGGCTGGGTTGGCAGCATCCGTCGCAGGGCCCGTGTCGTCGGCGTTGCCGCGCGTGGTGGCGATCGGCGTCTCGACAGGCGGCCCGGCGGTTCTTGACGTGCTTCTTCCCACGCTGCCCGCCGACTTTCCCTTGCCGATTGTTATCGTGCAGCACATGCCTGAGGTCTTCACGCGCCTTTTTGCGGAGCGGCTCAGCCGGCGATGCGGCCTGCGAGTCTGCGAAGGCTCCGAAAGCGAGCCGGTGATGCCGGGCGCCGTCTACATCGCCCGCGGCAACTGGCACATGCAGGTGATTGCCTCGACTCGCACGGGCAAGCCGGCCACCATTCACCTCAACCAGGATCCGCCGGAAAATCACTGCCGTCCGGCTGTGGATGTGCTCTTTCGCAGTGTCGCCAGGGTCTATGGCTCCGGCGTTGTCGCTCTAGTCCTCACCGGCATGGGCTCCGACGGCCTCGCCGGCTGTCGCCTTATCCGCAGCCAGGGGGGCATGGTGCTGGCGCAGGATGAAGCCACCAGCATCGTCTGGGGCATGCCAGGGTCAGTGGTCCAGGCCGGCCTGGCGCACAAAGTGCTTCCACTCCACAGCATGGCGGCTGAAATCGTGCGCATCGCCGGCCGCTCCGCCAAGGCCGAAACCCGCAGCCTGGCACCGATGGTGGCGTAATGATGGAGACAGCCCTCAGCGCCGATTACGGCTACCTTCGCGAGCTTGTGTACTCGCTGTCGCAAAACGTGCTCGACCCCTCGCGGGATTACCTCTTCGAAACGCGCCTCTCCAGACTGCTGCGCAACCATGGAATGAACCGCGTGGATGAACTGGTGAGTCGACTGCGCGCCGCCAGGAATCCTGCTCTCGAAAACGCCATCGCCGAGGCCATGACCATCAATGAAACGAGCTTCTTCCGTGATGTCAGGCCTTTCGATCTGATGCGCACCGAGTTGCTCCCGAAACTCATTGAGGAGCGCCGTCCAACCCGCCGCCTGCGTTTCTGGAGCGCCGCCTGCGCCACCGGCCAGGAAGCCTACTCGCTCGCCAGCTGCTGCTCGAGCACTTCCCCCTGCTCGCCGGCTGGAATGTCAGGATCGAAGGAACTGATTTGAGCGGCGACGTCGTGGAACGCGCCAGGAGCGGCCGCTATCACCGCATCGAGATTAATCGCGGGCTGCCTGCACGCTTCGTCGTGCGCTATTTTGACCACATCGGCGAGGACTGGTCCTTGAAGCCGGAAGTTCGCAATCTCTGCAACTTTCGCCAAGCCAACCTGTGCAACTCTTCGCCGCCCTTCCACCACACGATAGATCGTTTCGACGTGATCATGTTGCGCAACGTGATGCTCTACTTCGCGCAGGAAACGCGGCGCACGTTGCTGGCTCATGTCCATCGGCTGCTTGCCCCCGATGGCATTCTCTTTCTCGGCGCCAGCGAACAGCCCGTCGACCTCAGCCTCTGGACACCCGTCCTTGCCGGGGGGACCTGCTACTACAAAAAAGCCCGGACTCTTGAGTAAGGGTCGCCGGATCTTTTTCGTTGATTTGTCACCTTGCGCTGTGGTAAATCATTCTCACCCCCTCCCAGGAACGAGCCGTCATTTCTCGTCTTTATGTTTTTGCAACTGCAACGTGGGCGCTGCGCCAAGGAACACGAAGGAGTGGGCAGGAAAGGCCAGCGGTTTCTTGAGGATGCTCGATAAACGAATGGGAGGAGAGGATGAATCTTAAGAAAACAATACAGGTATTTGGCTTCCCCTTGATTCTCGCCGTGACACTTCCACTCCGCGCACAAACCGGCTGCACCGATTCACCAGAGGACCCGACCATCATTCTGGCTCTGCTGGGCGCGGCAGGCGCAATTGTCGCCGGCTTGCGCGCCACTCGCCGGTAAAAGGAATTCTGCGCTCGTGGTATCCCATCCTTTGGCGATGGAGCCGCGAAAAGGATGGGCGACCAGAGTGGGTTTGGGCGCGGGCGGGGGTTCGCGATAGGCACCTAGCCCTGGCCGCCCAGCAGTTTTTCCACTCCAGCGTGCAGTCGCGTGGTGATCGCCGCTTCCGTCTCCTCGACGGCGAATTGGATCGGATCTCCCACAAGCACTTCGATGGTCCCTGAGCGGAACCAGCCCCGCTTGCGGGTTTTCAGCTCGCCCAATCCCCTGATGGCCACGGGAACGACGGGCACGAAGCTCTCTTTGACGAGCAGTCCAATGCCCGGCCGGAATCGGGCCAACTGTCCTTCAGCAGAGCGCGTGCCCTCGGGAAAAACCATCACGTTGTAGCCGCGGTCCAAGGCCTTGCCCGCATGGGCAAAGCTAGCCTGGAAGTCGCGCTGGCGTGGCAGCGGAAATACATTGTAGAGCGCGGTGACCAGCCAGTACGCGGGCGGCCCCAGGATGTAGAAACCCTTGTGTCCCGGCGGCCAGTCGGGGTTGCGGAAGTGCCGGAAATCTTCAAGCATCTCGCCCATCATGGCCACGGCAATGCGGCGGCGCAACCTGGGGGGGAGCGCGTATTCGATCAGCGCTGCGTCGTAAGCCGTGACATGGTTACCGATGATTAGGAGCGGTCCCGGCGGAAGCGCAGCAAGCGGGCCGACGACACGTGGCGCGGCTAGGAGCCAAGTGAGCGGCCTTGCGATGACTTCGTTGAAAGCGATGCGGATCCATTGGAAGGGCGCCCACCAGGGCCACGTGGGATAGAGGAAGTGCGGGCGCGGCGGAGTGACGGGCGGGGGGGCTGCGACAGGAGCAGCGGTGGCAGAGGCCGGCGCGGGCGCGGTGGCGGGTTGCGCTGATTCTGGCGAAGGGGCGACGGAAAGTGCGTCGCCATCCGCAGGAATATCGCCGGCGACGATCTTTCGCAGGTCGCCTAGCGTTTGCACCTCTTCGAGCAGGCCATTGCTTTGCACGATGCCGAGCCGTTCCTCAATAGCGGCGGCCAATTGCACGCGACCGAGGCTGTCGAGATGAAGATCTTCAGTGAGACGAAGCTCGTCTCCCACGCTGGTGTTGGATTCGCCGGTGATCTGGGAGATGAGAGCGAGAAGCCAGTCGGATGAGGGGCCAAAGGTGTCGTTGGAAACAGGATGCAGCTTCCCGTTGCTGGGCGCGGCGGCCGCGGCTTGAATGCGGGCCAGCCATGCGGCAACAGGCTTGCGCTTGACTTTGCCCGTGGATGTGCGGGGAAGGTCGGGTTCCGGCCACATTACCCAGCGGCTGATGCGCTGAAATTCTGGCAGTTTAGCATTGGCGCGCTCGACTGCAGCGGTGGCACATCCACCCGATCCGCGGCACGCCAGTACCGCGCAGGGCTCGGGGCCGCTGGGGGTATCCATGGCCACCACGGCACAGGCGGCGACGTCGGGCTGTTCCTCAATGGCGGCCTCAATGTCCTCGGGATAAATGTTGACACCCGCCGCGGTGACGATCACCTCGCTCTTGCGCCCAAGAAAGCGCAGCTCGCCCGACTCCTGGCGTTCCGCGAGGTCGCCGGTGGCCAGCCAGCCGTCCTGGCGCGGACGCAATTCGCCGTTTTTCCAGGTGGCGCCGGAGATGACCGCGCCACGCACGAGAACTTCGCCGTCGGGAGCGAGCTGGACCTCGCGCCCGGGGAGCGGCTTGCCGATGGTACCTTCTGCGACGTGAAAGGGATGATTGAGCGTGATGATCGCGGTGGTCTCGGTCATGCCGTAACCCTGGATGAGCACGAATCCGAGCGCGTTCCAGAACTGCTCCAACGGGCCCGGCAGAGCTCCGCCGCCAGAGACGAATGCCCAGAACTTCAAGCCGAACTCGCGATGCACGCCGCGGAATCGCCACCAGCGCAGCCAAGGATTGGTGGTCCGCATGCCCGTGATGCGCTGGGCAAGACCGGCGTCTGCAGCTTCAAGATGGGTTTTGAGGAGGGCCAGGACGCGTGGCACCGCGGCGAGGACCGAGATCCGCTCTGTGCGGATGAGCTCAACGAGGCGCGGCGCCGCCAACCGGCCCTCAAAGTGAAGTTCAGCCTTGAGGATGGGTGGAACCCAGAGCCCCATGGTCTGGCCGAAGACGTGGCTGAGCGGCAGCGTGTTCAAAATGCGCAGGGGATGGACAAGGCGCTCGTAGCGCATATACGGCTTGGCACCTTCTTCAATGGGACCCACGCTGGCCAGCACGTTGCCATGGGTGAGGACGATGCCTTTGGGATCGCCGGTGGTGCCAGAAGTAAAGAGAATCTGCAGCGGGGTTTGGTTCGAAAGGCCTGAGATCGCGCCTGCTTCGGTCTCGGGGAGCTCGCCATCCCAGTTTTCAAAGGCAACGGTGGATACGGCAAACCTGGACTGCGCGGCGAGTTTGCGGAGGAGTAGCGTGTCTCCTACTGCGAGCTTCGGGCGGACATCGGCGGCAACTCGCTCGGCAAAATCTGTGGATCCGGCGGCGTCGAGGGGAACTGCCAGAACACCTCGAAGCAGGCATCCATGAAAGGCGGCGATCCATTCGGCGCTGTTTTCAGCCCAGATGAGCACGCGGTCACCCTGCCCAATGCCACGGGCTGCCAGCAGCGCGGCAAACCGCCCGGCAAGGTGAGCCAGATCGCCGTAGGTGGTGACGCGGCGGCGGTTGCCCTGGTAGCGCACGACGGCGATCTCGCGGTCAAAGCGACGAAAATCGTCGATCAACGTAGCCAGATGCTCGCGCACAACGCCTCCGGCAAGTTCATGGTAGCAGCGTGAAGGTTCGACCCCAGCCTGGCAACAAATGGATGCGAGAAAGAGGTGGAAGGGTGCAACGCGCCAGAATCGAAGCACCTGAGGCAATGAAAAATCGTGGCGTCAGCGTGCGAGCCCAACGCAGCTTTTGAAGCGATCGCCTCCATTCTGAGCTATCAAAATCACTTATCAACGGCATCTACGTCGTACACTTAAGGCATCAGGTTCCCCATGAAAAGACTCTCCATCGCTCTTTATATTCTGGTCACCATCGCCCTGATGATCTGGGGTTATTACCAGGCCATCTACGTTGCGCCCAACGACGCGATGCAGGGCGAGATTTTCAGGATCATCTACTACCACGTACCCTCGTTTGCAGTGGCTTTTGTCTTTTTTGCCGTCAATTTGGCAGGGTCGATCGGGTTTCTTGCTTTCCGGAACAGCCCTGCCGACCGCGCGCGAATTGCTGACGCGTTGGCGCTAGCGGGCGCCGAGGTGGGCGTGGTGTTCTGCACCGTGGGGTTGACGACGGGCCCGCTGTGGGGACGGCGGGCGTGGGGCATCTGGTGGACATGGGATGCAAGGCTCACCACGACGCTGGTCCTGTGGCTGATCTATATGAGTTATCTGCTGCTTCGCCGCTTCGCCGCAGGATCGCAAGTGCAGACGCAGGCCGCTGTCCTCGGCATCTTTGGCGCTCTCGACGTTCCCATTGTGTACATGTCGAACCGGTGGTGGCGGACGCAGCACCCATCTCCGGTGTTCGGCGGCTCGGAGGGCTCAGGGATGGCGTGGTCCATGGCGAGCGTGTTGCTCTGGAACATGCTGGCCTGGTTTGCATGGGGCGTGATGATTTTGGCCTTTCGCTACCACGTGGAACGGCTGCAGCAAAAGAAGACCGAAGCTGAGGCCCAGGCTGCTCTCCAGGCGTGAACCTTGGCGAAACGCGAACGGAACAACGAGGAATTTCGATGAAAAAAGCTGGAATAGCGCTGATCGCCACGGTCTCGATCGTCCAATTGTGCAGGGCGCTTTACCTGGTGGCGTCGACGCCTGCCGACCCGGCTCTGCTCGATCATGCGTATCGGAGCGCAGCATACTCGATCACCTGGGCCATTCAACTGGGCTATCTGGCGTGGCTCGGCCTGAAGTGGCGCTCCCTTAAGCATAGGACCACGCGATAGCATGCCGCAGAGCATGTTCAGGAAACGTGTGCTCGGGCAGACCCACCCTGAGTCGCTACCAGAAATTGCCGTTCGCTCGCTCACCCGTTAGACTGGGGGCTCGGGGTGAGTCATGTTAGTGGTTATGAAGGCGCACGCTACCCAGGAAGAGATCCAGGCGGTCTGCGAACATATTGCGCAGTTGGGTTTCCGGGCTCATCCGCTTCCTGGTGCCCAGCGAACGGCCATCGGCATCACCGGCAACCAAGGCGAGGTGGACCGCGGGAACTTGGAATCGCTCAGCGGCGTTGCTGAGGTCATCCGCGTCTCAAAAGCTTACAAACTGGCAAGCCGCGACGTGAAAGAAGAAGACACTGTTGTGAGCTTTCCCGGCACTAGCGCGGCCATCGGCGGCCGAAGTCTTGCCGTGATCGCCGGGCCCTGCTCCGTGGAGAGTCGCGAGCAGGCCCTGGCCATCGCGGAACAGGTAGCCGCGGCAGGCGCGCAGTTCTTCCGCGGAGGGGCGTACAAACCACGCACCTCTCCTTACGCATTTCAGGGCCTGGGACTTGAAGCGCTGCGGATCCTGGCCGATGTCAGGGAGAAATTTGGCTTGCGCATCGTGACCGAGGCGCTCGACACCGAGACGCTCGAGACGGTGGCGGAATGGTCCGATGTGGTGCAGATTGGCGCGCGCAACATGCAGAACTTCTCGCTGTTGAGGAAGGCGGGAAGGCTGCGCAAGCCGGTCCTGATCAAACGCGGCATGAGCGCCACGCTGGAAGAGTTCCTGATGGCTGCCGAGTACGTGATGAGCGAGGGGAACTACCAGGTGATTTTGTGCGAGCGCGGAGTGCGTACATTCAGCGACCACGCGCGGAACACTCTGGACCTGAGCATCATCCCGGCACTGCGGCACGTGAGCCACCTTCCGATTCTCGTCGATCCCAGTCACGGTACAGGCCGCCGCGACAGCGTGCTGCCCATGGCCCGCGCCGCCGTGGCTGCGGGAGCCGATGGATTGATGGTAGAAGTTCACAATCATCCTGAAAGCGCACTCTCTGATGGGCCACAATCCATCTATCCCGCGCAGTTTGCTAGCATGATGGACGAGATCGAGCGGATTGCTCCGATTGTCGGCCGCAATCTCGCTCGCAACGCTCCGGCGATTACTGCTGCGGGAGTGAAATGAGGGTGCGGCCCGAATCACGCGGACTGTGACCAGTGAACAGAAGACGGCGAGCAATATGAGCGGATCGCGAATCTGGAACCTGGTTCGACTGGGCGCCATTCTTCTTCCGCTTTCTCTCGCCGGCTGTCGCGAGAATGATTTTCCGCAATATCCGCCCAACTACCGCGAGTATGTTTATGTGACGAACGGGGGCAGTGACACGGTAACGGTGCTGGACGTCGTGGACGTCCGCGTGGACCGGGAGTTGGCCGTGGGACATGATCCGGTTGCGCTGGCCGCGAGTCCGACGCGGAACGAGATTTACGTGGTGAACGCAGGCGCGGCAGGCACGACAGGCTCACTTTCGGTGATTGATGCCGAGCACAACACTGTCAGCGCCACCATTCCCTTGCACCGGCAGCCGGTGTCGATCGATCTCAATTCAGCGGGAACCCTC
>Ga0209415_10002934_pt1 | contig 31890 bp, 35 predicted proteins | sample PeaSoiSIISIP2007_FD_187696 | JGI IMG/M metagenome (GOLD analysis project Ga0209415, IMG submission 187696) | Peat soil microbial communities from Weissenstadt, Germany - SII-SIP-2007 (SPAdes) (version 2) | ecosystem: Environmental > Terrestrial > Soil > Wetlands > Peat | place: Germany... | reverse complement strand
CCCCCCCGCCGGTCCAGCTCGTCGATCGCCTCCACGTCCGGGTAGGCGGAGGCGCGGGTGTCGGCCCGGGCCAGCTCGAACATCCGCGGCCGCAGCTCTCCCAGGGTGCGGATGAGGCGGCGCACCGCGCCGTCCCCCACCTCTCCCGGCCGGTACTGGATCGGCCACATGTGGTGGAGCACCAGGGTGCGCACCTGCTCGACCTCGTCATTGCTGTACCGGAGCCTGCCCATCACCGCCGCGGCGATCGCGGCCCCCGCGCGCGGATGGTCGTAGAACGTGTGCCGGCCGTCCGGGGCGACGGCGTGGGTCGGAGGCTTGCCGGCGTCATGGAAGAGGCAGGCGAGGCGGGTCACCAGGTCGGGGGGAGCCAGCTCGACCGCCCGCAGGCTGTGCTCCCAGACGTCGTAGAGGTGCCAGCCTCCCTGCTCGACGCCGACCATCGCGAGCAGCTCCGGGGCCGAGACGTCCAGGAGTCCGGTGCGCCGGAGCACCTCCATCCCCTCCCGGGGATGCGGGGACATCAGCAGCCGGCTCAGCTCGTCCCGCACCCGCTCCGCGGAGAGGATGGCGGCGCGGTGGGCCATCGCCGCCATCGCCGGCTCGAGCCCGTCGGCGAGGCGGAAGCCGAGCTGGGCCACGAACCTGGCCGCCCGGAACATCCGGAGAGGATCCTCGGAGAAGGTGTCGGCCGGATCGAGCGGGGTGCGGAGGACGCCGTCGTGGAGGTCCACGAGCCCCCGCCCGGTGAGGTCGAGGACCCGGCCGTCGAGGGTCTGAGCCAGGGCGTTGACGGTGAAGTCGCGCCGGGCGATGTCGTCCTCCAGGCTCCCCGGTCGGACATCCGGCTTGCGCGACTCCGGGTCGTACCGCTCGGCGCGGGCCTGGACGACCTCGACGATGAACTCACCGCCCCGGACCTGCGCCGTCGCGAAGCGCTCGAAGACCGCGGGACGGGCCCAGCCCAGCCGCCCGGCCACCCGCTCCAGCAGGCGGACGCCGCCGGCGCCGACGACCACCACGTCGATGTCCTTGCCCTCCCGGCCGAGCAGCCGGTCACGGACGAAGCCCCCGACCAGGTAGGCCTCGATCCCCAGCTCGGAGGCGGCTGACCCGATCACCTCCAGCACCCGGGCGAGGTCGACCCGCGGAGGGACGGTGTGAACGCGGGCCGGCATGAGGCTGGAGTGTAGAGACGTCGGCCCGCGCCGTCCCGACCTCAGCGCACGGTGATCGGCGCGTTGCCCGTGACGGTTGCCCCGCCGGTGTCCGTGATGGTGATCATGACGGTGTCCGTGCCCGTGTGCCGGTAGCGGTGGGTGGCGCTGGCGGCGAAGCCCGAGCCGGAGGTGGTCGCGGGCACCGACGTCGAGGTGCCGTCGCCCCACGTGATGACGATCGTGTAGTCGGCCGCCACGCCGAGCGGGTCCAGATCCACGAAATGGGCAGCAAGCTAGGCGTGGTTCTCCCTGGCCCACTCCAGGGTTCCCCAGAAGTCGCCGATCTTGCTGGCGACGGCGGTCTGGAACGCCAGGGGTGCACCCAGGGGGACGTCCACGTTCAACCCCTTGATGATCGTCAGGTCGATCGGACCAGAGGCACCCGTCATCGCTGCGTACATCTGCGCGTAATTCGAGTCGAGTCCCGAGATGGGATCGCGGATGGAGTCGTTCTCCAGCACGCACCGGGAGCCGAGCTCGTAGCGGCAGTAGGCCATCATCTGCTCGGTGTAGGCCTCGTCGACGTTCGGGGGGGGTAGTCGGTGGCGGTGCCGGTGAGCACCTGGTAGGGGTTGAAGGACACTCCGATCCGGGTGTCGGGCCAATCCGCCGCAGCGGTGTCAATCTCCTCCTGCTGGCACGTCTGGTCGGCCGTCATGCTGTATCCGGCGGCGAGCAGTGCGGTGTCGTTGGACGGCAGCGAGGTGCCGATGATGTCGGGCTCCGGGTAGAAGAGCGCGCAGCGGGAGACGACGAACTCCGCGATGTCCGCGTCCGCGTCGTATTTGGCGGCGAGCTCCGCCTCCATGTTGTCGTACAGGACCCCGTACTTCTCCGTCCAGAACCTTCCGGCCATGCCGGTATTGCCGTTGTCGGGGTCGGTGATGGGTACCCCTCCGGTCTGTGCCAGCACCCACGCCGGCGTTGACATGCCGGCCAGCACGCGGATGCGCAGCGGGGTGCAGCCGCCGGCGGCGATCGCCTGGTCGATCGGGTTGTCGGGGACGAGGCTCGGTCCCGAGGGCTCGAGGGCACTCCAGGGGACGTTGATCGAGCTCGCATCGAGGCCGGCCGCGGGGGGTGCCGTACCCCGATCGACCAGACCGCGGATGAGCGGCTTGACGCCTGAAGCTGATGGGCAGTTGCTGGAGCCCGTTCTGGCGGCGGCCTTGACCGTGGCCGCCCCGCCGGAGATCCCGAAGGCGCCCACCAGCACCAGGACCACCACCAGCGGGCGCAAGCCCGCAACTCTCGCCGCCCGTCGACCCGGCATGCCGTCCCCCCCTGCCCCCTGCCTGACTGTCAGCCGAGGCTAGCACAGGCTACGCCGACGCGGGGGGCGACCCGGACGCCTTCCCAAGCGTCCGGCTGCCCGGCCGGCTACAGGGAGCGGCCGAGAAAGGCGGCCAGGCGATCGATGGCGGGGGCGTCCTCCGGCGCCGGCTGCTCCGGCCCGAACCCCCGGTTGTCGCGGGGAACACCCGCAAGCGACACGCGCACGGTGGCCAGTGTCTGCTCGGCGACCGCCTCGGGGAATGCCGCGGTCTGACCGGTCGCATGCGCGAGGTCCCAGCCGTGGATCAGCCCCTCGGTGGTCCGCATGTGGATGAGGAACTCACCGGCCTGCTCGCCCGCATGCGTCGGGTAGGTCCCCTCCGGGAAGTCGGGGTCCGAGAAGGCTTCGCGAAGCTCCCGCGCCGAGCTGAGGAACGCCGCCACCGGGTCGTCCTCCGCTGACGGAGTCACCCTGGCCCGGAGCCGCTGGAACCCCTCACCTCCCTCGGGCCGCTCCCCGCCCGCGATGAGCGCGAACATCCGGTTGCCGGCGGTCAGGTGGTCCACCAGTCGCGTCACATCCCACTCCGCGCAGGGCGTGGGCAGCCCCCACTGGTCGGGGCGCACGCCCTCCACCAGCCGGGTGCAGGCATCGATGACCCGATCGAAATCGGCGAGGGCGATCGCGGTGGCCGGCATGCCCGCATGGTACGAGGCGGGATGCCGCGGCCGGCGATCGCGGGTGGAGGCGCCGCCGGCCCCGCGCCTGCGCCGCCCGCCCCGGCTACGCGCCCAGCGCGGCCGCCATCGCTCCCGGGTCCCGCCCATGGCGGCGTCGCAGCATGGCGACCCCGATCGCCCCCGCCGCCCCCGTGCACACCGCGGCGGCCAGGAAGATGGTGCGCAGCTCGTCGAGCAGCGCCTGCTGCGCCAGGGTGTTGTAGGCGGCGCAGCTGAGCGGGTGCGCCGGGCAGAGGGTCGCCGCCGGCGGGATCGTCGAGGCCTCCTGGTAGTAGCGGTGCAGCCCGATCGCGGTGAGCAGGGAGATCCCGACCAGCATCCCGACCATCCGCGCCACCACCACCAGGGCGGCGGCGAGCCCGTGGCTGGCCGCGGCGACGGCTCCGAGGATGGCCGCGTTGACGGGGGCGATGGCCAGCCCGAAGCCGAGGCCACAGCCGACCAGCACCACGTCGCTGAGCCGGAGCCCCGGCCCCAGCGCGCTCGCGGTCCACCCGCCCATGAGGACGAACATCGCGGTGGTCAGGGCCATCCCCAGCAGCGTGGTCAGCCGGTAGCCGAGGCGCTCGCAGAGGAAGCCGCCGAGCACGGCCCCGACCGGAACCGCGGCCAGCAGGCGGAGCAGCACCAGGGCGGCTCCGAGCTGCGAGCTGTAGGCGGTGGCCCGCGCGAAGATGGGGACGTCGACCAGCGCCGCCATCAGGCCGGCGCCGATCGCCAGGTTGGCCAGCAGGGCTCCGGCCGCCGCGGGGTCGCGCAGCTCGCCGAGTGGCAACAGGGCGCTGGCGACCCGGGTTTCGCGCACCGTGAAGGCGGCGGCGACCACCAGGGCGAGGGGGAGCAGAACGGCGGCGGCGGGCGCCACCAGGCCCTGGCTCGGGTCCGCGGCGGAGAAGCTGACCACCACGAAGGCGAGCACCACGGCGAGCAGGGCCCCACCCAGGCCGTCGACCCGTCTCCAGATGTCGGGGAGGCGGCGCAGGGGGAGGAGCCGCGGCCGGCCGGCCTTCCCCGACAGACCCCATGCGATGGAGAGGGCCGCCGCGACCAGCGCGAGCACGGCGAGCGGGGTGGTCCACGCCGAGCTGCCGGCGAGCGGAGCCCAGAGGACGCCCCAGACCTCGCTCTCGGCAAGGGGCCCGGGGGCCGCCACCGCCAGGCCCCCCGCGACCACGCCGGCGGCGAGGAGGAGCGTTCCGGTCAGGTCCATCCGGTGTCCTGAGACAGGGCGGCGACGAGCCGGAGGTTCGGGATCCACCTCTGAAGGACCCGAGAGCGCGCCGGCGTCCGCGGCCGGCCGCAGTCCCGCCGGCCGCGACAGCACGAAGCCGGCTCCGAGCAGGGCCGCCAGGGGCAGGTTCAGCCAGAAGATCAACCGCCAGGTCGAGAAGCTGAGGATGGCGGCGCCGTAGAGGGGGCCGAGCACCGAGCCCAGCTCCTGGACCCCGCCGATCACGCCGAGCGGGACGCCCCGCCTCCCCGCCGGCCAGAGGTCGGCGACGATGGCCAGGGTGACCGGCACCAGCCCGCCGCCGCCCGCCCCCTGGAGGGCGCGGCCCACCACCGCTCCGGTGAGGTCCTGTGCCGAGGAGGTGACCAGCGATCCGAAGGCGAACACCAGGAGGCAGCCGGCGAACACCGGGGCCCGGCCGAGGATGTCGGAGAGCCGGCCCAGGAGTGGCAGCAGCGCGACGTAGCCGAGCAGGAAGCCGCTGATGATGGGGGTCGCCGCCTCCAGGTGGTCGAGGCTCAACCCGATGTCGCTCATGATCGAGGGCAGGGCGAGCACCACCACGTAGGTGTCGGCGGCCGCCAGCATGACTCCGGCGGCGGCGAAGCCCAGCCGCCAGCCGGAACGCCGCGGTGCCCCCGCGCCCGCCGGCTCCTCGCCGAGGAGATTCACGACCGCCCCGCCGTCGGTCCCGCGGCCGGGATTCGGGCCGTCCACCTGTTCAGGGGATGGAGGGCGGGGTGATGCTCACGTTCTCGCCATAGTTGTCGAGAACAAGGTGGAACGTGCTCTCGTGCCCGGCCTCGAAGATGGGGCCGGTGAGGTCGACCTCCCGGACCTGGTTGTCGGAGGTGTCGATGGAGAAGACCGCCGAGACGGGCTGGCTGGGCTGGGCATCCACGAGGAGTGAGGCCACCAGCTTGCCCGGGAGGGTGGCATCGACCTGCTGGAGCGATTCGCCGTTGAGCCGCACCTGGGAGCCGATGCTGGGCTTCTGAGCCGAGGTGAGCAGGGTGGAGATCCCCGTGCTGGGGTTGAGCAGCTGGCCGGGGTCCGCAAACCCGTACTGCGCTGGGGTCGCCTTCTGCCAGTCGAGGGTGAAGGGGGGCAGGACGTAGAACTGGCCTCCGGTGGACACGACCTTCACCTGGAGGGGGAATCCGCTCTCCTCGACGGTGAGCGTGCCCGAGAAGCCGTCGGGTCGCAGCGCGTCCCCCACCGCCGAGGTCAGCTCCAGCCCGCTCCCCGGCGTGTTCTGGCTGGTGAGCTGGACGTGGAAGGCTGTCGTCTGGTCGAAGGTGGCCTTCGCCCGCTGGAGCAGCGTCGCTGCGGATGGCCCCGAGTAGCCACAGGCTGCGGCGGCCGCGGCCAGTCCGGCCACGGCGACGAGACGCCGGCGGTTGATGGTCGAGCCCTCCCGTCGATCAGATCCCCATCGGCCGCCGAGTATGACCGACCCGGGCCGGGAGGGGAAGCCGGCAGGGATGACACCGCCCCCGGTCCGTGCGGGCGAGGGCGGTGGATGGGCGGTCCGGCACGCGGGCCGGGTCGATGGGAGATGGTCCGCCGTCCACGGCGCTATCGTGGCAGGCCGTGTCCGCGCCGACCCGCCGCCGGCATCGCGTCCTCCGGCTCGTATCGCTGCTCATCCTCCTGGCTGCGATCGGCAGCTTCGGGCTCAGCATGGTGCGGATCTCCTTCTCACCCGCGTTCATTGCCGGGCTCCAGCAGCTCCCCCAGCCGGTCACGCTTCCCGCCGCCTGCGTGAACGGCGGCATCGCCGCCTACAGCGGCCTGTCGCTGGCCGCCGGGGGGGCTCCCACCGTGAATGCCGGATGCCTCAGGCAGATCCAGGATGCGGGTCAGGCGAACCTTGGCATCCAGCCACTGGCCCTGCTGGCGGCCCTGGCCATCCTCGGGGCGGCGGCGGTGACGGCGTGGGGGCCACCCGGCCACCGCCCCGTCACCGCCGTGCTCTCGATCGTCTCGGCCGCCCTGCTGGTGGTGAACACGCTGCGCCTGGTGGACGTCTTTGCCGGGCATTTCGGCCAGGGCACGACGGCCATCAGCAGCGGACCGGATCTCGGACTCTGGGTGGTCGGCGGGCTGCTCCTCCTGGTCGTGCTCGCCCAGGTCGGCTCCGCCGGTCTGGGCTGGACACGCCAGGCCCTGGCTCCCCTCGAGGACGGGGCTCCCGCGGCCCACCCCTGACCCCTCGCACGAGGTCGACCGGCGCACCGATCGAACGTCGCCCACGATGACGCCGCTGGTCAGCCCGGCCGCCCACCGTCGGCGTCGCGGGCCGGCGGCAGCGGCTCCAGGCCCGCGCACTCCCGCAGCAGGCTCACCTGCCCGCGGTCCGGACCCCTCCGGTCGGGGCCGGGCACCTCGAGGACCCAGGGGACCCGGCGCATCCGCGGGTCGCTCAGCAGCAGCCGGAACCCGGTCTCGCCGATCTCCCCCTCTCCGATGTCGGCGTGCCGGTCGGCGCTGCTGCCCACGCCCGACGCCGAGTCGTTGGCGTGGACCAGGCAGAGCCGCTCGAACCCGATGACGCGGGCAAGCTCGCCCAGCGTCCGGCTCACCCCCGGCGCATCGCGCAGGTCGTAACCGCTCGCGAACGCGTGCTGGGTGTCGAAGCAGACCCCGACCCGCGGGGACCCGGCGGCCTCGACGATGCGGGCGACCTCCTCGAAGCTTCGCCCCAGATACCCGCCCGCGCCGGCGCTGTTCTCCACCAGCAGCCGGGCCCTGCCCGGTGGGCTACGGTCGAGCACCTCCCGGAGCGCCGCCGTCATCCGGGGGAGCACGGCCTCGAATCCCGCCCCGAGGTGGGACCCCGGGTGAAAGACGACCCCGTTGGCGTCGAGGGCGGCCGCCACCTCCATGTAGTGGACCAGGGATTCGATCGACGATCGCAGCAGCGGCTCCTTGGGGGACGCGAGGTTGATGAGGTAGACCGCGTGGAGGTAGTGGCCGCGCAGCCCGGAGGCCGCGTACCTGCGGAGGTAGAGCTCGCGGTCCGCCTCCTCGAGCCGCAGCGGCCGCCACATCTGAGCCGGCGTGGGGTGGGTCTGGATGACCTCCGCCCCGATCGCCAGCGCGCTGTCGACGGCCGCGTGGATGCCACCGCGTGCCCGGACGTGGGCTCCGATCAGCACAGGGGACGATGCTGCCAAGGCGACGGATCGGGCATCAGGGGGCAACGAGCAGCTTCACCGCCAGGCCGATGCCGACGGCCGCGACCCCGTAGCGGAGCGGTGCGGGTGGGATGCGCCGTCCGGCCATGGCGCCGAGCACGCCGCCCACCGTGGTCCCCGACGCGAGCACCAGGGCGTCGAGCCAGTGAACCGGCCCGAAGATGGCGAAGCCGATGGCGGCGATGGCGTTGACCGTGGTGGTGCAGACGACCTTGGCCGCGTTGAGCCGCTGGAGGGTTTCGTCGATGAAGAGCGCGAGGACGGCGAGCAGCATCACGCCCAGGGCGGCGCCGAAGTAGGCGCCGTACATTCCCCCGAGCACCAGCCCGCCGCGGAGCACGAGCGAGCTCTCCCCGGCCTCACCTCGGATCAGCCTGGCCAGCAGGGGCTGGAAGAGCAGGGCGAGGCAGCCGAGGATGATCAGCCACGGGACCACCCGGGTGAAGACGCCCGGCGAGGTCCTGAGCAGCAGCACGGTCCCGAGCAGCCCGCCGATCGACATCGGCACCAGCAGGCGACGGATGCGGCGGCCCTGGCCGACCAGCTCGGCGCGGTAGCCGTGGCTCCCGGTGGCCAGGCCGGGGACCAGGCCGACCGTGTTGGTGACGTTGGCGGCGAGCGGGTTCAGGCCGGCGCCGAGCAGCGCCGGGTAGCTGAGCAGCGAGCCGCCCCCGCCGATGGTGTTGGCGATGCCGGCGAGGACGCCGGCCCCGGCGACGAACCCGGCCTCGAGCCCGGTCACGTCGGTCCGCGGTCAGTCCAACCGATCACGGCCGCATCTTCGCAACGACGGGGCTGCGCGCGCGCGGCAGGTCGCTGCGGCCAGCCGATCGGTGCCCCGAGTCCGTGGGCGGTGACCCTCGCCATGCACGCGGGACGCCGCCGGCGCTAGGCGGCGGACTCGGCGACCAGGACCGGGGCGGCCTCCGAGGCGGACGCGGCGTCGAGGCTGTGGCCGCTCTTCTCGGGCAGCACCCGGGTGAGCAGCGCCCCCGCGACCCCCAGGCCGGAGCAGAAGATCAGCACTCCTCCCAGGCCGAGCGCCGAGCTGAGCACCGGGAAGAGGAAGACGCCGAGGAAGGCGCCCAGCTTGCCCACTCCCGCGGCGATGCCGTGCCCGGTGGTCCGCTCACCGACCCCGAACACCTCGGTCGGGATCAGGAAGGTGGTCACGTTGGGCCCGAACTCGGTGAAGAAGTAGCTGATCCCGTAGATGAGGAGGAAGGGGACGATGACGTGGGTCAGCCCCGGGATGAACCCGATCAGCCCGAAGCAGACCGCCATGGCCAGGAAGCCGATCCACTGGAGCCGGCGATGGCCGATCCGGTCCACGTTGAGGAACGCGAACACGTATCCCGGGACCGCGAAGAGGGCAAAGATGATCAGGGTCCACGCGGTCGACTGGAGGAGGTTGGCCCCGGGCGCCACCCCCCGCAGGATGACCGGGGCGGAGATGGTGTTCCCGTAGTAGACGTAGTCGAGCAGGAACCACGAGCCCGCCGTGCCGAGAATGAGGAGCAGCGACTTGCGGTCGGTGAAGAACGCGCGGAGGCTGGTGGGGCCCGCGGCACCGCCCTCTGCGGCCGCCCGCACCACACCCCGCGTGTACTTCTCCATGGCGGCGGTCGCCTCGGTCTCGCGGCCCTGGACCTGGGCGGCGTAGCGCGGCGACTCCGGTGTCTTGATCCGCAGGTAGAGGACGCTCAGCGCGGGGAGGGCGCCGAGCCCCAGCATCAGCCGCCAGGCCAGCTCGTGGTTCACCCCGGAGGCCAGCAGGGCGAGCGCCACCACCGGTCCGATGACCAGGCCGGCGGCCTGGGAGGAGAAGACCAGCGAGACCAGCAGCCCTCGCCGCTCGCGATTCGCGTACTCACTGGCCATCACCGCGCTCACCGGGTAGTCGCCGCCGATCCCGATGCCGAGCACGAATCGGCAGGCGACCAGCCAGACGTACCCCGGCGCCAGCGCGGTGGCGAGGGCGCCCAGGGCCATGATCCCCGCCACCAGCCCGTACACGCGGGTCCTTCCGAGGAGGTCGGCCACCCGGCCGAAGACGAGAGCTCCGACCAGGGTTGCGAGCAGGGTGGCGCTGCCCAGGAAGCTGGTCTGGACGGCGGTGAGGTGCCAGTCGCCCTTGATGAGGACCAGAGCGACGCCGATGATGAAGAGGTCGTAGGCATCGGTGAAGAAGCCCATCGCGGCGGTGAACGCCGCCTTCAGGTGGAAGAGGCTCAGCGGAGCCTCGTCCAGAGCCTCGCCGAGGGTCCGATGTGAGGGGGCGGTCGTCGAACTGGCGGTGCTGCCGTCCACGCAGTGCTCCATACTTTTCGGATTGGGGCCCCGTTAAAGAGTGGAGAACTCAGCATTAAGATGTCCTTAACGACACAGGGCGCCTCGGAGTCCGGTACCACCGACCAGGTCCTGACCGAAGTCTGGCGCCTCGCGCAGCTGGTGGAGGGTCAGGTCGCTGAGTCTCTCCGCACCCTGGGCGACTCCGACCTGGAGGGGGCCGATGCCGTCGTCCACGCCGACCTCGAGGTCAACGCGCTCCGCTACCGGATCGAGGAGCTGGTCACCGCCGAGCTGGCTCCGGGGGCCGGTGGGGAGCGCCTCCGCGTGCTCATCGCCGTCCTCTACGTCATCAGCGACCTGGAGCGGATCGCCGATCACGCCGCCGGCACCGCCAAGGTCGCCCTCATGCTGGGGCGCCCGCCGATGCGAGCCCTCCCGTCCAGCATCCTGCACCTGGGGGACCAGGTGCAGGCGATGCTCTCGGCGGGCGTGGCGGTGCTGCGCGACCGGGATGTCGAAGCCGCCCGCCGGCTGGTCGGGGAGGACGACGCCATCGACCGCCTCTACGACGACATCTACGGCGAGCTGATCGCGACCATGACCGCGGAGCCGGACACCATCGTCCCCTGCACCTACCAGCTGTGGGCCACCCACAACCTGGAGCGGATTGCCGACCGGGTCACCAACCTCTGCGAGCGCACCGTCTACCTCGCCACCGGCCGGATCGAAGACCTCAACATCTCGACCTACTGAGGGGCCTCCGTGCCCACGGTTCTCATGATCGACGTGCCGGACCCCCGCGCGGCGGGCCTCGAGGAGCGTCTGGCGGTCGAGGGGTACCTGGTGCGCCGGGCCACCGGCTGGCCGGCCGAGCGCCCCGACGCCGCCGACGTGGACGTGGTGCTGGCCCACACCGCAAACCCCGCCGCCCTCGCCCTGGCGGTGCGCCGGCTGACCAGGGCACCGCTCATCCTGGTCAGCGAGGCCGCGGCGACCGACCGGGTCGCGGCCCTCGCCTGCGGCGCCGACGTCTGCCTTGCCGACTCCGAGACCGACCCCGTGGTCGAGGCCCATGTGATCGCGCTGCTGCGCCGCTGGCAGCCGCGCGTCCGTCACCAGACGGAGACGGTCCAGGTCGGCGAGCTGGCCCTCGACCCGCCGGCGCGTCGCGCCCAGGTGGGCGGCGCCGATCTCGAGCTGCGGCCCCGCGAGTTCGACCTCCTGGTGGCCCTTGCCCGCTCCGCGGGGCGCGCCCTCCGGCGCCACGAGCTTCTCGACCTGGTCTGGGGCCCTCGCTTCTCCGGCGGGGTCAACACGGTGGACGTCCACATCTCCTGGCTGCGCCAGAAGCTGCCGGCGGCAGCCCGGGTCCGGATCACCACCCTCCGCGGGGTCGGCTACCGGCTGGACGAGTTGACCCGCCCGCCGGCGGACGTGCCGGTCCCGGAGCCGGTGCCGGAGCCGGTGGCCGCGGCTGCGGGATCGCCCACGGATCAGTGAGCACCCCCCGCCACCCGGGTCGGTGACGGGCCGCCTGGCCGGTCCGTCACCATGCGCTGCGCGCCGTGATCTACGTCCTCGTGCTCACCGCCGTCACCGCGGTCTGGGGATGGACGTTCGTGGTCATCAAGGACTCGATCGCCCACTACCCGGTGGCCCCCTTCCTGGCCCTCCGTTTCGCGCTGGCCGTCCTGGTGCTGCTCGTCGCCGGCCGCCGGCTCCCGGAGCGACGCTCGCTCCGGATCGGGGCGGTGATCGGCCTCGCGGTCGCCGCCGGCTACGCCCTCCAGACCTACGGCCTGCAGAGCACCGCACCCGGGACCGCCGGGCTCATCACCGGCCTCTTCGTCGTCTTCACCCCGCTGATCGACCGCGCCTTCGGGACCAGGGTGCCCCGGCGCACCGCGCTGGCGGTCGCCGTCGCGCTGATCGGCACCGCTCTGCTCGCGGGCGGCAACCCCACCGTCGCGGTCGGCCTGGGCGACCTGCTCGTGCTCGGCGGCGCCGTCTGCTTCGCCCTCCAGGTGGTCCTCCTCTCTCGCCACAGCGCCGGCCTCCGCCCCATCGACCTCGCCCTCCTCCAGATGGCGGTGAGCTTCGTCGTCTTCAGCGCCGCGGGCTCGACCTCCTTCGCCCCCCCGACCGGGGAGGTCTGGTTCGGCGTCGTCATCACCGGGGTCTTCGCCAGCGCGCTAGCCTTTCCCCTGCAGGCGTGGGCCCAGGCGAGGATGAGCGCCACCCGGGCCGCTCTGATCATGGCCATGGAGCCGGCCTGGGCTCTCTTCTTCGCCGTGATCCTCGCCGGTCAGCGCCTCGACCCGGTCCAGGCCCTGGGAGCGGTCCTGGTGCTGGCCGCGGTGGTCGGTCACGAGGCGGTCCCGCAGCGGGCGGCCGCGCGGCGAAGCCCGGCCTAGCCACGGGGTCCCGGAACGGCCCGGGCGGGCCGGCAGGGGAGGTGGGAAGCCGGGCCGCGTCGCGGGCCGCGAGATGGGGGTGAGGTCTGCTCTCAGCCACCTCCGGGCTGCGGGATCAGGCGGGGATTGGCCGCCTGGGCCTGGTCCACCTGCTCGAAGGCGGCGAGGATCCGCTCGAGGGCCTGGACGATCCCGGTGCACCCGCCGGTCCCGAGCGAGTCGAGAGAGTGGACCAGGGTCGTGACCTGCTCGCTCAGGGTGACGCACTGGCTGCCACCGACGCTCGGGTCGCCGAGGGGGGCGCAGTCGGCGCCCATCTGGCCGGCCAGTGCCACCGCCGTCCGGCCCTGGGTGGTGAACGCCAGCGCGCATTCCTCGAACGCCGGGATGACCACCCGCAGGTCAGGGGATCCGCTCACCACCTCACCTCCGGCGGGTCCAGCGCCACGCCGGGCGCGTTCACTGGGCGCGGATCGCCCCGGCGATCGCCTGGTCGTGCTCGTCGTAGGACTGCCCGGACCTCTCCAGGCGGGTCGCCACCGCCATCAGCGCGTCGTGGCAGGTCTGGGCGGCCCGGTGCCAGTCGGCGAAGAGGTCGCCGAAGGCGTTGGCGCCGAGACCCAGCCAGGAGTCGAGGAGCGCCTGGACCCGCTGCTGGGTCTGGGAGATGGTCTGGTCCATCTGGCTCGCGCAGCTCCTGACCTGGACCGCGTGGGCCTGGAGCTCCCCCTTGCCGACCTTGAGGAGATCGCTGGTTGCCATCGGCGCTGTCCCTCCCCGGATGCGATGCGGATGGTCCGCCCCGGCCCGCGGGCCGGTGGCGGCCACGGGAGCCAGTCTCGGGTCCGGGCGCGGACATCCCACGGACAAAGTCCCGGTCACCAAGCGGCGGCCGGCGTGCCGGCCCGACCCGTCCGCGAAGCCGCCCCTCCGCGCTGTCCCCGGGGTGGTCGCGCCTCCCTCAGCGATCCGCCGCTCCGGTCGCACCTCCATCGCGGCCAGCGGCCGCGTCCAGCGCGATGAGGCGCCGCACCCCGCCCACCGCGATGTCGATGGCGGCGTCGACGGGGATGCGGCGCGCATCGGGGAGCCCCGCGACTCCCGCCGACGCGCTGTCGATGACCACGAGCACCGCCCCGGCGCGCACCCGGCGCACGGCGGCGACGGTGAGCAGGGTGGCCGACTCCATCTCCGCCGCGATGCAGCCGGCGCGGGTCCAGGCGTCCCAACGCGCCCGGATCAGCCCCTCCTCCGGGAAGCTCTCGGGCTCCATCTCGGCGTAGAAGGCGTCGTTGGTGAGCACGACCCCCACCCGACATGGGTGGCCGGCCGCCCGGGCGGTCTCGCGCAGGGCGAGCACGACGTCGAGGTCGGCGACCGCGGGGAACCCGGCGGGGGCGTAGCGGTCGGGGGTCCCGTCCCCGCGCGCCGCCGCCTGCACCACCACGACGTCGCCGAAGCGCAGGCTCGGGTCGAGGGCGCCGCAGCTGCCCACCCGGACGAGGGTCCGGGCACCGGCCCTGATCAGCTCCTCCACCGCGATCGCCGTCGAGGGACCGCCGATCCCGGTGGAGGTGACGCTGACGGCCACCCCGTCCAGGCTTCCGGTGTAGGTGGTGAACTCGCGGTGAGCGGCGATCCGCCGCGCACCGTCGAGCCGCGACGCGATGACCTCGCACCGGCCCGGGTCGCCGGGGAGCAGCACGTAGCCGCCGATGTCGCTGGCCTCCACCTGGAGGTGGTACTGCCGCTCGCCCACGATCGCCGAAATGTACCAGGGGTGACGGTCCCGCTCCGCGTACCATCCGTGCCATGTCCACCTCCAGCCGGACGGCCGCCGACGGTGACACGCGATCCAGCCGGGTCGCCGTCGGCAGCGACAGCCGCGACCCGATCGCCGACTCGATCGCCGCGAAGCTGGAGGACGCGGGGTTCGCCGTGATCCGCTGCGGGGCGGTGCAGGCCGCCGCCACGCCCTGGCCGGAGGTGGCCGAGCAGGTCGGCCGGCTGGTGGCCCAGGGGGCTGCCGAGGCCGGGGTCGTCTGCTGCTGGACCGGAACCGGCGTCAGCATCGCCGCCAACAAGGTTCCCGGCATTCGGGCGGCGCTCTGCAAGGACGCCGAGACGGCCCGCGCCGCCCGCCGCTGGAATGGCGCCAACGTTCTGGCGCTCAGCCTCGACGGCGCCACCCCGGACTCCGCCCAGGCCATTGTCGACGCCTTCCTGGGAAGCGGCGGCGTCGATCCCGAGGAGGTCGCCAACGTCGAGCGCGTCGCCGTGATGGAGCGTCGCTACGGCGCGAGCGGGAGCGCGCAGCGGACCCGGCGGGCCTGACCGTGGCGCACCGGGCCCCGGCCTCCCCGGCGGGCCGCCCGCGCTGCGTAGGATGAATCCGGTGACGGGCGCCCGCATCCTCTGCGTCATGGGCTCCGGGGAGACCGCCCCGACCATGGCCCCCGTCCACCGCGAGCTCATCGAGCGGGTGGGGGGGGATGCCGCGCGAGCGGTGCTTCTCGACACCCCCTTCGGCTTCCAGGAGAACGCCGACGAGCTGGTCACGCGGGCCCAGGAGCACTTCGACCGCAGCATCGGCCACCCCCTGGAGCTGGCCAGCCTGCGCCGCGCCGAGACCGCCACCGAGGTCGAGCGGGAGGCCGCCTACAGCCGCATCCACGCGGCGGACTACGCCTTCTCCGGGCCGGGCAGCCCCAGCTACACCCTCCGCCAGTGGCGCCAGACCGAGGTCCCCGGTCTGCTGCGCGACAAGCTGGAGCGGGGCGGCTGCGTCACCCTCGCCTCGGCGGCGGCGATCACCCTCGGGATCGTGTCCCTCCCCGTCTACGAGATCTACAAGGTGGGCGAGCCGGTCCACTGGCTGGACGGTCTCGACCTGCTCGCCGCCGCCGGCATCCGCGCCGCGCTGATCACCCACTGGGACAACGCCGAGGGTGGGACCCACGACACCCGCTTCTGCTACATGGGCGAGGGCCGCCTCACCCAGCTCGAATCCCTCCTCCCCGACGGGGCGGCCATCCTCGGGGTCGACGAGCACACCGCTCTGATCCTCGACCTCGGCGCCGAGCGGGTCGAGGTGCGTGGCCGGGGGCGGGCGGTGGTGCGCCGGAGCGGGGTGGAGTCGAGCCTTCCCGCAGGCACCGAGACGACCCTCGGGGAGCTGCGGGCGATGCTCACCGGCGCCGGCGGGCCCGCCGCCCGGTCCACGGTCCCGGCCCGGGTGGACGCCCCCCCGGAGCCCGCCGAGCGGGAGGAGCCGTTCATGACGCTCCTCGGTGAGCGTGAGGTTGAATTCGACCGCGCCTGTGACCGCAGCGACGTGGCGGGGATGGTCGCCGCCATCCTCGGCCTCGAGACGACCATGGCCGAATGGTCGAGTGAGACCTTCTCCGGCGACGAGCGCGAGCGGGGCCGGTCGCTGCTCCGGCGGATGGTGACCCGGCTGGGGGAGCTGGCCACCGAGGGGGCGGCCGACCCCCGGGAGCGGGTCGCCCCCTTCGTGGAGGCGATGCTGGCGATGCGCCGGCAGTTCCGGGCGGAGCGGCGCTTCGACGACGCCGACCACCTCCGCGACCTGCTCACCGGGTGCGGGATCGAGGTGCGCGACGGGCACCGGGGCGAGGGCAGCGGCTGGGAGCTCGCGCCCCGGGCGGCGGGCCGCCCGGGGACCCCGTGACCATCAGGGGGCGTGCCGCCCCTCGCCCCCGTGGCAGAGCCACGCGGGGCTCACCCCTGGCTCGGCGCGACTGCGCGCCGGCGGGCCGCCCGGGGACCCCGTGACCATCAGGGGGCGTGCCGCCCCCCCGTCCCGGTGGCAGAGCCACGCGGGGCTCACCCCTGGCTCGGCGCGACTGCGCGCCGGCGGGCAATCCCTCCACCACCTGAGGCCGTTGAGATGACCATCTACTACGAGATCCCGCCCCGGCGTCTCGGCCTCTCCAGCATCAAGCTGAGCCCGATGGGCCTCGGTTGCTGGGCCATCGGGGGTCCGACGGTCGGGGACGACGGCCGGGTGACCGGCTGGGGCGACGTGGACGACGCCGAGTCCATCCGCGCCATCCAGCGAGGCTTCGACCTGGGGGTGACCTTCTTCGACACGGCCGACACCTATGGCGCCGGCCACAGTGAGCGGATCCTCGCCCGCGCGCTGGGCGTCCATGGCGACGAGGTGGTCATCGCCACCAAGTTCGGCTGGACGTTCGACGACGACGGCAGCCGGAGGGGCCACGGCATGAACGTCAGCCCCGCCTACATCCGCGCCGCCTGCCAGGCCTCCCTGCGGCGGCTGCAGCGGGATGACATCGACCTCTACCAGCTCCACATCGGCAGCCTGTCCGACGACCAGGCGGATGAGGTGGTGGAGACGCTGGAGGGACTCCAGGCCGAGGGTCTGATCCGCCATTTCGGATGGAGCTGCGACGCGGTCGAGCAGGCCCAGCGCTGGGCCGACCGCGTCACCTGCTCGGCGCTGCAGTTCATCTGCAACGTGCTCCAGGAGACCCCCGGGATGATCGAGCTCTGTGAGAAGAGCCGGATGACCGCCGTCATCCGCAGCCCGCTCGCCTCCGGCTTCCTGAGTGGCAAGTACGGGGCCGACGCCCGGCTCCCCGGGGACGACTGGAGGACGCAGGTGCTGGAGCGGGGCTGGGGCGATCTCTTCAACCCCGACGGCAGCGGCAACGCCCGGTGGCTCGCCAGGCTCGACTCCGTCCGTGAGGTCCTCACCGACAGCGGCCGCAGCCCGGTGCAGGGAGCGCTCGGCTGGCTCTGGGCCCGCAGCCGGGTGACCGTGCCCATCACCGGCTTCCGGACGGTCGCCCAGGTCGAGGAGAACGTCGGAGCGATGAACTTCGGTCCGCTCTCGGCGGCGCAGATGGCCCGCATCGAGCAGATCCTCGGCCGCTGACCGGGTTCCGTTCCCTGCGGGGCTGCCAGCTCACCGGCTTGCATCCGTCTGGGGTCGCCAGCCAACCGAGCTCCGTCCGCCGCGGGCTCGCAGCTGACCGGGTTCCATCTCAGCCGCCCCATCTCCCGGCTGCTCCGCCCCCTCGAAACACTCCCGCAACGTTGGGGCGTCAGCCTCGTCCGGACCGCCTCTCCGGGGCGGTCGCACCGGAACAGGGAGGAACTAGCGCGATGTCCCTTCGACACACGATTCGCACGGCTTCGGCAAGGTCAGCCGGCGTGATCGGCGCCGCGGCCCTGACGCTCGTCGCGGGCGCGACCGTGACCGCCCACGCCGAGAGCTATCAACCCACCGTCCTCTACACCCAGAGCAACGACGACGCCGCGCAGGGCGGCAACACGATCCTGGCGTTTCGCGCCCAGAGCGATTACGTCATCCCGTTCGCCAGCTTCGCCACCGGCGGTGACGGCACCGGGTCGGCGCTGGGTTCCCAGGGTGCCCTGACGCTGGCCGATTCCGGGCAGCGCCTGATCGCCGTCAATGCCGCGTCCGACACGGTATCGGCCTTCGCCGTCGAGACGGACGGCAGCCTCCGCCTGCTCGACACGGCGCCGTCGGGGGGGACCGACCCCATCAGCGTCACCGCCTGGGGACGGCTGGTCGAGGTCCTCAACGCGGGGGACAGCTCCGTCTCCGGTCTGTGGCTGGACGGCGGGGGGCTGCACCCCCTGACCGCGGCGGACGCCACCGCCAGCCTGTCGGCCGGGGCGAGCTCGCCAGAGCAGGTCTCCTTCACCCCTGACGGGCGGCGCCTGGTGGTCACCGAGAAGGGGAGCAGCACCATCGACACCTTCACCGTCGGCGCGGCCGGTGGTCTCGGACCGGCCGTGACCACGCCGGCGACCGGGGCCGCTCCCTACGGCTTCGGCTTCGACCGCTCGGGCGATGCCGTCGTCTCCGACGCCGCCGGCGGACCGGGCGGCACCAGCGCCGTGACCACCTACCGCATCGAGGCAGACGGCATGCTGGCTCCGATCAGCGACGTCCCGGACGGGCAGGACGCGGCCTGCTGGCTCATCGTCAACCCGGACGGGAACCGGGCCTACACGGCCAACGCCGCCTCCGGGACGATCTCGTCCTACGACGTGGCCGGCAACGGGGATCTCACCCTGCGGGCCTCGGTGGCCGCCACGACCGGAGGACACCCGGTTGACCTCGCCATCTCCGGCGGCACCCTCTTCGACCTGGTGAGCCCCCAGGGAGAGATCGCCACGGCCCCCATCTACCCCGGCGGGGACCTGGGCACGGCCGCCCTTCCGGTGACCGGCCTGCCGGCCTCGGCGACCGGGCTGGTCGCCGTCACGCCGTAACCGGCATCGACGCGCGGAGGCCGGGCGGCATCGCGCCGCCCGGCCCTTCTGCCCGAGCTTCCGGTGCGGGCGGCAACGGCGCCCCAGCTTGCGGAGCCGGCCGCAAAGGGGGCCCGGCACATACTGACGAGGCCACGGTCGCGGCTCCCGCGGCGGCGCCCGCCGCGCCCATCCTGCTCATCGAGGACGACCCGACCACCGTGGACGTGGTCCGCGCCTATCTCGAGCACGAGGGCCATGCCACCGCGGTCTGCCGCTCCGGTGCCCAGGCTCTCGACGTCATGCGCCAGGTCTCACCGCGCTGCGTCGTTCTCGACGTGATGCTTCCCGAGCGCGACGGCTTCCAGATCTGCGCGGAGATCCGGCGCCGCGGCTCGACCGTTCCAATCCTCATCCTGAGCGCCAGGGCTGACGAGGTCGACCGCATCTCCGGCCTCGGCCTGGGTGCCGATGACTACCTGGTCAAGCCCTTCAGCCCACGGGAGCTGGTCGCCCGGGTGGCGGCGCTGCTCCGCCGCGCGGAGATCGGACCCCGCCCTCTGGAGGTGCTCCGTCTCGGCAATGTCGAGCTGCTCCCCCACGGACATGAGGTGCGCGTCGCCGGCCATACGGTGCGGGTCACCCGGCGCGAGTTCGACCTGCTGGCCGCCATGCTGGGAGAGCCAGGTCGCGTCTTCGGCCGCGCCCAGCTGCTCGCTCGCCTCCAGGACACCGACGAGCCCGTCTCCGGCGAGCGGACGGTCGACGTGCACGTCACCCGCCTCCGCGACAAGCTGCGCGTCGCCCGCGCCTCGCTGAAGATCAGCACGGTGCGCGGGGTCGGCTACAAGGTCGAAGGCGTGGCCTCCGCATGAAGCGCGTCGGCGCCGTGCTGACGGCCGTGCGCAGGGCCTGGGGCTGGCTCGGCCTGCGCTGGCAGCTGGTGGTGCTCAACGCCGTGGTCATCGCGGCCACGGTCGCCACCATCGTGCTGCTGACGCACCACATCGCCGAGCCGAGCTTCATGAGCATCATGCATGCCGCCGGTCAACCGGTCGACCCGACGGCGGGCCAGCGCGCCTACGACGCCGCCGTTGCCGCTGAGGTGTACCCGACCATCGCCATCGGCGCGCTGGTGGCGGTGCTCCTCAACTTCCTCTTCGTCACCCTGGCGCTGCGGCCCCTGCGCGCCGTCCGCGCCGCCACCGAGAGCATGGCCTCGGGTGCCGCCCCCTCCCCGATCGAGAGCCTGCGCCGGGACGAGATCGGCGACATCGCCGAGTCGGTGAACGAGCTGGGCCGCTCGCTGAAGCGTCTCGAGGACCTGCGCCGCCAGGTGACCAACGACGTGGCCCACGAGCTGCGCACCCCGCTGCACAACCTGCTGGGCCTGCTCGAGGGGATGCGGGACGGCGTGATGCCGGCCTCGTCAGAACAGCTCGACCGCGCCCACCATGAGCTGCACCGGCTGATCGCCCTGGTCGAGGACCTGCGGGCGCTCTCCGACGCGCAGCTGGCCCGCGACCGCATGGATCGCCGCCCTCTCGATCTGGTCACCCTGCTGCGCGACACGATGGGAAGCTTCGCCCCCGCCATGGCCGAGCGCAGCCTCACCGGGAACGTGGAGAGCCATGGATGGTCGCCCACCGTGCTGGGCGACCGGGTCCGGCTGGGCCAGGTCGTGGGGAACGTGATCGACAACGCGATCCGCCACGCGGCGCCCGGGACCACGATCACCGCGCTGGTCGCTCCGGGCGGAGACGACGCGGTCCGGGTGGGCGTCACCGACGTCGGCGACGTCATCGCGCCGGAGGCGCTTCCCTACCTCTTCGAGCGCTTCTTCCGGGTCGACCCGAGCCGTGCGCGGGGGAGCGGGGGTGCGGGCATCGGTCTCGCCATCGTGCGCGAGCTGGTGGATGCCCACGGCGGCAGCGTCGGCGCGAGCTCGGACGCCCGCGGGGTCACCGTCTGGTTCGAGCTGCCGGTAGCCCAGGCCGATGTGGTCGGGATGGTCGAGCCGAGGCCTCGGGACCAGCGCCGCGGGGCCGCCGCGCCCGCCGGGGGATGATCGGACCGTCGGCGGCCGTCTCCGCGCCGACGGGTAGCATGGCCCCCGTGGCCAGCCTTTCCGACGCGAGGTGGAGTTCGGCCGTCGGCGACGCCGCCTGGATCGGCGGGCGGCTCGCCCCCTTCGAGGTCCGCTGGGTCGCATCGGTCATCCCCGGCGGCTTCGAGGCATACGCCCGAGTCCTGCACCCCGCCTCCGTCCGCGCTCCTGGTGAGGGGGCTCCAGTGCGCTGGCGCGACGTGGCCGTCTGGAGTGGGGGTTCGGTCGCCCGTGGCACCCAGTTCCACTCGATCGCCCTGCCCCCGGTCCGGCCGGCCGGGGAGCCGCCCTGGCGGGGCCAGGGTCCGCTCACCGGAACCCCCTACCCACCGGACGCGGCGGTCCTCGCCGAGGTCCTGCGGGCGGCGACCACGACCCCCGAGCGGTGCTGCTTCTGCCTCTGGGACGGCTACGGCTGGGAGCGGGGGAGGAACCTGCTCACCCGCCGCGGGGAGCCTCCGGTCCGGCTCCCCGGCCCCATCCCCGAGCGGGTGCTCACCGGACCGCGGGTGCGCCTGCCGCACCGCGACTACCTTCTCTACACCGGACCGGCGGAGGCCGTGGTCGCCCCCCTGCTCCTCGGCGAACGGCACCAGCAGGCGGCGAACCTCTGGTGGCCGGCGGATCGGACCTGGTGCGTCGCCAGCGAGATCGATCTGGCCTGGACCTACGTCGGAGGGACCACCGCGGCCATCGACCGCCTGCTCGGTGACGCCCGGGTCGAGGCCGTCCCCGCGGCTCCCGACGACCCTCTCACCCGGGTCGAGGCCTGGGTGCAGCGGTGGGTCGACGAGGCCACCGAGGTTCTGCTCGCCAGCGGTCGGGCCACCATCGCCACGTCGATGGGGTCGCTCGAGGCTCTCCTGGAGCGTCCGCGAGGGCGCCGACCGGGACGGCTGCGCATCCACCGGGACGGCTGGAGCGCAGACACCGTGGTCCGCCACGCCGGGAAGGACGGACTTCGCCGGTCGGTATCCTCCTCCGTCACCCATGCGGTGATCGAGCTTGTCGGCGGATAGCGGGGAGGACCCTGGGATGGCGGGACGGACCAGGCCACGCCACGTCATCGCCCGGTTCCTGGGCTCCCCTGCTGACCAGGTGGCCGTTGTGGGCGGGAGCGTCGCCGTGGCGGGGAGCGTGCGGGTCGTGGAGAGTGCCGCCGTCGCGGGCAGCGTCGCGGTGCTGCGCAGCGCCGCGGTGGCGGGGAGCGCGGCGGCGGCCTACTCGGCCGGGATCGCGGGCAGCGCGGCCACCGCGGCGTCGGCGGCGGTGGCGGGGAGCGCTGTGACCGCCGGCTCCGCCGCGGTGGCGGGGAGCGCACTGACCCTGGCCAGCACCGCGGTGGCGGGCAGCGTGCTCACGCTCTTCGGTGCCGTCATCGGGGGGTGCGTCGCCACCCTGGCATGCCTGCGCTGCACCCGGTGCGTGGCCTGTTTCGCCTGCGCCGACTGTGTCGACTGCATCGGCTGCCTCGGCTGCCGGGGACTGCGCGGAGCGGTGGCCCGGGTCGGGGAGCGCGCGACGCCCCCGGCCCGCCGGCGCTAATCTCGTCGCATGTGTCGCAGCATCAAGACGCTCCGCGGCGCCGTTCCCCCGGCGTCGGCCGGTGACATCGAGGCCGCCGCACTCCAGTACGTGCGCAAGGTGAGCGGCTACCGCCGGCCCGCGCAGCGCAACCGGGACGCATTCGAGGCCGCGGTTGCCGAGATCTCGGCGGCCACCGACCGGCTGCTGGCGCAGCTCGTGCCGGGGCGCTGATCCCCCCGCCGTCCCCGGCCGACCGGCGCGCGCCGATGGCCGCGGACGGCAGCCCGGCGAGCCATGCCACCCGCCTCAGGCGGCGCTGCGGCCGTCCCCGTCCAGCACGATCGTCCTCTGATCGCGGGCGATCCGGGTCAGCTCGTCGTCCCGGCCCTGCCACATCATGGCGATCATGCGGAGGTCGCCGCGCAGGCTCCAGAGCGGATGCCCGAGGCTGGCCGGCCGGTTCTTCTCGATCGCGAGGTGGCTGTACCAGGCCAGGCCGCAGCCGATCGCCGGGAGCGCGAGGACGCCGGCGGGCCGCCGCGCGGCCAGGGCCGCCGCCGCCGCCATCAGCCCCAGGTGGGCGCCCGCGAAGTGCAGCCAGCGGGTCGCCGGCCGGCTGTGCTGGCTGACGTAGCAGGGGAAGAACTCCTCGTAACTGCGGAACTCCCGCACCCCGGCGCCTCCGTGCCCGCTGATCCTGGGGGCCAGGGTACGCCCCCGACCGCAGGCCTGTGACGAGGCGGTTGCCCGCCGGCGGCGATTCCCGGGCCGCGTGGGATGCTGGATCCGCTCGATCTTCCCCGTTCTCCTCCGTCCTCCTCAGACCCGGTGACCCGGAAGCCGCGGGCATCGTCGCGGGCGCTCCCCGCGTCGGAACGGCGCGGGGAGCCTCGCCCCCTCGTGACCCGCGCCCGCCCCGGGTCAGCGCTGCGGCCGCTGGGCCTCCACCAGGAACACCGGGACCACCGGGCCGAAGAGCGACCGGCGCCGCCAGGCGCTGAACCCCGCGTCCCGCAGCAGCCCGGCCAGCTCCGCGGCGTTGCGGTATCCGACCCCGTGACGGCCCGCCGTCGGGCGCAGGAGGCGACCGACGAAGCCGATGCCGAAGACGTCGGCGATGAGCAGCCGGCCCCCCGGTCCCAGCACCCGGGCCACCTCCCGCAGCGATGCCCCCTGCCGCTCCCAGTGGTGGAAGGAGAGGGTCGTCATGACCACGTCGGCGCACCCGTCGTCGAGGGGCAGGTGGTCAGCGGTCGCCACCTCGAACCGGACGCGCGGCTCGCCCGCGAAGCGGCGGCGGGCCACCGAGATCATCCCCTCGGCGGGGTCGACGCCGACCAGCTCGGCGCCGGGCAGGCGCGCCAGCAGCGCCTCCAGCAGCCGGCCGGTGCCGCAGCCGACGTCGATGACCCGGTGCGGGACGCTCCCGGCGCAGACGGCATCGACCACCGGGCGGTGGACCCGCCCGAAGAGCGACTGCCCCGGGGTGCGGTCATAGCTGGCCGCCCAGCGGTTGAAGTGGGCGATGTCCCCGTGATGCGCTCTCTTCATGGGCCGCGTGCATCAGACCACATCCGACCGGGCGCGAGCCGGGGGTGCATACTTCCGCTGCTCCTCCGATGAGTGTTCGGGACGTCGTCGTCACCTCTCCCCAGGCCCGCCTCCGCGGCTGTCTGGCGCTGCCCGACGGCCCCGGCCCCCACCCCGGCGTGGTGGTGATCCACGAGATCTACGGTCTCAACGACAACATCCGCGACATCACCGGGCGCCTCGCCGCGGAGGGCTACGCGTCCCTGGCGGTCGACCTCTTCTCCGACCGCAACCGGGTGTTCTGCATGGCCCGCCTGATGGGTGGATCGCTCACGGGCCGCACCTCCTTCGCCGTCCGCGATTTGAGGGCGAGCGCGGAGTTCCTGAGTTCGCAACCGGAAGTGGACGGCGCCCGAGTCGGTGTTATCGGCTTCTGCATGGGAGGCGGCCTCGCCCTCGCCTGGGGATGCCGCGACCGGCGGCTCCGCGCCATCGCTCCCTTCTACGCCACCAACCCCCGGCCGGCCAGCGCGGTGCGCCGGCCGTGTCCGGTGGTCGGCAGCTATCCGGGCCAGGACTTCACCGCGCGTGCCGGACGCAAGCTCGACGCCCGCCTCTCCGAACTCGGGATCGTCCACGACATCAAGGTCTACCCGGGGGCGCGGCACTCGTTCTTCAACGACCAGGGCAGGGCGTACGACGCCGCTGCCGCAGCCGACGCCTGGGAGCGCGTCCTCGCGTTCTTCGCGGAGCACGTCCGCGCCGCGCCGGCGCCCAGCTAGCCCGCCGCGACCGAGGGCCGGATGCCGGACCCTGCCGTGGCAGACTTCGAGGCATGAGCGGGCACGACCCCAAGCCGGAGCTTCATCGCTACCTGCAGGAGGCCCGTGAGGCGCTGCTCTGGAAGCTCGAGGGCCTTTCCGAGCACGACGTCCGCCGGCCCATGACGCCGACCGGCACCAACCTGCTGGGGCTGGTCAAGCATCTGGCCGGCGTGGAGATCGGCTACTTCGGTGACACCTTCGGACGGCCGGCCGAGGAGTCGCTGCCGCCCTTCGACGAGTCCGACCCCAACGCCGACATGTGGGCCACCGCCGCGGAGTCGCGGGAGCAGGTCGTCGGGCTGTATCGGCGGGCGTGGGTGCACGCGGACGCCAGCATCGATGCCCTGGAGCTGGACGCCATCGGTCATGTGCCGTGGTGGCCGCCGGAGCGGAGCGAGGTGACGCTGCACCGGGTGCTGGTGCACATGATCGCCGAGACCAACCGCCACGCCGGCCATGCCGACATCGTCCGGGAGCTCCTCGACGGGGCTGTCGGGGTGCGCCCCGGCAACGACGGCATGGCTGCGGTCGACGCCACGTGGTGGGAGAGCTACCGCAGCCGCCTGGAGCGCGTCGCGCGCGGGTTCCGCGACGATTGAGGCGTCGCGGGGTCGCGACGGTGACGGCGGCCGGCCGCGAGTCATGGCACACTCGGCCGGTGCTCCTCCCGATCACCACCGACGTCCTCGTCGAGGAGGCGCGGCGGCTCGGCGACGGCGACCACCGTTACACCTCCCGCCAGCTGTACTACGCGGCCTGCCGGGCTGTGGAGCGGCCGCCGGAGTCCGCGACCCGCGGTTTCATCGGCCTGGGCGCGGTCCTGATCGTCCTCGCCGGAGCGCTGCTCTGGGTGCACTCCGTCCCCCTCTCCCCCGTCCTCGCCGGTCTCGGGGTCGTGTCCCTGCTCGCCGCACCGCTCAACGCTCGCGTCGAGCGCGCCCGCGCCCGCCGGCGTGCCCAGGGGAGCCGGACCCTGGCGACGAGCTACGCCGGTTTCTGCACCGGGCCCCTGGAGGAGGCGCTGAGGAGCCGGCCCGAGGAGTTCGGCGCCCTGGTCGCAGGCACCCCGCCCCCGGACCGCGCGCCCACCCTGCCGGAGGTCACCGTCGCCGGCGCGGGGGGCCGCGCCGCCCCCCTCATCGTCTGTGACCGCGGCGAGACGGCGGACCTGCTCGCCGCCAACGCCGGGCGGCTCCCGGAGGGTGCCGCGGTGGGCGACCTCGCGGGGCTCCTGGATGGCGGCGGTGACGGCCTGCCGCCGGAGGTGCGGGGGCGCCGGCTGGTGGCGGTCCACGACGCCGACCCGGCCGGCTGCGGGATGCCGGCGGCGCTGCGCCGGGCCGGCGCCGTCGATCTCGTCGACGCCGGTCTCCGCCCCCCCGCCTCCGACGCCGGGCTCCAGGTCATCGAGGGTGCCCCGGCCCGCCTGCCTGCCGGGATCGAGGCCGACCTGAGCGTCCCCGAGCTCCACTGGCTGCGGAGCGGCCGCCGTCTCGAGCTGGCCACCCTGACCCCGCGCGAGGTCGTGGCGCTGGTGCTCGACGCGGTCCCGGCCGTCTCCGGCGAGGTCCGCTCGGTCAGCTGACGAGAGCCCGGCCGGAGCTCGGCTCAGCGCCGGCCTTCCAGCGCCCGGCGGATGTGGCCGATCAGGAATCCGTAGAACTGGCCGCGCTCGGCGGCGTCGACGTCCGGTGTCACCTCCCGGTGCGCCTGCCGGCGGCTGACCCAGGGTGGCACCGCGACCGCCATCACGGAGTCGTCGACCTGGAGCGATATCCGGGCGTCGTCCACCTCGTCGACGCAGATCACCACCTTGCCGGTGAGGCCACCGCGGTCGCCGATCCGCCAACCCCGCTCCCAGCGCCGCTGTCCGTTCGGCAGGCGGACCACGTTGACGGCGCGGTCGTCGAAGACGACCTCTCCCGGCCGGAGCCCGGAGGCCACCGCGGCGTGCAGGGCCGTAAGCCCCTCGGTCCAGATCCAGTTCACCAGCGAGGCGCCGCGGTAGTCGACCGGGGGAAGCGCCCTGGGGTCGCTGGCCCGGCCGCCCAGCGCGGCCACGGTGCTGGCGTGGCGGCGGCAGTAGCCGGTGGAACCGACCATGCGCAGGTGCCGGTGGCACCAGCGGGTCGCGCAGGCGTGGCCGCGGCTGTCGACGTAGGCGCACCGGAGGGATCCCGGAGCGGAGCAGCCCCCCTCCCGGCATGCGGCCGTGACCGTCACGGTCGCTCCCGACAGGGCGCGCGCCTCGACGACCGATGCCATCGTCAAGTCCGACACCGCCATCCACTCATCCTCGACACACCACCGCTCACCTCGACGTCGAGGCGCCTCTCGCTTGACAGCTTAGGACCATTTGCGCCGAACGCCCCGAGATTAACCGGCTTGTAACGCTTCCGACGTTCCGCGCTTCCGCTCTCGTATCCTCGCGGCCATGCCCACCGTCGGCGCCTGCCTCGATCCGGCGCCGCCCCGCTCATCGAGCAGGGACGGGACATCGACCGCGACCTCGCGGAGCGGCCGGTCCTGATCGGTGAGGACGACCTCCCCGGCAGCCGCGGCCGTCCCGCCGCCGCCACCACGTCGCCGCATCCATAGAGGTTTGCGACGGGGTCCGGTTTCGTTCGTTACCGCGCCGACGTAGCCTGAGCGACGCCGATGCAAGTGGCGGCGGAGCGGGGGGCTGGCGCTCACTCGTCCCCGTCGGGTCGCCCCGCGGTCGCGCCTGCCGCCCGGGCGGTGCTCCCGGCGGCGCCGGGCGAGGCGGTCACCCGCAGGTCGAGGTGGATGGTCCCGGTGGCCGCCATCGGGGTCAGCCTGGTCGCCGTGCCCCTGGTGGCGGCCGCCGCGGTCGCCCTCCACCTCACCAGCTGGGCGGACCTCGTGGCCCTGGGGTTGGGCGCCGCCCTGCTCACCGTGTGCCTGGTGGTGCTGCCCCTCCAGCTCCGGCTCGCCCAGCTGGCCGGGAGCCAGACTGGCCATTGGTGGCGGGAGGCGGAGCGCTCGGTCGAGCGCGAGGCCGATCTCTCCGCCGAGCGAGAGGAGCTTCTCCACGAGGCCCTGGTCGCGTCCGACCGGGAGCGGCGTCAGCTCGCCGCCGACCTCCACGACGGGGTCATCCAGCTGGTCAGCGCCGTCACCCTCCGGACCGCCACCCTGGCCAGGGGCCTGCGCCGCGAGGGCGGACAGTCGCCGGAGCGGGTGGCCGCGACGGTGGAGGGCCTCGAGCGGATCACCGTCGACCTGCAGGCGGTGACCGCCGATCTCCGAGGACTGATGGGCACCCTGGCGGGGGACCAGATCGAGCGCGACGGTCTGACCGGCGCGCTCGCCAGCCTGCTGGTCCCGCTCGCCGAGAGCGGCGTCCAGGTGGACATCTCCGTCGGCGAGCTGGACTGCGACGCCCGGGTGCGGAGCCTGATCCACCGGGTCGTCCAGGAGCTGGTGCGCAACACCGCGCGGCACGCGGCGGCGCATCGGGTGCAGCTCACGGTCACCCAGGACCGTGACGGGATGCGGCTGGAGATGACCGACGACGGGCAGGGCTTCGACGTCCTGACCCTGGGGGACCAGCAGCGTCGGGGTCACATGGGACTGCTGCTGCTCGAGCAGCGGGTGGAGGACGCCGGGGGGGTGCTGCGGGTGGGCTCCGACCCCGGACACGGCACCACGATCGTGATGAGGCTGCCCCTGGCGAGCTAGCCCCTGCCAGGCGATCGCCGCGTGCCCCCGGAGCAGGGGTCCGGAGCGGAGCCGGCCGGCCGCCGCGGCCCCGCGGGGAGCGGGGAGCTCAGTACTCGTTGCCCGGCGCGCTGATGAGGCCTTCGCGGATGGCGATCGAGACCGCCTCGAGCTTGGAGTGGGCCCCGAGCTTGCTGATGATGCTCTGGATGTGGTTGCGCAGGGTGTGGATGCTGATGAAGAGCCGCTTGGCGATCTCCTCGTTGCTCATCCCGTCGGCCAGGAAGAGGAGCACCGCCGTCTCGCGCGGCGTGAGCGGCTCGGTCAGCGCGGAGCCGTTGACGTCGGGGTTGGTCAGCCGGTTCAGCATCGCCGGAGAGACGGGGGTGGCGCCGGAGGCGGCGGCCCGGACCGCGGCGGCCAGCGCGTCGATGCTGTCCCCCTTGGTCACGAACCCGGCGCAGCCGGCGGCCAGGGCCTCGTTGAGGACGCTGGGCTCCATCGCCGCCGTGACCAGGACGACCTTGGCGCCGGGGCGGATGGCGCGCAGCTCGGCCGCGGCGTGGGTCCCCTGGCCGTCGGGGAGACGCTGATCCAGCAGGATCACGTCCACCTCGACCTCCTCCAGCCGCCGCCGCGCCTCGGCCAGGTTCTCGACGGTGTCGACCACCTCCATGTCGGGCTCCTCGGCGAGGGCTGCGGCCACCGCCTGGGTGAACATGCGGTGGTCATCGATGATGAACACCCGGATGGTCCGAGACAGCGCACCCGGCACAGGGGTCTCCTTCGAGGTTCGCGACGGTCCGCTCTCGCCGCCCATTGTTCGTGGGATGCCCGATCCGGGGGGTGGTTTTCGTTGGACTGTCACGGCGGCGTGTCCGGGTCGGGGTGCCGTTGCACCGCTGTCACCCGTCCGTTCGTCCGGCGCCCCGCGGGACCGGCCCGTGTGCCCGGGTGGCGCGGAGAGCGTGCTCGCTAGTGCACGCGCACCAGGGGAATACCGGCAGTCCGCGTCTGGCCACGACGCCCCGGCGGGCACACGATGGTGACGGACCTCCCGCCCCCCGAGGATCGGACGTGATCAGCACAGTCAGTCTCCGCCCCCAGAGAGCCAGCTTCCCGACCCGGCTGCTGATCAGCTGCTGGGCCGACATCGCCGGGTACGCTCACGGCGTGATCCGCGACTTCGGCGCGCTTGCCGCGGACACGGCGGCCGGCTGGCTGGCGCTGTCCGTGGTCGTGTCACAGCTTGCTGACGCGACCACGACCGTGGCCGCGCTTGCCAATAATCTGCCGGAACAGAACCCGATCAGCGCCGCCGTGATTGGCCGGTGGGGCATCCCCGGGTTGCTCCTGGAGAAGGCAGTGGTGGCCTCCGTCGTGGTCTTCAACATGGCCAGGCTGCGCGGTCGCGGCGCGCGAGCGCTGGGGCTGCTCGCCGTCCTGGTGGGGCTCGCGGCGGTGGTCTGGAACCTTCATGTCGCCGCGTAAGGTCAGAGCGGGCCCCGCCGGCGCCGCCGCCGTGGGCGAGCCCGCCATCAGGGCGGATCCGGATCCGGTCACCGCCGAGGTCGCCCTTCTCGCCCTCGCCGGCGGCGGTCGCGAGGAGCTGCACCACCAGATCCTGGGCGCGCTCGCCGCGGGAAGCGGCGCCGACGTCGTCGCCCTGCTCGCGCTGGGGCCGTCCGACCGCGGGATCTCGGTGGTCGCCCAGATCGGCCTGAGCCCTCTCCCCGAGGGCCTGGTCCCCACCGAGGCCGACCTGAAGCTGGTCGATGCGAAGGCCACCGTCCTCCGGCCGAGCGCGGGCCCGCGGGCGGGCGCGATCGCCGCCCTGCTCCACCAGAAGGGTCAGCGGGCGGCCATCGCCGCCGGTCTCGCCCCTCATGGGATCGGCCAGCTCCTGGTGGCCGCCCGGGCCCGGGGACCGTTCGCCACCGACGCGCGGACGGCCGTGGCCGGCGTCGCCGGAGTCCTCGCCGCGGTGGAGCGGAGACACTGGTCCTCCGAGCTCGCCGATCGCCGACTGCGCGAGCAGGCGGCTGTCGCCGCGCTCGGTCGGGGCGCGCTGGTCGGCGGCGAGGACCTGGTGGAGCTGGCCCAGGCCAGTTGCGCGGCGGCCGCGGCCAACCTGACCGCGGACATCGTCGCCGTGCTGGAGCGGGGCCCCGACGGCGCCGTCCCCACGGCCGGGATCGGTTGCCCTGCCGAGGCCCTGAGCCAGGAGCTGGCCTGGGTGGAGGCGCTCTGCTCCAGGGTGGCGCACAGCGGTGAGCCGCTCGTCATCCCCGACATCAGGGAGGAGCCGGACCTCACCCGAGGCGCGCACGACCCGCCCACCGCCCGCAGCGTGCTGATCGTGCCCATCCGCACCGGCCTCCGGGTGGCGGGCTTCCTGCTGGCCACGTCGCGCCAGCCGGCCGCGTACTCCGAGGAGGACGTGACCTTCGTCCGCGGCCTCGCCAACGTGGTCGCCCTGGCCGACGATCGCACCCGGGTGCAGGCCCAGCTCCGCCTCTCCGTCGACGAGCTGCGCAAGAGCGCCGACGACCGCCGTCGGCTGCTGGTCCACGTCGTCCAGGCCCAGGAGGAGGAGCGCCGGCGCATCGCCGACGACATCCACGACGACTCGGTGCAGGTGATGACCGCGGTCGCCCTGCGCCTCGCCACCCTCCGCCGCCGGCTCGGGGGTGGAGCCCTGGACCCCCTGCTCCTCAACCTCGAGCACGACGTGCGCCAGTCGATCACCCGCCTCCGCCACCTGATGTTCGTGCTCCGGCCCCCGGCCCTGGAGGCCCACGGCATCGCCGCCGCCCTTCACGCCTTCCTGGCCGAGGTGGCCGAGGACGCCGGGCTCGCCTACACGCTCGACGACCGGCTGCGGCGGGAGCCGGAGCCCGAGGCCCGGACGGTCGTCTACCGGATCGCCCAGGAGGCCGTGTCCAACATCTGCAAGCACGCCCGGGCGGGCCGGATCGAGGTGGTCCTCAGCGAGCAGGACGGGTCGGTGTTGGTGGAGATCCGGGACGATGGCATCGGTTTCGATCCGACCTCCCTCCCGCAAACCCCACCCGGGCACCTCGGGCTGCTGGTGATGCGCGAGCGGGCGGAGCAGAGCGGAGGCTGGTGCGTCGTGGAGAGCGAGCCGGGGGTCGGCACCGCCGTCCGCTACTGCGTCGGCAGCCAGCTGCTCAGCGGCCAGGAGGCGCCTCCCGCCGGAGCCGGGGACTCGGTGCCGGTCAGGTCGGAGGTGTCATGACCGTTCGCATCCTGATCGCCGACGACGACGCCTCGATGCGGGGTGCCCTGGGCGACATGCTCAGCAGCGAGCCCGGCTACGAGGTCGTCGGGCTCGCCGCCGACCCGGAGAGCGCCATCGACCTGGCCGGCGCGCACCATCCCGACGTGGCGATCCTCGACGTCAAGATGCCCGGGGGCGGCGGGATACGTGCCGCCGAGGGCATCCGGGCCGCGTCACCACGCACCCGCATCGTCGCCCTCTCGGCCTGGGACGACCGCGAGACGATGCGGCGGATGCGCCGCGCCGGCGCCACCGGCTACCTGGTGAAGGGCGCCGC
>Ga0209415_10002933_pt1 | contig 31892 bp, 28 predicted proteins | sample PeaSoiSIISIP2007_FD_187696 | JGI IMG/M metagenome (GOLD analysis project Ga0209415, IMG submission 187696) | Peat soil microbial communities from Weissenstadt, Germany - SII-SIP-2007 (SPAdes) (version 2) | ecosystem: Environmental > Terrestrial > Soil > Wetlands > Peat | place: Germany... | reverse complement strand
AGTGCCGGCTCGCCGCGTTTGACCACCGCAATCGCTCGCCGCAGGGCCGGCGCAACCTCGTTGGGATCCGTGATTGGACCCTCGGCATATACGCCCATGCTCTGCGCGAGCTTGGCGAAATCCATAGTGGGGTCCTCGAACGTTGTGCCGATACCGGCGCGGTCGATTCCGCGATTGTGACGGTTGGCCATGCGCTGCACGTGCATCAGCTCTTCATGATAGGCGCGGTTGTTGTGCATCACGCTCAAGATCGGAATGCGGTGATGCGCCGCGGTCCACAGGACGGCGGGAGCAAACAGCAGATCGCCATCGTCCTGAATGCTGACCGAGAAGCGGCCATGCTTCTTGTTCGCAAGGGCTGCCCCTATCGAAGCGGGAGCGTTGTACCCGATACCGCCGCCGCCCTGCGTGCCGATGTACTGGTATTGCTTTTCAAAAGGCCACAGCCGCAGGGGCCACCAACTGAAGTGCCTTAGAATCGAGACGAGCGACCAGTCTTCATTCTTGATCTGGTTCCAAACCTCGGCGCAGAGGCGCCCCGTGCTGACGGGACTCGCGTCCCAAGCGTACGTCGCATCGGTCCGCGCCTGTTCCAGCGCGCGATCGTGCGCCGACGCCAGCTTGGCGCCGCGATCCTTTAGGGCTTGCTTGCGATCTGCGGTTATCAAGCGCTTGGTTTCCTCGATCAGCGACGGAAGAGTTGCTTCCGCATCGGCAGCCATGGCCAAATCAACTCCGGTGTAACGGTAGAAATCCTGGTAATTGGCTTTTGTGTACAGGTCGCCGGTGGTGATGCTGATCAGTTTCGCATCGCTCTTCATGATCGGACGCGAAGTCCGGTTCACTTGATCGTGCATCGTGTTCAGCGCGTTCCAGAAGTCCGTGGCTTCCAGTCCCATGATTACATCCGCGTTCGCAACCACAGCGCCGCGACGCGAAGATTGGTTGAGCGGATGCCGCGTGGGAAAATTCATGCGCCCGGCCTGATCGATCACCGGCGCCTGGAGCGTTTCGGCAAGCTCGACGAGCAAATCGATCCCGGCCTGCGTTCGCGCGTACCGGTCCACCACGATCAAAGGATTCTGCGCCTGAACCAGCATGCGAGCCGCCTCGGCGACCGAGCCGGAATCGCCCTGCGGAGGCGCCGCCAGCGTCAGCTTCGGAATGTGCAGCGCAGCGTCCGCGGGAATCGGATTTTCCTGGAGTTCGCTGTCCGCCACGAGAAGCACGGGCGCCATCGGCGGCGTCATGGCGATCTTGTAGGCGCGCACCGCGGATTCAGCGAAGTGCGACAAAGAGATGGGCGCATCGTCCCACTTCACGTAGTCGCGGACCATCGCCGCGGCGTCCTGGACGCTGTGTGGCCATTCCCCATACGCGGAGTCTCGTTTCGTGGCGTCCAAATTGTTGCCAATCACGATGTAGACCGGCACGCGGTCGCAGTAAGCGTTGTAGATGGCCATCGCGGCATGCTGCAATCCAACGGTGCCGTGCGCGAAGATGCAGAGCGGCTTGCCTTCGATCTTGGCGTAGCCGTGGCCCATGGCCACCGACGACTCTTCGTGGCAACAGGAGATGAACTCCGGATCCTTGTTGCCTCCGTAGTTGATCACAGATTCATGAAGCGCACGGAAACTCGAACCGGCAACCGAGCAAACGTATTCGATGCCGAGGGACTTGATGATGTCCACCATGAAATCCGAACCCGAGCGATCCAGGGTCAGCACTTCGGCATCCGCGGGCGGGTCCGATTCGATCATCGGCGGCATCAACGGCATGGCGGGTGACGGCCGCTCTTCGACCGGCTGCGCAGGCGAAGCCTCTGCTGGTGCGGCAGCCAGCGTTGCCGCTCCAGCGACCACGCTCTTCAAGAAGTCTCGACGGCCAGCGGGTAATTTTTTCGATTTCGCCATGGGTTCTTGCCTCCGCTCCTGCACCTAGCCGGAATTATTTTTTTTCGGTCCAACCGGCAACATACGACTAACCGCCAGCGAATGCAATCCTCGCTCGCGGCTACCGAGCCTCTGGCCGCCTGGCGATCAACACACAAATCAACGCGACTACAGCTAGGGCCGCAGCTGTATAAAAAGCGATCCCGTAGTTCTTATACCTGTCGAAAAGAACTCCGCCGATCGTGGGGCCGAGAATTCCTGAAAATCCCCAGGCGGTAAAGATCGAGCCGTAGTTCGTCCCGGCATACCGCGTGCCCCAAAAATCAGACACCGTCGCGGGAATCACCGAGGCTTGCGCGCCATAGCAGAAGTAGACGACAAAGATCAGCACGTACAGCGCGGCGATATGCGCGCCGACCCAGTACAGCGCGGGCATGGCGACACCGGACATTGCCAGCACAACCCGCAAAGTATTGAGCCTGCCCATGATGTCCGACAGCCAGCCCGACAGGACCCGGCCGGAGACGTTGCCGAAGGCGCCCACCACAAGCCCCAATGTCGCGACCGTAGCGCTGGCAATGCCCTGGTTCTGAGCGAAGGGAATCAGTTGGCTGATCACCATTAGCCCGGCGGTGGAACCCAGTCCGAAGCCAAACCACAAAAGATAAAAAGCAGGTGTGCGCACGACTTCGCTCGGAGTGAATTGATGGCGGCTGTAAGTGATCGTGGAAACGGAACCCTTTGTTGCTGGTTGCCGGTTCGTCTCCGGATTCTTCATCAAAAAGGCGCCGGTCACCGTCATGACGAAAAAAATTCCACTGAGAATCACGCAGGAAGTCCGCCATCCAAAATGGGGAAATAAAACCAGATTGGCGACCGTTCCGAAAATGGCCGAACCGCCGCCATATCCCGCAAGCGCCAGGCCGATCGCCAACCCCATCTTGTCGGGAAACCACTTGGCCATGACGGGGACGACGGTTCCGTAACCAAATCCGTTCCCGATGCCTCCCAAAACGCCGTAGAAAAAATAGAGGAAGTACAGACTGGTCGTGTAGGAAAAAAGGAAAAAACTCAGCGTGATCAATATGCTCCCGGTCAGGGAGATCCAAAAGGGCCCGAAGCGGTCTTGAAGTCTGCCGGCGAGAAGCAATGAGGCGGCAAACATCACGGCCGCGAAAGTAAAGACCGTGGAGGTCTGCGCCCGCTTCCATCCGAATTCCTTTTCCAGCGGGGTGACAAACACACTCCATGCGTAGAGTGTGCCGAGGGCCAGAGTCATAAGAACCCCGCCGAGCAAACGCCACCAGCGGCTGATCGAGGCCGCTTCGCCGCTTATCCCGACGGGCAGAGCTATGGATCGCATTGAAATGCCGCTGGGCGGTAGAGTCGCTGTCATCAACCCTCTTCCGTTCATGTTTTCCGAGGTTCGATTTTCGGGCCTTCGATTCGCTTGGGAACATGCCCTCGCTTATAAATCATGACGGTTCGCTTGAATTCGATGACCACGGTTCCATCTTGTTTGAAGCCCGTGGTTTTGAAGCGCACGATTCCAACATTTGGCCTGGACTTCGACTCGCGTTTCTCGAGAACTTCACTTTGCGAATACAGAGTGTCTCCATCAAAGAGAGGATTCGGCAGGCGCACTTCATCCCAGCCGAGATTGGCCATCGCATTTTGGGAAATGTCGGCAACCGATTGTCCTGTAACGACCGCGAGCGTAAATGTGGAGTCAACGAGCGCCCGGCCGAATTCCGTTTTTGCCGCATACGCATGATCGAAGTGGATCGGGTTGGTATTCATCGTCAGCAAGGTAAACCAAATATTGTCGGTCGCAAGAACCGTTCGGCCCAGTGCGTGTCGAAAAACATCTCCGATCTCGAAGTCTTCAAAAACTCGTCCGGTCCAACCCTCTTTAGTTGCCATCATCGCCTTCCTTAAATTACCTTAGTAGAAATCAGATCATTTTCTCGCGCCGCCAGCTTGCAATCGTCTTTGAATCAAAACCGAATTCAGCCAATATGGCGTCGGTCTGCTGGCCCAACGCCGGCACTTCGTTCATGACGGTTTCCACATTTTCCATTGTGACCGGGGGAAGTAGCGCCGGCAGCGGGCCCGCCGGTGAATCCACCGTGCTCCAGCGCCCTCGGGCTTTCAATTGCGGATGTTCCACAAACTCCTGAACGGTGTTTAGCCTGGCGTTGGCAATGTGCGCGGTTTCGAGCCGCGCGATAATTTCGGCGGCGGTCAGATTCTGGAAAACTTCTCGCATCGCTTGATCGAGCTGCGGACGATTCTGAACTCGCTTGGCATTGGAATCAAAACGAGAATCCGCGAATAGCTGTGGATTTTCCAAAACCACTTCGCAAAATTTTTTCCATTCGCGTTCGTTCTGCAGACCGATATACACCACTTTGTTGTCCCGGCTCTGTACTGGCCCGTAAGGCGCGATGGTGGCGTGGTTTGCGCCCGAGCGCCGCGGGGCCGATCCTCCGAACGAGTAGTACGCGGCGTAACTCATCCATTCCGCGAGCGAATCGAAAAGGGAAGTCTCCAGCGCAACGCCTTCGCCCGTCTTCGACCTCACCAGCAAGGCCGTCAGTATGCCGGAATAGGCATACATTCCGCAGGCGATATCGGCGGCCGAAATCCCAACCTTGCACGGCGTTTCTTCCGTCCCGGTAATGGAAATCAATCCGGTCTCGGCCTGGATCAGCATATCGTATGCCTTTTTGTCCCGGTACGGCCCCGAGGATCCGTAGCCCGAAAGATCGCAGATAATGAGACGCGGATATTTTTTGCGCATCTCCCGAGTGACGAGGCCGAGCCGCTCCGTGGCCCCGGGCGCCAAATTCTGGACAAAGACGTCTGCCTTTTCGATCAAGCTTTGGAGAACTAATTTGGCTCCCGCTTGCTTCAGATCCAGCGTCAAGGATTCCTTGGATCGATTGAGCCACACGAAGTGGCTGGAAAGCCCTCGAACGGTTGCGTCGTAGCCGCGCGCAAAGTCTCCGACCTCCGGCCGCTCGATCTTGATCACGCGCGCGCCCAAATCCGCAAGTTGCCGAGTGGCGAACGGCGCAGCGACCGCCTGCTCCAAGGAAACTACCGTGATTCCTTCGAGTGGCCGCATCAATACGACCTGGGCAGGCCCAGAACGTGCTCCGCCAGATAGCTCAAAATCAGGTTCGTCGAAATGGGCGCGACTTGATACAGCCGCGTCTCGCGGAACTTGCGCTCGATATCGTATTCTTCCGCGAAGCCGAAACCGCCGTACGTCTGCACCGCGACATTCGCCAGTTCCCAGGAAACGTCGGCCGCCAGAAGCTTCGCCATGTTCGCCTCGGGGCCGCACGCTTTGCCGCTGTCGAACAGGGTGGCCGCGCGCGCGACCATCAGCCGGGCCGCCTCCAGGTTGGCGTATCCGCGGGCGATCGGGAATTGAACGCCCTGATTTTTTCCGATCGGCCGGCCGAACACGACTCGCTCATTCGCGTAGCGGCAAGTGCGTTCCAGGAACCAGCGCGCATCGCCAATGCATTCCGACGCAATCAGGATTCGCTCCGCATTCAAGCTGTCCAGCAGATAGCGGAATCCCTGGCCCTCCTCGCCCACCAGATTTTCGGCGGGAACTTCCAAATTATCGAAAAACAATTCCGTCGTGGCGTGGTTCATCATCGTGCGGATGGGGCGAATCCTCAACCCGTGACCCACGGCCTGGCGCAGATCGACCAGAATGGTGGAAAGCCCCTCGGTTCGTTTCTTCACCTGGTCTGCCGGAGTAGTGCGCGCCAGCAGCAACATCAGGTCGGAATGTTCGGCGCGTGAAATCCAAATCTTCTGTCCGTTGATCACATAGCGGTCTCCCGTTCTGACCGCCATGGTTTTTAGCTGCGTGGTATCCGTGCCCGTATTCGGCTCGCTCACTCCGAACGCTTGCAGGCGAAGAGAGCCATCGGCGATCTTCGGCAAATATTGCCGCTTGTGCGCCTCCGATCCATGCCGCAAAAGTGTCCCCATGATGTACATCTGCGCGTGGCACGCCGCGGCATTTCCGCCCGAGTGGTGGATCTCTTCGAGGATGACGGAAGCCTCCGTAACGCCGAGGCCAGCGCCGCCGTATTCCTCGGGAATCAGCGTGGCCATATACCCCGCATGCGTCAGGGCCTGGACGAAGGCCTCGGGGTAGGCGCGCTTCTCGTCGAGCTCCCGCCAATATTTGTCCGGGTATTCGCGGCACAATTCGCGGACGGCGGATTTCAGTTGTTCGCGCGATTCGTCAACAGAGCTGTTCGTTTGATTCAACGGAAGACCTCGTCCTCTGGCGAGCGCTAGCGTAAACTCTGTGCCAAAGGATACGCAATCGCTTAAATTTGGCAAATGGCAGGAGGGCAGGATAACAGATCATGTCCTAATTTGACCTCGACTGGTTTTTCGAGAATTCATGCAACATGAGCGCCGCAAGGAATTTCAAGCGGTTCCTGGGAGGGGCAAATGATTTCCGGAGCACACGTAATTGTCTTCAGCAAAGACGCCGAGGCGGACCGCGCGTTCTTCCGCGACATCCTCGGATTGAAATCCGTGGATGCAGGTCATGGCTGGCTGATCTTCGCCCTGCCGCCTGCGGAAGTGGCGTTCCACCCGTCCGAGGACAATAATGTCCACGAGCTCTATCTCATGTGCGGCGATCTGAAAGCCGAAATGGCTTCCCTCGCGAAGAAAAACGTCACGTGCTCCCAAGTTCAGGAAGCACCATGGGGTTCCATTACGAAGATGCGGCTGCCGGGAGGAGGTCAGGTCCACCTTTATCAACCGAAGCATCCCACGGCGTCAGATATAGGATCGAATTGAAGCGCCCATCAAGGCAGGAGACTCCCTGATAACAGAAATGAATTTTTAGAGTATCTTTACGAATGTCGGCATTTTGCGGCACGGAGCCAACGTGGACCCCATCACTCGAACGCTCGTCCATTTTTCTCACTCGCTCAATCCCAACGAGCTCAGCAGCGAAGTTTTCCAGCGAACTCAGTATTTGCTTCTCGACTATCTTGGTGTTGCCATCGCCGGCTCGCTCACGGAATCCTCGCAGCCGATTCACCGGATGCTGGCTCGGTCGGCGTCCCATGGCCCGTGTACCGTAATTGGTACAGCCTCGCAAACATCGCCGGAATTCGCGGCGCTGGCGAACGGCGCCGCGGCCCATAGCGTGGAACTCGACGACACCCATCAGGCCGGTTCCATCCATCCGGGCGTCGTGATGTTTTCGACAGCCATCGCGCTGAGTGAAACTCATGCTGACATCGACGTTGGCCAATTTGTGACGGCGATCGTCGCCGGATACGAAGTCGCTGCGCGCCTGGGAATGGCGCTCCAGCCAAAATCTCATTACGAATTGGGATTCCATCCCACTTCGACCTGCGGCGTTTTCGGCGCAGCAGTGACCGCGGCCAAACTCCTGCGTCTGAGCGAGGAGCAGATGCTTTCCGCCGTTGGCATAGCCGGCAGCATGGCCGCCGGTTCCTTGGAGTTTCTGGCGGATGGCGCGTGGACCAAGCGGTTGCACCCGGGACTCGCCGCGCAAAACGGAATCCTGGCCGCGAATCTTGCCGCAGAAGGTTTTCGAGGGCCGAGCACGATTCTTGAGGGACGTGATGGTTTTCTTTCCGCGTATTCGCGCAATCCAATCCCTGAACTTGCGACACGCGATCTGGGAAAAAATATGGAGATCCTGCGCACCAGCGTCAAACCATATTCCTGCTGCCGCTACATGCAGGCCCCTATCGATGGCCTGATCGAGCTTGCGAAGGAACACAACATTCATCCCGACCAAATCGCGCGCGTCGAAGTCGCTGTCCTGGAAGCCGGATGGCCGCTGGTTTGCGAACCACGAGACCGAAAATACTCGCCGTCAAATACCGTGGACGCTCAATTCTCGATGCCCTTTGGGGCCGCGATCGCCCTGGCCAATCGGTCGGCTGGCCTCGACCAATTTACGGACGAGAAATTCCATTCACCGCAGATCAAAACCTTGATGGGGAAAGTGGTCCTTCAAAAAAATATGCGCATCGAAAAAAATTTTCCCGAGGAGTGGCCCGCCATCGTGCAGGTCCACCTGACGAACGGGAAGCAGTTTGAAAAATACGTCCGTTTTCCGAAGGGCGACCCGGAAAACCCGCTGACCTGGCAAGAATTGACAACCAAGTTCCAGTCGCTGGCGATGGGAGTTTTTCCAAAGACTCGCTGCGAAGAAATCATCAATTCGGTAAAGGACATGAAACCGTCCACCGTGATTCGCGACATTTGGAAATTAACAGCCCGCTCGAAATCGCTATCTCAGCCGGCGAATTGATTGGGTTCAAGTAGCACAGCCACTCCCGGCTGTGCGGGTTTTGCGATCGTCATTGCGTCGGATACTCTGCACGTGCGACTTACAAAATCGCACAGCCAAGAGTGGCTGTGCTACTCGAAGGAGAGACACGAATGGCAGGCAGGCTGCACGGCAAGGTGGCCCTGATCACGGGCGGCAACAGCGGAATCGGCGAAGCCGCCGCTCGCCGCTTCACGCAAGAAGGAGCGAAGGCAACGATTCTGGCCCGCCGGGAAGCGGAAGGCCGCGCGGTCCAGGAGGCGATCCGCGCCGAAGGCGGAGACGTCACTTTTCTCCCGTGCGATGTCACCGACCGCGCGGCCGTGGAAGCGGCCGTCGCCCAAACCGTCAGCCTCTATGGCGGCTTGCATGTGCTCATCAACAACGCCGGTGGTGGCGCCCGCGAAATGTTTCCCGCGGAATCGGATGAAACCTGGGATCGCGTTCTGCGTGTGAATCTGACCGCCTGCTTCCTCACTTGCAGGGCGGCATGGCCGCATCTTATCAAGGCCGGGGGTGGCTCGATTGTAAATGTGTCTTCCTTGGCGTCCGTGTCAGGAGTGAGTGAGGCAGTTTTTGAACGGCACCCCGCACTTCCTTCGGCGTCGTACATTGCCGCCAAAGCCGGCCTCGAGGGTTTTACTCGCTATATCGCCAGCCTCGGCGGACGCCACAACATCCGCGTCAACTGCGTCCGCCCCGGGCAAATTCTCACCCGGCGTCTCACCACCGCCGCCGGCGAACATGTCTTCGCGCGCCATTTCGAGATGTGGCAGCTCATCAAAGGCCCGGGTTACGCGGAGGACGTGGCGAGCGCCATGCTGTTCCTCGCTTCCGACGAATCGCGTTTCATAACGGCGGAGATGCTCAATGTGGATGGCGGAGCGGCGGCAAAATTGTAAGTTCGCGGCGAAGGCGCGAAAAGATTTCGTCGCGGCCGATTTGAGGGGTGTAGAATACCGCCAATCGCGCGCGGTCAAGACGACCGACTCAGTTCACGGAGAACGAAATGAAAACAGTGTGGATCGGAGCTGTGGCAGTATTCGCAATTTTGATTGCACTCCCGGGATCAGTGCATGCGCAATCGGCTCAAACCCTGCCCATACCAAGCGTAGATTCCGCCATCGATTTCCCCAACGAACACGAGATGCCCGATCCAAGTCTGACGTACAAGATCGTGTTCGATGTCGGCAAGGCGTCCCCGAAAGTCGATGAAGTGAATCCCACTCTCACCTTCATCTCACGGTTTTTCAACACGCTCGCCAAGGGCGGCGTGCCAGCCGATCACCGAAAGTTCGTCGTCGTATTTCATCAGGAAGGCACCGAAGTCGCCCTGAATAACGCGGCCTTCAAAGCTCTCAAAGAGGGCCATGACAATCCCAACATCGCTTTGATCCACAGCATGAAGCAGGCTGGCGTCGACTTCCGTGTTTGCGGCCAGGGAGTGATGTCCAGGAAATTCGACATGGCCACGATCAATCCCGAGATTCAAATCGACCAATGGGCCATGACCACGATTATGAATCTCCAGGTTCGCGGCTACATTCACGTGGCAGGGAATTAGGCCGAATGTCTCACCAAGAATTCAGAACTTAGGAACCGCATGCAGTGGCGCTGGCGTCTCGCCGGCGCCACGATCCTCGCTTCCGAAGGAAAATCCGTAGCAGCTGACTGAAGAATCGAAACGGAACCGGGAAGGGGCGGTCAATCGGGGCCGCCCCCACGTATGCATTAAAGGCAACTCAATGCGAACTTATTCGCTTGGGCCGGTAAGTTCTTTGGTGATCGCTTCTTCAGCACGGATGGAAGGTCCCGACTTCGGTGCAACCGAAATCTTGCGTGCGCGAACTACGAAACGGTTCGGAGCCGCTCCAATGTAGTAAAAAGGGAAGCACGTAACGAGTGTGAGCGCCTCGTCGCTCGTCGGCTGGAGCACCCGGACCGCTGTCGGTGGGACAACCGCGGTCCATTCCACTTGGTACTGAAATTCGCGCCCCGGCGTCCGCAGAGTTATTAAGTCTCCCGTCCGGACATTGCGCAACGGGCGGAAGAGCCCGTCACGATGACCCGCCAAAGCAACATTTCCCGCTTCACCCGGCAAGGCGGTTTCCGGAAGATGCCCCACGGCGCGTCGCAACAAGTTCTCCGAATCGCCTTGAACGACGATCGCCTTCAACTTCAAGCGCGGTACCTCGATCTCGCCGATCACGCCGCCGTTGGCAATGGGAATCGCTTCGATAGCGCGCGGTTTGGCGGGCATACTGACCCTCTCAAACTCGGACGTCTCAACACTCTGATACAAATATCGATCCAGCACGGCATACCCCGCATAGCTGATTGCCATGATCCCGGCCGCCAGAAACGCGCAACAAGCGGCGCGAAGCACCCGCCGTGTCAGTGCTCCTTCCTCTTGGCCCATGGCGATGATCGCTCTCATGAACCTTCCTTGCCTGTTCCGGCCCCGGGCTGTTTCTGTTGCCCGGCAACGTAGCCGGAGCGCGTCCGCACTCGAAGCTTGCCGAGTCCGGGAGCCGTCACGTCCACACGAATTTTCCGGAACGAGCCATCGTTTTTCTTCTCAGGGGTGAATCCAATCGTGTATTGTTCGCGTAGATCGTGCGCGATACTCGCGGAGATGTCCGAGACCGATTGCACTTCCGTCGGAAAGAATGCCAATCCGCCTGTGTCTTTGCATAGGCGCCGGAGAATATCCGGGTTTTCTTCCTCCTGCGAACCGACCAGTCCGATCGCGTAAATCACCGCCTGTGACCGGTGCGCCAGGTCCAGAATGTCTGCGTACTTACGCCCACTGGCGTTGTCGCCGCCGTCGCTGACGATGACCAGTGCCTTCTTATCCGAGCGGCCGACTTTCAAATGGTTCAGACCCTCGGCCACGGCATCGTAAAGCGCGGTCATTCCGCGAGCCGAGACCGCCGAGACCGCCTGCGCCAATTCCCGAGGGTTGCTGGTGAAGGGCTTTCCGCCAGGCAATTCCACTGACACCCTGTCACTGAAGTCGACGACGAACATTTCATCTTCTGGATTGCTCGATTGCGCGAAGGCGGAAACGGCGACAGCCACGTTCTGCAGCTTCGGGCCCATGCTTTTGCTGTGATCCACCACCAGGCCCACAGTTACTGGCGTATCTTCCTGCCGGAAAAGCGTAATCGGCTGCCGCCGGCCGTCCTCGTAAACGCGAAAACGTTCTTGTGCCAATCCGGAAACGAAATCTCCGTCCTCGCCGGTGACGCGAACAGGCAGCACCACCAGCTCCGTCACTACGGAAATCGTGCCCTGATTCGTGGTGGTCTGCGCCGGTTGCGGGGTGCGCGTATACGCCACCGCGCCGCACAAAAGCAATACGGCGACGAGAATACTGCTGATCCAAGACACTCTTTTTCGGATTGACCTGGCGAGTTTCATGGGCAAACCTCCATGCGCCGCGGACTGTCCCAGTAACTCTTGCCCGCGGCGCAGTGGAGTTTCAATGCGTTCATGAGGTTCAACTCACGAATCGCTTCAGGATGAACGCGAAGCTGACCGACAATACGCCCAATAGCGCGATCAGCGGGACCTCGCTTGCCGTCTTCGGCAAAACTGGAGCTGATTCCACACTCTCAGGAGCCGGGGCCGGAATGGCCTCTGCAATCGGGATCTCCTTCTGCTCGGGAGTTTCCGCCACGATAGGTTCACTCTTGAACTCCGCAACGGTTGCGGGCTCGGTTTCAACTGCGGGAATGGTTTCATGCGTCACCCGGGCGAGCTCAATCGCGCGCGCCTTCGGGTAGACGAATTCCTGGCCAAAGTTGTTACCTGGGTAGAACCAGGCCTTCAGTGCGTCTGGAGCATTACCGGGCCGCTCTGAGAATTTCATCACGTTGTCGCTGGTTGGCGTGAGCCGCTGGTTCGGAATCGCCAGCACGGTTGCGATCAGCTTCGACCGGTCGGCGTTGTAAATGCGCACGACATGGCGGCTGCCGAAGCTCTCATATAGTTCGATGGTGTAAGTGCCCGAGGGAAGAATTTGACCGGGAATCTCCACGGGCTGTGTAAAGGTGACTACGGTTCGCTTGTTGAACCCAGTATCGGCTCGCGTCCCCGCAGCAAACGTAGCCATAAGTAATGAAACCGTGAGTATCGTTAGGATCGTCCTGACTATTTTCATTTTCCTGCCTCCTGATTGTGACGACGGATGCCAGCTCCCAAGTTGGGCCCGCTCTTACGTCTCTAGCGTCGGCTCCGTTCATACCTACCCCATGGTTACTCGCGTCCCCTTTTTGGGTATGTGACCGCGCGCACTACTGCATGTGGTCCGCGTCACCAGCTTGAATAATCAATTCGACCTGCGGCATTGCCGGCATCGCAGATAGATATGCGGCGGATTGTCGGTTCGAGCCGCCATCAGAAACCTCCCCGGATCGTGGAGGATTCGGAAGGCATCCTCGGATCAGACTTGGCCGGCGCTAAGATGCAAAACTGCAATTCCTTTCACTTGGTTGTTTTCGCTGCTCGTTGATGCGAAGAAGTCCTGGAGTCCTAATATTTTCGGCCCTCATTCTCTGCTGAAGATATCGGGCCCAACCAATCGTAAGTCTATGTTATTTATATCGTTGACAGAGGCTCGCCTCCCGGAGTATATCCATGGAAATCCTTATTTGAGGGAGTTCCGATGGCAGACCATGAACTGACGGACCCCGGCTGTTCCACTCCAAACACAGCGAATCAGATTTCGAGGCGGGACGTAATCAAGAGCGTAATTGCGACGGGCGTCGTGTCCTCCACCAGCTATCTGTTCCGCGTCTCCAAAGTGTGGGCGCAGGCATCGGCGCCAGGCGCGGTCGACCGGCTGATCACTTTGAACGTCAACGGCCAGCAGCGGCGCGTGGACGTCATGAAGCAAGAGACGCTGGTGATGACGCTCCGCTATAAGCTGGGCCTAACCGGCACGAAGATCGGCTGCGACCAGGCCGAATGCGGCGCTTGCACGGTGCTGATTGACGATGTTCCCTACTATTCCTGCTCGGTGTTCACGCATACCGTGCGGGACAAAAAAATCCAGACGATCGAAGGGCTCGCCAAGCCCGATGGCACGCTGCACCCGGTGCAACAAGGCGTCATCGACGAACAAGGTTTTCAGTGCGCATTCTGCATGTCCGGTTTCGTGATGTCGACCGTGGGATTCCTGAAAACGAATCCCAATCCCACGCGCACGCAACTCGCTCACGGTATTTCCGGCAACCTGTGCCGGTGCCAGGACTACGACAAGATTCTCACCGCCATGATGCGCGGCGCAGAGAATCTGAGGAAGGCGTAAACATGCCAAACGTAACGCCACCAAACAAATACAAATATATTGGGAAGAACTACACGACCGGCGACCTCTACGCGAAAGTAACAGGCAAGGCGAAATACGCCGAGGACTATCGCGCCGATGGAATGCTTTTCTGCAAGCTGGCGCTGAGCCCCATGCCTCATGCGCGCGTCCGGAGTATCGACGCGAGCGCGGCGCTGGCGATGCCCGGAGTGAAAGCGATTCTCACCGCGAACGACCTGCCCGCTCCGGCCGACAGCATCAACGATAACGGCAATGTGATCAAGGCCAACCCCAGGGGGTTTCTGGCGCTGACCAATGAGCCATTGTTTCAAGGCCAGCCGATTCTTGCCGTGGCCGCGATCGACGAACTTACTGCCGCGGAAGCGATTGAAAAAATCAAAATCGATCTTGAGCCCTTGCCGTTCGTCGTCGATCCGCTGGTGAGTCTGCGGCCCGGCGGCCCGAACGCACGGACCGACGGAAACGTGTGGGTTCGCGTGCCGCCTCCTCCGCCGAAGCCCGGGGAACGGCCCGCTGTGACGCCGCCCGAACTGCACACCCTCAAGTGGACCAAGGAAGACTTCGAGGATGCCAAGTCCGGCCGTTTGCCGCTCGGCAAGGAAACCGAAGAGTGGCATGTCGGCGACGTCGAGGCCGGATTGAAGAACGCGGCGCTGGTCCTGGACGAGACCTTCGTTACGCCCAATACGAGCCACCAGTGCCTGGAGACTCGCACCACGATGGCCTACTGGCAGAACGGCAAGGTCTACGTTCACACCGGCACGCAGAGCACGGCGCAGACCGTCCCTGCAATCGCGCGGTGGCTGGGCATCGACGTCAGCAACGTCGTATTTATCAGTGAGTATACAGGCGGAGGATTTGGCAGCAAGATTACCGGCGACATCACCCTCGTGATCCCCGCGCTCCTGTCGAAAAAGACCGGCGCTCCGGTCATGATGCGCATCACTCGCGAAGAGGAAAATGCCATCGGCCGCGCGCGACCCAGCCTGCACGGCAGGATGAAAGTCGGCTTCTCCAAGGAAGGCCGGATCACGGCCCTGGACATGTTCGTGGTCTGCGACAACGGCCCGTACGACATGGTGGGCGACGCGTTCTCGTCCGGGCGAATCGTCTCCGTTCTTTACCAGCCGCAGGCGATGCGCTGGCGTGGAGTGACGGTCCTGACGAACACTCCCCCGCGCACTTCGCAGAGTTCGCCGGGCGGAATGCAGGGAATCGCGCTCATGGAACCGGTGCTCGCCAAAGCCGCGCGGAAACTCGGTTTGGATCAGGTGGCTATCCGGCGCCTCAACGCCCCGGAAGGAAAAGCCCCGTTCGGACCGCTCGTCGCGGGCAAGCAGCAATACGCCACCAGCGCCTTCATCAAGGAAGCGCTGGACCGCGGCGCCGAGCAGTTCAAATGGAATGAAAGAAAAGTGAACACCGGGAAGCGGAACGGTACCAAGGTACGCGGTGTCGGCGTATCGGTGAGTAGTTATTCCGGCGGCACGACGGGCTTTGACGGCCTGTTCGTCATCAAGCCCGATGGCCGCGTCTATATCCAATCAGGTGTCGGCAATCTGGGGACGGAATCCTGGACCGACGTGCATCGCGTCGTTGCGGAACTCCTCGGCGTGCCGTGGGAAAAGTGCGATATCACCTGGGGCAACACATCGAAGAACTTGCCATGGACGTGCCCTTCGGGCGGAAGCCAAACAACCCACGCCATGACACGCGCGGCGCACGCCGTAGCGTCAGACGCTATCGCAAAGCTGCAACAGATCGCCGCCAAGGATCTCGGCGGCAAGCCCGAGGATTACGTCGTTGCCAACGAACGCGTCTCCCGAAAAGGCGGAGGCGCGGGCATGACTCTGGCTCACGCCGCTCAGCGCGCGATTCAGTTGGGAGGCGCATACGATGGCCACGACCTGCCCCAGGATATAAACAAATTTACGGTGGTGTCAGCCACGGCGCTGGCAGGCCAGGGCCTGCTGGCCGTTGCGAAGGACAAGTACCCGCACGACGGCAACACTTTTTCCTTCGTCGCCACCTTCGCTGAAATTGAAGCCGACGTTGAAACCGGCCAGTATCGCATTTTGGATTTTCTGGCTTACGCCGATGTGGGCACAGTGCTCCATCCACGAGCGCTGGGCGGACAGATTCTCGGGCGCTCGATCCTGGGCATCGGTCACACCATTGGCCAGAAATGGGTATTCGACCAGCATTACGGCTTGGCTGTATCCAGGCGTTTTCACCACACCAAGCCGCCGACGATTTTGGACATTCCGGACAACATGGCTTGGGCGGCGGTCGAAATTCCAGACCCGGAAACGCCCATCGGTTCGCGCGGCATTGGCGAGCCGCCTGTGGGAGGCGGTTGTGCCGCAATCCTGAATGCTCTTTCGGACGCTCTCGGTGATGAAGTCTTCCGGCGGGCGCCTGTAACTTCCGATGTCATCCTGGCTTCTCTGGAAGCGGGCAGGCCGGCTCAGGATCCGCTGAGATCCAACATTTAGGCTCTAGCAATTTCACGGAAATAATGGGTAGGCCATGTCCGAAACGGCTCGACCGTAAGCAATGAGGAGAACGGAAAATGGCTGTCATTCATGACGTAATACCAGCGTTCGAACTCTTCCAACCCACGTCAGTCGATGACGCGCTCGCTCTGCAGGCCCGGCACGGCGCCAAGGCCTGGGTGCTGGCCGGAGGCCTCGATAGCTTTGACTGGTTCAAGGACCGGATCAAGCGTCCCGAAGTGGTTATCGATCTGAGCCAAGTCAGGGAACTGCGCGGCGTGCGCCCGGCGGGTGACGGGCTCGAGATTGGCGCGATGACCACGCTCACCGAAGTGGTCCGCCATCCCTTGGTTCGGGAGAAGTTCAGTATCCTGCCGAATGCGGCGGAGGCGGCTGCCTCGCCGCAGATTCGCAATCAGGGAACTATCGGCGGCAACGTTTCCCAGGATGCCCGTTGCTGGTATTACAGAGGCGGCTGGCCGTGTTATCGCGCCGGCGGCAACATTTGCTATGCGGATACGCCGACGGGCTTGAATCGCGAGCACGCCATCTTTGACGCCAATCGCTGCGTAGCTGTCAATCCTTCCGACACGGCGCCCGCGCTGATCGCCCTTGATGCGAAGTTTGTCATTCGAACGCCGAAGGGTGAGCGCGTCGTCGACGCCGAAAATTACTTCATCGGCCCCGGGACCGATATTACCAGGATGACGATCCTGCAACCGGGCGATCTGCTGACGACCATTCGAATCCCGTCCACGTGGGCGGGCGCGCAATTTTATTTCGAAAAAGTTCGCGACCGCGCCGTGTGGGATTTCGCGTTGGTCAACGTTGCTGCTGCAATGACGATGTCCGGCAACACCATCCAGCGAATTCGGCTGGCCGTGAATGGAGTGGCCGCTCATCCGGTCCGGTTAACTGCGGTGGAAGCCGCCGTGACCGGAAAACCGCGCAACGAGGAAACGGCCAAGATGGCCGGGCAACTCGCGATTCAGGGAGCGGAACCTTTGCAATACAACGGTTACAAGGTGCCGTTGCTAAGAAACTTGGTGCAGCGCGCGATTCGTGGCACGGCCGCGTAGGAGGGAACTTGAACCTCATTCAATGGGCGCAAAGTCCGTGGGGACAGCAGGTGCCGACCCATATTTCCTGGACCCTCTTGTGGGTATCCGCAATCGGGGGATTGCTGTTTCTGATCGTCCATGCGCTCTACGTGAGCATTTGGGCCAAGCCTGCGCATTCGGCAGCCTCTGCCGGCGCTTCCGGCGCGGCCTCGGGGCGAATTCCCGAACGCGTTCCGCGGCACAATCTCAGCGCGCGGCTGTTTCACGCGATCATGGCGCTGGCCATGCTTGCCTTGCTGTTCACCGCGTTTCTCCCCAAAGTGGGCGTCGATTTTCCGTGGGTCACCTATCACTGGATCGCGGGAATCGTTCTTTCGATTTCCGTCGTCTATCACATCTTCGATGCTTTCCTCGGACAGGACTTCTGGTCCATCTGGCCTGACAAGGTAGACATCGAGGACGCTGGGCGGAGAATGAAACGCGGTATGGGGCAAGCCGCTCCCGAACCGCGTAAATTCGCGAAGTATCCGCTGGAAAATAAGCTGTACCACCTGGTGGTGCTGCTGGCCGGGCTCTCCGTGATCGTGACGGGCCTCTTCATGATGAAGCGCGTGCGCACGCCCTTCTTCGAGCGCAATCCATATCTCTTCGGCGATATGACCTGGGGCTGGATGTATGTGCTGCACGGGCTTGCGGGCGTCGGATTTGTCGCGCTCGTCACGGTGCACATCTACATGGCGATCCGGCCGGAAAAATTCTTCATCACCAAGTCGATGATCTTCGGCTGGATGAGCCGCGAAAAATATCTCGAACACCACGACCCGCAACGCTGGCCTGTCGAGGAACCGGCGCCCGCCACGGCGCGTCCTGAATCGAAGAAAGCTCCCGCATAGATGGGGCGCGAAGATGTAATTGCCCGTTGTAGTACGATCGAAGAGTGTTACGAGTTCATGCTCGCCTATGCGGGCCAGGGACTCTCCGGCAAGGAAAACAGCCAAGCCAGTTCGCAGGTACGCGAATTCCTGAATCGCGCCGTCGAAGCGCTAACGGGTTTGGCCGAAGCGTACTCGAGGGCCGTGAGGCAGGAAAATCTTCAGCCCGCCGAACGCTACCATGCATTTCTGGCCGTGCTCGAAAAGGACGCTCTCGATTCGCTCGCCACGATTCACCTGGTTCTCGCGCAAGCCGTCATCAGCTCCCAGTTGATCGATAACCTGAACGCTTCGATCCATCTGCGTGCTCTGCTGACCGATCTTTTCCTAATCGACGAAATCTTGAAGCCGCAACCCCTTGCCGCCAAACCGGTGATCACGAGTTAAATTGATTCGGTTTTGGTGGCGCAGGCTTCAAGCCTGTGGGGGTTAGTCCTTGCAAGCACCAACCCCCACAGGCTTGAAGCCTACGCCACTAGACCTACGCTCTCGGCAAGAGCGGAGCTACCACTTCTACTAGCGCGCGTCCCAGGGCCAGGTGCTGGTCCGCGTCGAGGTGAATGCCGTCCACGCGGCTGCTGGTTGTCACGCTTGCCGCGTCAAAAAAATGGCAGCCGAGATCGGAGCAGACCACCCTGTATGCATCGGCAAGGCCGGCGCACCTTTGTTCCGCGCCGGAGAATTTCTCCGCGAGGACGCCCTTGGGAGAGCAAATCGGTGGAGGGCAAATCACGAGGATCGGAGGAATTGGCGTCTCTGGTTCGATCGGCGCCTTCCTGATTTCATTGACCAGGGTCAAGATGCCCTGAGCGGCTGACCACGCGTTGTTGTAGGGATGCGAAAACTGAAAATCGTTCGTCCCTAGCATCAGGATCACGAGCGCCAGCGGGGAATGCTTTTCGATGCACGTCGCCAGGCCCGCCAAACCGTTGCGCCCCGGCTTGAACGGATCTTCCCAAACGGTGCGCCTGCCGTTCAAGCAATCCTCGATGAGCCGCACGCGAGGGCCGAGCTTATTCAATTTATTTTCGAGAATTCCCGGCCAGCGTTCGTCAAAGGGAAATCTCTTGCGCGTGTTCGGAACGATTCCCCAAGTGAGCGAATCGCCGTAGACCAGAACGTGATGCACCCAATTTCCCCCGGAGTATCTTTCAGATTCCGCCAGACCTTAGTTTTCCTTGTCTTTGGCCGGCAGGGGTCCCTTGATGGTGGTCTCCTGCCGGTGAAATAGCTGCCAGCGGCCGTCTCGATTTACCCACACGCGAATGACGTGATAGGGCGGTTCGCCGGCCGGCTGGTGGTCGGCAATAATGATGGCCGCATTTCCGAAGACATATGACTCGCCCCACAGCATTTTTGGCAAAACGACGCGATTGGTGGTGATTCCAATTTGTCCCACGCGTCCCGCTTTTGTGTCGGGCGATCCGAGGTAACGCCGCCCTATCCCGACAAATTCGTCGGCGACATGATAAGCCCACGTCTTCTCGTCGTGGGAAACGACGGCGGTCTCGACAGCCATATAGGCCTTGACGACTTCTTTCTGTTCCGCTGTTTTCGGCATGTACGGAAGCGTGCGGCAGGGATTTTCGCATTCGGACGCAGCCGCAGGGCCTTTTCCGCCGGGGGCGGCTTGCTGGCTCGGCGGACCCTTCTCAAGAATTGGGGTGTCCTGATTAGTAAGGAGCAGCCAACCGGCCGCCCGCTTCACCCAGACGCGCGCGAAAAATGTGCCCGCGTGTCCCGTGCGTTTGCCGATCCCCGTGGTAATGGCGAGCTGCCCGTAATCGCGCGCCTTCACGTCGTTGTACTCGGTGTCGCCCACCACCGTGCCCGCCGCGGCGTCTCGCAGGAATTGCGCGCTCGTCAAGGTTTGGCCGGATTCATTGGTCCAGGTGAACTGCTGGTCCAGGAGCGCGCCAACGGCTTTCGCGTCCTTTTTCTTGAGGGCTAATTGCAAAGAAGTGTCGGCTTGGAGCGCCGCGGCGTCTCCGCCGCCGCCCTCCGCGAAGGTGATCGCTTTTTCCGCCGACCACGTGTCGAAACAAATCGCACCGATAACGAAAAAAATTGCGAGGAGCCGTTTCATAGCCACCTCCCTTGTGGGCACACTTATACACTCAACCATATTCCAATTGAACCAAATTATTGTATCTCGCATCATTACCGTCAATCTTGCCGGTCCGAATCTTGCTGACAGATCAGATTGCGATTTTAGTAGGACAGCCACTCCTGGCTGTCCGCTTTCGCCCGGAGGACACTGAAGCGGACAGCCAAGAGTGGCTGTCCTACTAGAAAGTCATACTGATTGACAGGACAGAGCCGTCGCCATAGCATTCATCGTATACATTATCTGCTATCCCTACTGACTGCGATTCAACTGAAGGAGAACAAACTATGGGGTCACGCTCGAATCATCGTAGATACACGACATTCCTAGTTCTCGCTTTGGGACTCCTGGGCGTGACGGTTGCAGCGATTGCGAACGACATGCAGGAGACGGCGCCGCTCGGCCACAATCAGTCTCAACCTCCGCCTCTCGTGCAGGAAAACAAGACGATCAAAGTGTCGGAGCATGTCTATATGATCCCGGACGGGCGCGTGAATCTCGTGCCCAACATCGGCATCATCGTCGGGAATCGTGCGACGCTGATCGTCGACGCTGGTATGGGGCCTCGAAATGGTCAGACCGTTTTGCGCGAACTCGCCAAGGTCAGCAAGAATACCGATCTATATTTCACGACGACTCATTTCCATCCCGAGCACATGACCGGCGTGCAAGCGTTCCCGGCAAATACCATCGTGATTCGTCCCGAGGCGCAACAGGAAGAAGTCGACCGAAAACAGCCGGAGTTCATCCACAATTTCAGTCAAAGGACTCCGGATTTGAAAGCGCTCCTGCAAGACGTAAAGCCCCGCCCGCCCGACATCCTTTTCGATCGGGAAGCTAAACTCGATTTGGGCGGAATCACGGTGAGGCTGCTTTGGCTTGGGCCGGCGCATACGCGGGGGGATTGTTTTGTCTTCGTCGAGCAAGATGGAGTCCTCTTTACGGGCGATGCGGTGATCAATCGATTTTTTCCCATCTTTCCCGATGCGGACGCGAGCGGAAAGAACTGGCTGTCCATCCTGGATCAGCTCGATGAGCTTCACCCGCGCACGATTGTTCCCGGCCACGGTGAAGTGGGCGACGCATCGCTCATCAGCATCGAGCGGACATACCTCAAAGCCGTGCAATCGCGTGTCGCGGAACTCAAAGCTCAGGGCAAGTCTGCCGAAGAATCGGAGAAGTTGCTGTCCGTGGAATTTCGAGCGAAATATCCTGACTGGGAAAATCCAGGATGGGTTGGCGATGCGGTCAAGAGATTCTACGCCGAAGCGAAGTGATTTTGTTTCCGTAGCGCCGGCGTCTCGCCGGCGTTTTTGCGTTGGGTAAACCTCAATCAGAAAATCGCCGGCGGGACGCCGGCGCTACGATTCGGCTCATGGAATCGGCAGCAGAGGCTTGTCGGTTGGGCGAACGTGCTGGTCGAACGTATTCAGCAAAATTGCGGTAGAGGCGTAATCGCCGATCAGGGAAGCAATATTGACGAGTCCCTGATTGCCAAACAGGCTCAGCGCGCGGGCGGCGGTGGCGGAACTCACATGATGTTTGCCGATCACCTCACGGCCTAGCGCGATGATGACCGCATCTTTCTCCGCAAGCCCCTCCGTGGATTTGTGGTATTTCACGACATCGATCGTCTGCTGCTGCAAGCCTGCCTTCAGGCCCTGGGGTTCATGCGCGGTCCACACATATTCGCAGTCTTCCTCGCGCGCCGTGACCAGGATCGCCAGCTCCACCAGCCGGGGATCAAGACCTGATTTGTGCCGGAGGAAATCATTCACTTCGCCCATGTGCTCCGCCACGGGCAGGCTATAGAGCCGAAGTCCCCCCGGTCCGAAGGAATCTACCTGTCCCCTCGAATCGAAGAATTTCTTTCCGGCATCGTCCAGGTCATCGCGTTTGACGGCGGGAAGGCGGTTGCCCGTATTCGCGTAGACATCCTTTGGAAAAGTCGCCGTGGATGTTTGCGATGATGTTCCGGCGGCGCTGGCGGCTTGTTCAGATCGCCCGCTCAGGGTGCGCCCCGCCGCTACGCTTGTCCCGATCACCAGCAAGAGGCCGATCAACATGTGAGGTGATTTCATAAGTTTCTCCTAACGCGAAAATTGAACGGATCCATTTCCAAATGCAATTTCAGTTTGCGGACGGCCATGCATGACAGGTTGAACAGGCCGTCGGCGCGGCGTGCTCTTTGTGGCAACTAAGACAAACCGCCATGGTTGTGACGCTGGTCGCTTCGGACATCCTGTCCATCTGCGCGACCTGCCCATGACACATCTGGCATTTCATTCCGGCGTCCAGGTGTTTGCGGTGCGTCCAGGTGACGCCTGGCAGGACTTGGTAGACGCGAACCCATGGGATGGGCTGGCGAGATTTTGAAAACGCCGCGAGCTTCTCAATCGCAGGTTTTTTCGTGGCAATCGAAATATGGCACGACATGCACGTGCTCGTGGCCGGAAACGTCATCAGGTTTCCGGGCGCTGGATTCGTGTGGCAGGTTGCACACGGCAAACCGAGTGCCAGATGGGTTTTATGGCTATAGGGGATCGGTTGTTCAGGCGGCGCGTGTTCCGTCGGATTATCGGGAACTTCTTGTTTCACTTCCGCATTTGCAGCAGGCTGTTGAGCTCCGGCGTTCGGCGCGACGCAAAAGGGTAGCGCGAATAATACGGCGTTCAGCGCCACGACGACTATTTGAGCGATCCCTCTCAAAAGCCCACCTCCTCGGCAACCTGGCGAGTTCCGCATAAAAGTGGAGCCCGCAGCGCGTTCTGCTACGAATTTTTATTTTCCTTTTTTCCCACGACTTCTTCCAGGCTGGTGCCGAGATCTTTGAGCATGACCATTGCGGCGTTGCGTCCGGGCTGGCCCGTCACAGCGCCACCAGGAGCCGTGGTCCCGCCGGTTTGATAGAGGCCGGGGATCGGCAGTCGATAATTCGCCCAGCCGGGCATGGGGCGCATGGCTCCCGTTTGGGAAGGTCCCGATGCTCCGGCGTGGCAACTGCCGTGCCAGTTGTGCGGGTTCATGCGCTCGAGATCGAGCGGGCTATGGACGACGCGCTCGAGGATTTTGTCGTTCGTCAGATTCGGCGAGTAGCGCTGGATATATTTCAAGGTTGCGTCGGCGACTTCTTCCTTGATGTTGTCCCAGTGGTGCGGACCTTCTTTCAAATCGTACGGGTGATACCCGACGACCTTAACAGTGTGCATGCCCGCCGGAGCCCGAGTCGGATCGGCGACTGTCGTCTGGATGATGTGGACAGGCGGCTCATCCGTATTGGCCACTCCGATCGCATAGTCATAGGCGAAGCGCAGCGCGCGTTCGGGATTGACCAGCAATTCCGAATGCACGGGCGAAAGCGGGCCATCCGCGGTGGGGTACTTGATGGGCTCGCTGGTCGCGTAATTTGTGCTCATCATCTGGAATTCCGGCTGCCAGGTTTCGACGCCATCGATGAAGTCCGCTCCCCACATTTCCTTCGGAGCCATGTCCACCAGATGCTTGATGTGTATGGTCGAGAGCACGGCTTTGTCGGCGCGATAGGCGCTCCCGTCCAGACACTCGACGCCCGTGCATTTGCCGCTCTCGATGATGAGCCGCCCGACCGGCTTGTTGGTGAGGATCACGCCGTCATGCGCTTCGATATAACGCGCCAGGGCTTCCGTTAGTTTTCCCGAGCCTCCTTTCGGAAGTGGACGGCCGTGGCGCTGCTGGTTAAACGAGCCGTAGGCGACGCGCCCGGTCATCGGAAACTGCGGGGGTTGTTGCGACCACGGGCAAGCCAGCATGAACGTGCGGCAATGAACGTCCTCGAAATTCATGCGGATGACGTCCCAATAGGACATCGCCAGGCGGCGCTGCCAGAATTTCGTGGTGGGCTGAATGTTGTCGGACTCTTTCCACATCCGCCAGTAAGCGTCGCCGTCTTTTTTGTTGATTTTTGCAAATTCGGCGCGGGTGCGCTCCGGGTCGAGCCACTGCGTAACGTACGCGCCGTCGAGAAAAGGCATGTGGAAGACCGGATCGGGGGTGATGTACTCGAGGCCGTAGCCGCTGAGGTCGATTTCCTTGTCGCGGATCAGCGGGTTGTCTTGAATCCCGTTGTGAGCGGATGAGCAGGTGTCATGTATGAAACCGCGCAGAGTGAATTGCGCCGATTTGACGCCGCCGCCCACGGTGGGCCGGCCTTCGAGCACCACGCAACGAAATCCTGCTTTCGCCAAATACGCCGCCGTGACCAGGCTGTTGTGCCCCGCGCCCGCCACGACAACGTCGAAACGATCCGGCTTGGCCGCCGCCTGCCGCGCCATGGCATTTAACGGCGTAAGCGCCAGAGGAGCAAGCGCCGCGCCCTTCACGAATCCACGCCGTGTGATTCCACTCATACCGTGCCTCCTGCAGCGAATCGATTTCAGGTGGGGTCAAGCCTTCAGGTGCAAAGCTTGTTGCCGTTTAAACGTTTTGTCAATCATATTTGCTCCGCACCTTAGCTTACGCATCCTCACACGAATGATGAAAATATACCGATGGAAGTTGAAGTGGCGTATGATTGCGCCGCAAATGGCAGCGCGACTTGCTTGACGTTTTTTCTATGGGGAGGGCACCATGCGTTTTCCATCCATCATCGCGGCTCCCGTAATTTCGCTCGTCCTTCTTGCACTGCCCGGCGCCGCTCCGGCACAAAACCAGCCGAACGCTGCGGAAGCGGATTCTGCCGCCATCAAACAGGTGTGCGCCGACTTTTCCGAAAATTTCAGCCGTCACGATGCGCATAGCGTGGCGATGACTTTTGCGGAGGACGCGGACTTCACGAATATGGGGGGAAGGCACAGCCACGGCCGCGCGGATATCGAAAAATGGTTTTCGTCGCTTTTTCACGGGAATCTTAAAGACTCGCAGCGGACCGACACCGTGAAAAGCATTCGCTTCTTTACTCCGGACTTGGCGGCTGTCGATGCCGATACGGTCATCACCGGAACGAAAACGGCGGACGGATCGGAGATTCCGCCCCGCAAGGGCCTGATGATCCTCATGGTGACCAAACTGAACGGCCACTGGTTCATCGGCACGTTCCATGAGGCGGAGTATCCCGCTCCACGAGGCGGCAATGCAAACGGTCCCGCGAGCAACTCCACGAATTGAGCGCATCGCACCCGCACATCTTTACTTCGGCACGCTCACCAGGTTGCGGAAAAAGTAGTATATTTTGTCATTCCGAGCGAAGCGAGGAATCTCTCTTCGATTTATCCCCATGAAAAGAAAGAGAGATTCCTCGCTTCGCTCGGAATGACAAAAGGAGTGGGGCCCTTTTTCCGCAACCTGCCACGTGAGGCCGACTCGCTCTGTTGGACGCCCTACCTGCCGTAAATCAGCAATGTAAACGTGCCGGGAACTTGCGATGGCCGGGGATTCGGATTATCGGCGGTCGCCGCCGGAGGCGGACCAAAATCGGACGTGACGGTGAATACGCGATGATTCGCGGTGTCGAGCGCCATGGTCCGCGCGCCCCGCTGCGTCGAAATTGTTTCCACGACGGTGTATTTGTCCGGTGAATCTTCATGCGCCACGGTGATGGTGCCGTCTCCGCAGGAGGCGAATGCAAACCCGGTTGCCGGATCGAAGGAAGCGGCGTCTACGCCCTGGCCGATCGGAACGCTGGCAACCACTTTGCCCGCATAATCCGTCACGAGCATGACTTTGCTGTGGCAGCCGATGAACAGCCGCTTGTGGGCGATATCGATGGCCATCCCAGTTGGTTCCTCGCAATTCGGCAGAGGCGAAGTGTTGAGCACCTTGTATTCTTTGGAATCAAATTCCACAAGTTGCGCCTTGTCTTCGATGTTGACCCACGCATGGCCCGCGCCATCGGCTGCCGCGGCTTCGGGCTTGCCGCCAAGCGGGACCGTGCCTCCCACTTCACCCGTCTTGGCGTTCACCGCTGTTGCATCGTGGCTGCGGGCGTTGAACACGAAAACGCTCTTCGATGCGGGGTCGTACATGAAACCATCCGGGCCGTCCGCCGCCGGCAATTTGACTTCGCTGATGGGCGCGAGCGTTTTCAGATCGAAGATGGTTACCGAATTGGAACGTCCATTGCTGGAAAACCCGCGGCCGAGCTCCGGCACCAGTTGCGCGCCGTGGGTTCCTTGCAAGTTAGGGATATCGCCTACGACGGCGCCGTCGGCATCCACAACCATGATGTGCGTGCCCCGCGAGATGAACAGGCGATGCGAGACGGGATCGGCGGAGAGATAATCCCAGGCGCCTTCACCGCCGAGCGTCAGCTTCTTCAACTGGTGATAGCCCGAGCCCTGAGGGGCAGGGGCCGCCGCAAGAGTCGCAAACGCGGCAGCGCAAACTAGAAACAGAGCAGCCCAACTTGTTTTTCGCATACGTTTCTCCGGCATATTCAGATTTGGGATTTCTCTTTGGCCAGCAGTGTACTTCCTCGCTCACCGTCAGACGCAAGCGGCCGGCGGGCAGTTACAAGTTTCTCGCCATTGCCTCGCTTGGCCACCGCCTTCGCCGAGCGAAATTAATTTCCACCCGCCATTTTGACTTTTCCTAACTCGGGTTCGAGCCGGGCCTTGATCCATGGCGTGACGATCTCTTCGGAGATCCTGGAATTCGGCCACTCCTGCGAGCGTCCCGTGTGTCCGCCGTCGGGATTCACCCACGACCACTTGGCCGAGCCGCCCGATTGCATCAGCATGTACAGATCGGAAATGGGCACCTGGCTGTCCTTTTCTCCGTTCAGCACCAGCATCGGCGCCGAGGGCTGCCCGAGAATGCCCTGCGTCTTCAGGGACAAACGCGGGCCGTACGCATAAAATTCATCCAGCGATTCAACGCCGTAAATTGCTGCGCGCGCCGCGAACAGGTCGAACAAATATTCGGGCGTGCCGAGAGATTTCTTTTGCCACTCCGCTGTGTAGTAATCGTGGACCGGTCCGCCCTGCACGACGGCGCCGCGGAGGCGGGCCTTCTCTAAATATGCGAGGCTCGCCGCCCAATGGCCGCCGTAGCTTACGCCCCAGGCGACGATGCGCTTGCTGTCCACGTCCGTCCGGCTCGCCAGATAGTCGAGCACGCGCGAAAACATCCGCTCCGCGCCCACGTCCGCCTTCACGGGCGACTCGCCGGTGCCAGGCATATCTACGGCGACCACACCGATACCGCTGCGGAACAAGGTGTCGCGTCCCTGAACTTCATCCTCCTTGCGCGAATCGGTTCCATTGATCATGAAGACGAGCGGCGCCGGCCGCACATCCTTTGGCAGTCTGATATAGCCCGAAATTTCCTTGCCCTCGAACGGGATGTGCAGGATTTCGACCGGTGGATCGAGGAACTTTCCGTAATTGCGAAATGCCGCTAACGCACTCAAATAGGCCTTTTGCTTGCCCGAGGAGTTCGGCACGGGCCAGCGGGCCGCCGTGTAGTAGCGGAAAGCCGAAAAATAATCGTCTCGCGCCGCGTCATTATTCTTCGCTGCCTCTTCACTCTTGGCGCGCTTGTCATACCGCTCGCCGATAGCGCTCCAGGCTGCCGCCCATTCGTCGCGATCGAGACTGTGAATATTGGAGAGCGCTTCGCGCGCATCCTCGGACTTGAGGCCGCCCACCGGGCCCAGGTTCTTGTCCACGCGCCTCTGAGTCTCTTGCTTCAGCTCTTCCCACGTGCGCGTCGGAGCCATCTGCGCCGCGGCTGAAACTCCGGCGACGAGCAACAGGAATATTGGCGCGGCAATTTGGCGCAAACTGAACCACCGTTTCGATAGATGCATGAGAGACCTCCCCTATTACGGGGCATGATGGCACACCTTCCAGTCACGCAGCAAGGAAAGAAGCCGAAGGCCGTCGTGCTTCATCCGCACGAAAAAGAGGCAATTCATGCCGGAAAAAAGCGCCCAAAACGCTTGATCAGGATGCGCGCGAAACTTGACGCGTGGGCCTGTGAGGCGTGTATATTAACAATCGGCCTTGGAACAGGACTCCATATCTTGAGTCCGTTTCACGATGGAAAGGGAATCGGGGCTTAAGGAAATCCCGTAAGGCATGTCGGACACGAATGACAAACGGCCAACAAGGGAACAAATCGAGCAGCGGGCGCACCAGAGATTTTTGGAACGAGGCTGCCGAAGCGGTGACGAGCTGGAGGATTGGCTCGCCGCTGAAAAAGAATTAGCGCAATTTTTGAGCGTACAGGACAAACCAGCAAAAACTCTTTCTTCTGACGTTCAGACGAACTGCAGGCCCACATCTATGTTTCTAGATTTTTACGGTTTGCCGGAACAGCCATTTGGAGTGACGCCGGACCCGGCGTACCTGTACGCCAGCCGGACTCACAGCGAGGCGCTCGCCTCTCTCTCGCTTGGAATCGCGGACAATCGGGGATTTTTTGCGTTAATCGCCGAGCCGGGAATGGGCAAGACCACGCTTCTCTACCAGCTAATGGAACAGTTGCGAGAGACTTCGCGCACCGTGCTTTTGTTCCAGACGCAGTGCAATTGCCGCGAATTTATCGAGTACATCCTGCACGACCTGGGCGTCGATGTGAAGGGAATGAGCCTCGTCGCCATGCACGGCAAGTTGAACGAGATCCTGTTTGAAGAGTTGCTTGCGGGGAAACGTTTTGTCCTGATCGTGGACGAAGCGCAAAATCTCGATGACACCGTGCTCGAAACCGTGCGCATGCTTTCCAATTTCGAGACGCACAACACCAAGTTGCTGCAAATCATCTTGGCCGGCCAGCCCCAATTAGCTGCCAAGCTCGGGCAGCCGCAGCTTTCGCAATTGCGCCAGCGCGTCGCGGTTCTCGGTCGTCTGGTACCTTTCACCGCGGAGGAAACGGGACTCTACATCGAGCATCGGCTCAAAGTAGCGGGTTATTGCGGCGATCCGATCTTTGACCCGGCTTCGATCGGCCAGATTGCCCGTCTGAGCCAGGGCATTCCAAGAAAAATCAACAACCTCTGTTACAACTCGCTTTTTTTGGCCTACACACGCCGGCATCTCACGGTGACTGCCGGGATCGTAAAAGAGGCGGGCGCGCGCCTGGAAATGGAGCCCCTTGCCGCCAAACCGTCGGTCGACGCCGATTCCGCCGCCCCCCTGGTCATGTCGGCTGCAGCTGCAAGCTCACCGGCCCCTCGGTCCGCACCGATTGCTGCCCCTAACAGCAAAAAAGATGAGCGAGCGACTTCACATCTTACTTACGGTGCGGGCGGAAAGACCAGCCCGCCGAAATGGCCCGTGCGATCGGCGATCTTGGTCATCATTCTTTTGTCGGGGACATTGTTACTTGCAATCCTGGGCCGGTCGGAATCAAAACATGCACTCACGCCGGCAACTTTCGATAGTACTTCCAATACCCTCGGGGCGGTAATCACTGCGGATCGATCCGAGGTCCCGGCTGCAAATTACGACGCTGCGCCCCTGGACACCGGGAATGGGCAGGTGCTGACCGTCGTGGCAGGTCCGCAGCAAACGCTAAAAGACCTCAGCCTGCGGTATTTGGGACATTTCGATAGCGAACTATCCGAAAAAATTTGCAGTCTCAATCCCGGCCTGAAAGACCCCGATCATCTGGAAGCCGGGCAGCTCATCCGAATCCCTTTGCCTCCAGGAGCAATGAAAAAAGTGAACGATACAGCGGAAGCATCTACCCCTTCGGAGCCACAAACTTCAGGAAACCTTTTCGCCAGATTCACCGCGCTGTTGCGGGAACGGAAATAAGGACGCCGGAAATAAAATTAGTAGTCGCTTCCATCTTTCGAATACTCCGAAAGTCGCGGTTGAAGAGACAGCGGAATCTGCTGTAAGCTATTATGAGGCAGTTTGAAATGAAATGCGCCCGTAGCTCAGCTGGATAGAGCGTCTGGCTACGAACCAGAAGGCCGGGAGTTCGAATCTCTCCGGGCGCACCACTTCTCACCAATGTTTATGCGGCTTTTGTGAGTTGCGCGAAATTGGACGGTGTGTCCATTTTGCTCAAGGTACACCGCTGGTACACCTGACGCGCCTGGATGTGGACATTACCAAAACCTTGCTAGTTTGGTTCTTCTTGCGCTGGCTTGCTGGCCGAGAGCATGATTCTCAAATGAATTACGAGTCGATTTCCCTGTGGGTTGCAGTAGCCTCACTCGCGCTTTCCGTCGCTGCCTGTTTGATTGCTTGGAGTTCTTTACGTCAAGCCAAGCAGGTAGCGGAGCGGGATCGAAAGGATTGGAAGCAACGGAAGTGGTTCGACCTTTATTTCGCCGCAAGCGGAGTCTATGACGATCTGGACCGCTTCCAAGGGCAATACGTTTTCACGCGGACGGGCGCGGGCGTGCAGAGCGTGCCCGGTCAACGAAATACAGACCTCAGTGACCTAATGGCCTCTATCCGTAAGGTTCACGCGATGGCCGCTGTGTTTCCGAAGACGCAAGCAATCACTGACCTATTCAACGCTACAGCCGCGTTTAAGGAAACCGACAAGGAAGTTACATCAAGGGATCGACTCAAGAAGATTGGCGATGCTGTAGAAGGACTCCGCCAACAGGCTTTGTTGGTGGACAAGAGTGTGCTCGAATGAGAAGGACCAGGGATTTGCACAACCTGGGGTCTAATTGTTTGAAGCATTCCTCAGCTACGCTATCTTGTGGCAAGTTACTAAACTTTCGCTACAGTGGGAGTGAGCGAACATGGAAAGAGTTGACATTGTGGTGGTGCTTCGACATTTAGGTGCCGAGCGCGAAATTCTCGTGCTTAAAGCTAACAGGCAGAATTTCTACGCATTCCCGCCCTACGCAAAGAAACCAATCGGTAGCTTCGACGTTCACATGTCTCTCCACAGCGGCGGCGAACGTCACTTCGCCGTAAAACTCAATGGGCAGCAGGGCATGGAAGGGGAAAGGATACAAGAAGAGAGCATAGTTAATTTTTGCCCGCCGTCCGCGCTCGATGGCGTGATTCAACTGTATCAGTCGGGCATTTTTCTAAACCAGTTTCACTGTGGCTTGCCGGTCGGAACCAATGAAGGGCAGGTGGTGACGCTCGACGCTACAGCCGGCGGGTGGCCCAACTTTTCACATGCCGCGAGATTCTCTGCTCTCTAATATCACTCCCGCACGTTGACTCGGAATTGTGATTCTGAACTTGGGGTGCCCCGTCCTTGACGACTTTTCAAGGGCGGGGCTTTTGGTTCCGCTGCCTGTAGCCTGTGGCCGGAGATTTCATCGCGAACTGGATCGCCTGACTAGCCTTGAGGAATAAGTCAAAAGCCCCGCCCTTCAGAAACCGAAGGACGGGGCACCCCAAGTTCAACTACAAATGCCGGGCCACCCGGCCGGGGAGCTCAGCTGGATAGAGTCCGCCGGAGGCGGACCGGGAGTTCGAATCTCTCCGGGCGCACCATTCCTCCCCAAAAACCCCGCCCCTTCGAAAACCGCGAAGGAGCGGCCACCCGGAAGATCGAAGACGTCTCAAACGGTGCGCCACCCGCGGCTCCCCTCTTTCAAGGGTGGGATTCTTGGTTTGTATTCTACGCGAGAACAGACCACCGAGTTCAGCGGTTCTCTTTTCCCTCTTCTTGGCTATGGCGGAAGTAGATGCCGATGTCGAACCGGCCGTGATCCCAGTCGGCCTTATGATTGCGGCACCACTTGCGATTGTCGTCCATGCGCTGTACGTCTCGGTCCACCTGTCGGCTGTGCTCGCCGTATCG
>Ga0209415_10002932_pt1 | contig 31893 bp, 23 predicted proteins | sample PeaSoiSIISIP2007_FD_187696 | JGI IMG/M metagenome (GOLD analysis project Ga0209415, IMG submission 187696) | Peat soil microbial communities from Weissenstadt, Germany - SII-SIP-2007 (SPAdes) (version 2) | ecosystem: Environmental > Terrestrial > Soil > Wetlands > Peat | place: Germany... | reverse complement strand
ACGGTGATTTTGCGGGAGAGGTCGCCGCGCGCTACGGCCGTTGTGACCTCGGCGATGTTGCGGACCTGCGCGGTGAGGTTTCCAGCCATGGCGTTGACCGAGTCGGTGAGATCCTTCCAAGTGCCCGCTACGCCGGGCACGACGGCTTGTCCACCGAGAGCGCCGTCGGTGCCGACTTCGCGAGCCACGCGTGTGACTTCGGAGGCGAAGGACCTCAACTGGTCCACCATCGTGTTGATAGCTTCTTTGAGCTGAAGGATTTCGCCACGCACGTCCACGGTGATTTTGCGGGAGAGATCGCCGCTGGCCACCGCAGTGGCGACTTCGGCAATATTGCGGACCTGGCCGGTCAGGTTGCTGGCCATGGAGTTGACCGAGTCGGTGAGATCTTTCCAGGTGCCAGCCACGCCGGGGACTTGAGCCTGGCCTCCGAGCTTGCCGTCGGTCCCGACTTCGCGAGCGACGCGCGTCACTTCCGCGGTGAAGACGCTCAACTGCTGAATCATGGTATTGACGATCTGCGCGGACCGAAGGAATTCACCTTCCAGAGGGCGGCCGTCGACGTCGAGGCGGACGGTTTGCGTCAGGTTTCCCTGCGCGACGGCGGCGATGGCGCGGGTGACTTCCGTGGTGGGCCGGAGAAGGTCGTCGATAAGCGTGTTCACCGAAACTTCAATGGCGCCCCAAGCCCCGCGCGATTCCGGAAAGCGGGTGCGCTCGCGAGTTTTCCCCTCTTTGCCGACGACTTGTCCGATACGCTCCAAGTCCTGTGCTATGTGCTGGTTAGCGGCGGCAATCTCGTTGAACGTATCGGCGATTTTTCCCGGCAGGCCGGTCCACGAGCCCGGCAGTCGCACGCTAAAATCTCCGTTGCGCATCGTGCGCAGGCTTTCCAGAATGATCCGGAGCTCCGGAGCGCCCTCGGAGCGCGATTTGGATTGCCCATTGGCCGGCGTCGCCATGTCGTGGGCAGCAGGATCGTCCAGCACGGCTGCATTGCGATCGGATTTCTTCACGTGGGCCTCCAACTACCGTTCTGGCGGCATTCGAATCAGCGAAATGTTTCCGAAACCGGAAGAGGCGCTGTGGACGCCTGAACCGGGATTTTCTAGCATGAAGCGAGGGGAGAAGGCCCTACAGTGTTTGCTGTATTTAGGGAGTTGCGTGCTTACCTTGCCACCAAAGCCGGGATGGGGGCGCGCCGCTCTGGCCTTCCGCGGTTGATTCGCAGTGGTGATTTGGCGCCGAGATCGCCGGAGGGCGCGTCGGGTATCGGGCAATCACAAAGCGATTAACCGGCGCACTTCGACAGAAAGGGTTGTAGCAGAGAGTTCGATTCGCGGTTTAGGCCGATGTCAGACTGGGAGGACCGAAGAAAGTATCTCCGCCCAAAATCCGTTCAATGGCGAGAACCAGGTCCCGGGCTGCTTGCGATTTCAGGACGTAGCCCTGGGCGCCGGCGTTGCGAACTTCTGTCGCGAGCCTCTCGGAATCGTGCATCGTGAAAATGAGGACGCGAGAGGGAAGGCGCAAGTTTCTGACCTGTAGAGCGACTTCAAGCCCGCTCGTTCCCGGCATGGTAATGTCGAGAATCACGATATCCGGCTCGAGAGTCCTGATTGCATTGAGAGCATCTCCGGCGTTCGAAGCTTCGCCACAGATTTCCCAATCGGAGCGTGTTCTACCGAGAAGTGTGCGGATTCCCTCGCGGACAATTTCGTGGTCATCAACTACCAGGATTCTGGGCTTCATCGAACGAATCTCCGTGCAATCCCTTCGGGCGGATTGGCTAGAGCCAACCCGCGCAGTCATGATTGGCCCAGAGAAAGGCCGGGCTCGTGGACTCATCACGACGGCTTCGCTTCGGCTTCGATCGCTTCCGGAATCGGAACCGTGGCCGTTACGATGGTTCCGTCCGTGGTCGACGAAACTTCCAGCGAACCGCCTACTTGTCGCATACGCTCGCTCATCCCGCGCAATCCCACACCCAGCGCGCCGATCCAATCCTGGCCGGACTTTTCGAAGCTCTGCGTGCTCACGCCGTGCCCTTTGTCGATTACTTTCAGAACCACCGCGTCGTCGTGAACAAAAAGCCGCACGTCGGCGGTGGGGCTGCCGGAGTGGCGGTGAACATTGGTCAGGCTCTCTTGCAAAACGCGGAAGAGCGCCAGCTCGATGTCGCTCGGGAGGCGCTTGAAGTCAGGCGAAATCTCGAAATCGGTCACAATGCCGCTGCGCTTCATGAAGCCTTCGAGGTACCACGGGATGGCTGATTTCAAGCCCATCTCTTCGAGCATCGGGGGATACAAAAGATAGGAGATGGTCCGGACTTCTTTGACGGCATCATCCGTCATCTGGGCGCATTGCCTGAGATCCTTGGCGTCATTTAAGTGGTTTTCATTGGACCGGTTGAGGAGCGAATCCAGCTTCATTTTCAGGACGGCGAGATTTTGTCCGAGACTATCGTGAAGGTCGCGGCCGATCCGGCGGCGCTCTTCATCTTGAGTGCGCAGCAAGTGAAGAGAGAGTTGGCGCAGAGACCTCTCGGAATCCTGCAATTTCCGCTGCGACTCTTCAAGATCTCTCTGCGCAGAAAGTCGCTCGGTAATATCGCGCGTAACCTTTCCGAACCCGATGATGTTGCCGCCATCATCTTTCACCGCCGCAATTACCACGTTGGCCCAAAATTTGGAGCCATCTTTGCGAATACGCCAGCCTTCGTCCTCGACGCGTCCTTCCCGGGCGGCGATTTCCAATTCGCGCTGCGGCTTGCCGGCTCTGACGTCTTCTTCGGAATAAAAACAGGAAAAGTGCCTGCCGATGATCTCGGCGGCTTTGTAGCCTTTGATGCGCTGCGCTCCCAGGTTCCAAGTTCTGATGCGCCCATCGGTATCCAGCATGAAGATGGCAAAATCCTGCACGGCTTCGACAAGCAACCGCAATTGGCGCTCGCTCTCGTGCAGGGCTTTCTCTTTTTCGAGAGTCTCCAATCTTTGCTGCAGCTCGGCGACCCTGCGCAGGCGCTCATCATCGCTGAATAGAGCGGTGTAGCTTTCATCGGGAATTACTGCGGAATGTTCCGCACAAATTCTGGTGAACGACCCGCCGTGCGAGCGCTCGCCAAATCCGCTCATCGGATAGGCGCAGCGAAGTGAAAAGGAATGCGTCCTGGCCAAAACATTCCAGAGTTCTTCGAGGCGAATCGCGGCTGCGTGCTTGCCCTCGGCCCAGAGCAGCGCGACCATCTCGCCGAAGACGGCAATACAGGGTCGATCGCGCCTGGCGGCAGAGGCGGCCCGGTCGATGATGCCGCGCATCAAGCTCGTAAACTTCAACTCATCGGGCATGCCATCGGCCATGATCTGCGAAAGAACTTCCGAGGATTCGAACGACTGATAGCGCCCTTCAGCGACAGCCTTGGCAATGTCGAAGCCGCTGGCATTGAGTTCGCGCACCAGCGCCGCGTTGTGCGCCTCGGTCGCAATCACGACGGCGGCGTCGCCATTCGTGAGCGCGGTTCCGATGTATTCCGTGAGCGCCTCTACAAGTGAACGATCTTCGCGATAGAACTGAACGGTGTGCGTGGAATGGCGATCAAACTCATGACGGCGAGACAGGGGAGGTCCGGAAACAAATATGGCAACCTTGCTCACGCTCACGTGACTACCCCCGGTGCGGCTCAACGATTCGATTGCACCACCACGAAAAGGGTTTGTATCTTCCACCGGAATAATTATCGCGGTCAATATCTTCCTCCCGAAATACCGTAAATGCTGTAGTTGCATCTTTGCGGTGTGATTGCCAAGCCGATAAAAAGCTCTTTCCTCGCGCGATATTTACGGGCACAGTCGTTTCGCGTGAAGCCCAAGGAGAAACAGGGCGAGAGGAAGACGCGGTCCACGCAACAGCCTCGGGCCGAGTCCTTTCCGCGACCCGGCGGCCTGCATCATCGTTATGATCGAGCGGCCTAATCCGGACGATCCCTTCACCGATCTTTATAGACACGGCGCGTGGGTAAGTAGCCGCCCAAGAGAATCTTCGCATTTTCCAAAGCAATTATTGGTGGAGTTCAGACTTATCACGCTGAGGCGATGTAGGAATCGTGCCATTTTCGATTGAGATGGAATTTTGGTGACGGACATCCAAGCCCGCTGGCGTTTGTTCAGCACGATGTCCTAGATAATCAATCCAGCCGTGAGTTTCGTTCGCCGCAGAGGACTTTAGTTCAGGTCTTGCCAAGAGAGAACCGTCGCGCTCGCAAACGCGGCTCTTAACCGCGTCTAGGCTCGTTCTCTAATCCGAGACACAACGCGAGTCGCTCCGTTTTCGACGCGGTTGAGTTTTTGGCGAGACACAAGGAACAACGGACCCGATACGAAGGAGCTTTTCGATGAATAAACTTCTAGGAATTCAAAACCCGGACAGCGTTAAAGCAATGCTAGGCGCAATTCAAAAAGCCGCTTGCGCGGATCATCTCAACAGCTTCGTATCGATTCGTGGCTTCCAATTGGCGCATGATCCGCCGGACGTGATTCTTCACAGTAAACTCGGAGAGGTTTAGCTTCGCCGCGATCTCTTTGTTGGTTAAATTCTGGAAGAGAAGTTCGACCAACTCCTGCTGGCGGCGCGTGAGATTGAACCTGGGCTCAAGAGCCGTCGTGCTTCTCGGTTGGAACGAGTGTTTAAAAACGTGCTGGAAGAGAGCCAAACAAAGTCGCGGAGGACACACAGCTTCCCCACGGGCCACGCTGCGGATTGCCGCGATAACGTCTGCGGCAGAAGCGTCCTTCAATAGATAGGCGGTGACACCTGCGTGAACCGCTCTTAGGAACAGTTCGCGATCTTCGCTCATGCCGAACAGAACAATCCTGGGGGCCGATCCCTGTGGCTGCTTCGGAGGCTGGCAGATCAAGCGTATCGCGCAAAGCAAAGGCAGTGAATCACTCAACAACACATGGCAGGGATTCGAGGTTATGTCGCGCGCTGCGGCCTCGGGTGAATCGCTATCGCCGGCTACGGCCAAATCAGATCTCTTTTGCAGAAGCCGCTGGAGCGCTTCTCGCAGAAGGCGGTTTTCCGCCACCAAATAGATACTCACTTGATCTACTGCGGGTGCGAGGACATTGTTCTCCATGGCCATTTTCCCATCGATTTTAAACGTCTTACAACCCACATCAGGGCCGGGAGAATTAAGGCTAAAAGTTATCTTTTCTGCTAGATGCTGTCAATACAAGATCTTCGATAGTTAAATAATTCGAGATTTCATATTGATACACAATCCTGTGCAAAATGCAGATTCAGCTATTTAGACGGTTGTGCTCTCCGTCTGGTTGCCATGCTCATTCTGGTGCACCTCGAAAATTTGCTTTGCGTGCAAGTTTCCCAGTTGGGAGTCGCGCCTATCTCAGCACTACCATTTGGGTACCGGCGTAGTGCGAAAGTGCCCCCCGGACTAGCACGCTTTTGGTTCTCTAACCTGAGCACTTAATTGGACCTTACATTCCAATCCCCAACTGCGAATACTGATCCTCCGATCTGAGGAGCCGGCCATGAGGAAAACGATTCGCATTTTGGTGGCCAATCGACCGAGGCTGATGAGGGATCTCATCATGAGCATCGTTACGGAGCAGTCCGATATGGAACTCGTCGGGGAGCTTTCTGGGACGGAGGAGGAAGATGACATCCCCAGGCGGATCCGAGACGTCATGCCGGATCTGGTCGTGATCGGGCTCGAGGATCCTAATAATCAGCGGGAACTATGGGGGAACGTATTGCGCCAATACCCCGGTGTGGGAGTGATTGCCGTCGCTGAGCACACCAACCGCTGTGTGTGTTATTGGGCCGTAACACGTATCGAGTCTCGAGAGATCGAGGAAGTCTCTGAGAAAGGTTTCATTACAGCAGTGCGCACATTGGCTGAACGCGCTGGCACACAGCCTTGGTACGCGCCGTCTTGAGAAGAGAGGAAGCAACGATGCGTCGTGCCTCCAGGCTCTTGCGAGTCTTACCGTTATTGTGGGCGGTGCTGGCACTTTTACCTGCGAATGCTCAAGAAAATGGCCGGCAGAACCGTTCCTCGAGTAATCCGACGAGCAATCAAGGTAACGAACCTCTTCAACTCGCAAAGGACAATTTGGACAGGGTCGCGGCATCCGCCGTACAGATCAAGGCGGTGCTGCTGAGAGACCCGGGTCTTCTTGTGGAGCTCAAAAGATACGTCGCCAAGGAGGCCACGAATAACGGCCAGGTCGTGGATGATACAGCGCTGACCGACTCAGCGATTTTCGAGCGGCTCGATCGAGATGTGCCGTTTCGCTCCCTCGCAACCCGGTTGGTGCAGCGCTATGGATATCTTCTTCCGAGCGTTAACCCGGATTCTGACGCGGGAAAACAGCAGGACCTCGTGTTGAAAGAGCGGGCCCGGCGCCTGGTTCAAGTGGAGGCGCAAGAAGACGCGGAAGCCGACGCGGAAGCGAAAAAGGCCGCAGAGCGCGAAGAAGCCGAAGAGGCATGCGACCCTCAGCAAGACCACGGCTGCGAAGCTGCGCCTCCGACCAAGACCCGACGCTCGACTACGCCACGAGACAACGAACAATCGCCTGACCGGTATGGCTCGCCTCTTCCGGACCAGGTTCCACAGTTTCCGTCCCCGCAATTGCTGCGGACGGGGGGCTCGTCCACTTCCGATATCGATCTGCGCAGCACTGTGGACGAAAGCGCCGCCCTACAGCAGTTTGCAGGACTGCAGGGTGGCCGAAATGCGTCGGGATTTGGGGCCGATGACGATTCGGATTCCAGCAGCCGCATGGCAAAGATGGCGCAAAGCATGGCGGCGGCCCAAGGGGCCGGAGGCCTCGGCTCGAGCGCACTTCCACTGCCGCTGGACATGAGCAGCATGGGCGAGTTCGGTGGTTCTGGTGATGAAAACGGAGCCAGCAGGTTTGCCACGATGAGAAGTCTTGAGGGACGCGAGGGTGCACCAAGAGTGGAGCGGAGAATCGCAGGAAAGGCAGAATTGTCTCCGGTCTCGATCGTTCATAAGGCGAACCCATATGCAGATATTCCTTCGCTCTATGACATGTACGTGCAGGCATCCGCAAAACCGCGAACGCTCGAACGCTTTGGACTAGATGTGTTTCGCAATCAAGCCGACGACTCGGACGCGATTCCCATGGATTTGCCGGTCGGACCCGAATACGTCGTTGGCCCTGGCGACACATTGGCGATTAACGTCTGGGGCGGAATCTCGCAGCGGATGTTTCGCACGGTGGATCGTGCGGGACGCGTTTCCCTGCCCGAAGCGGGGCCGGTGTTGGTGAGTGGCCGGACGCTCGGCGAGGTGCAGGAGAATGTGCAGCAGTTGCTGCGCACTCAATTTCGAGACGTATCCGCGGATGTGTCGCTTTCGAAGCTGAGGACTGTGAGAGTTTACGTCGTGGGAGACGTCGATTCGCCGGGGGCCTACGATATCAGCTCGCTGTCAACTCCACTCAACGCATTGTTCGCAGCCGGCGGCGTCACTCCGAACGGTTCGTTGCGTTCCCTGCAGCACTATCACGGGCAGCAACTCGTCGAAGAGGTGGACAGTTACGATCTCCTTCTGCACGGCGTGCGTTCCGACATGAAGCGGCTCGAAAACGGGGACACGCTGCGAGTACCTCCCATCGGTCCGCAGGTGACGATCGACGGCATGGTCAGGCGGCCGGCGATCTACGAGCTGCACGGGGAAACCTCGCTAGCAGACGCTCTCGAACTGGCGGGCGGCATTCTTCCGGCGGCGGCGTTGCAGCATATCGAAGTGCAAAGACTCGAAGCACACCAGAAGCACACGATGCTCAACGTCGACGTATCGCCGAACAGCGATGCGGCCGGAGTGGCAGCTCAGCTCTCGGCGTTCAAGATTCAGGACGGCGACGTTATCCACATCTTCCCGATCGCGCCATACAACGAGAGCGCGGTCTATCTGCAAGGTCACGTGCTTCGGCCCGGGCGCTATTCCTACCGCGAAGGGATGAAGCTCACCGATATCATTGCTTCGTACTCTGACGTGCTACCGGAGCCAGCCGCGCACTACGCTGAGATTGTGCGGCTAAATGCGCCTGATTTTCATCCGAGCGTTGAGAGTTTCGACCTGGGCGCTGCGCTGGAGAATCCTTCGGACGCTCCAACACTTCGGCGTCTGGACACCGTTCGAATCTACAGTCGCTTCGACTTCGAGCCGCCGCCGGTGGTATGGGTGGGTGGAGAGGTGCGCTCGCCCGGTAACTACCGAACATCAGGACAAGCGCATGTTCGTGACGCCATTTACTTAGCCGGCGGAGCCTCGCCCGATGCGGCGATGGATTCGGCGCAGCTTTTCCGCGTTCAGTCTGACGGAACCTTGAAAATCCTCAGCGTGAATCTTGGCAAGGCCCTGGCAGGCGTGCCCGAAGATAACCTCGTGCTCGAGCCGCGCGACAAGATCTTGATTCATCGCAATTCCGCCAGCATGGATCCGACCACGGTTTGGATCAAAGGCGAAGTGGCTAAGCCGGGCCGTTATCCTCTGACGGAAAATATGCACGTCGGAAATCTGATCGATGTCGCTGGCGGACTCAAACGTAGCGCCGACCCTGTGGTCGCGGACTTGACCCACATCGGGGAGAACGATCCAGACCACCGGTTCGGAGAAAGCACGCCGATTTCGCTTTCAGCCGCCCTGAATGGAGATCCCAAAGAGAACCTGCTGCTCCACGACGGCGATGTGCTCACAGTGCGTGAGCGCGCCGGATGGACCGACATCGGGGCGGCGGTGACGGTGAAAGGAGAGATTCAGCATCCCGGCTCCTACGGAATTCGCCCCGGAGAGCGGCTCAGCAGCTTGCTCGAAAGATCCGGAGGATTCAGTCCTGAAGCATATCCATACGGGGCGGTCTTGATGCGCAACGACGTTCGAGAGGTGGAAAAGAAGAACCGCGCCGAACTCGTCGAACGTGTCAGGACAGAGGAAGTGTCTCTCAAGGCTCTGCCCGAAGGTGATGCCGACCAAAAGAATGCGAAGTTGACGGCCATTGCCGAGACCGACACGACGCTTCAGCAGCTTGAAATGAATGAACCGATCGGCCGCGTCGTGATTCACATACAGCCCAACGAAAAGCTGTGGAAGAACACTCCCGCGGACATCGCACTGCGTGATGGCGACGTGCTGGTCGTTCCCAAGAAGGCGGGTTATGTGCTGGTGAACGGCCAAGTATTCAACCCCACCGCGACCTCCTATCAACCGGGAAGAAGTGCCAAGTGGTACCTCAGCCAAGCGGGCGGGCTGACGCCGCTAGCAGATAAAAAGGCAGTCTTCGTGATTCGAGCAGACGGATCTGTACTCGCCGCGAAAAACGACAGTAATGGATGGTGGGGGGGCGATCCGATGAGTGCAACTTTGAGAGCGGGGGACACCATCGTTGTACCCGAGAAAGCGCCGAGGATTGGAGGCCGCAATTGGGCGACGGTGTTGCAGGCGGCACAGGTTGCCTCCTCTGTTGCCATTGCAGTGGCATACATCCATCCGTGACGGGGGATGTCGTTGATGAGTGTGAGAGTCACGGTGGCTGTGCTTACCGTCGTGGGAGTCATGGGGCTGGCGAGCGCCAGGGGTCTTGCGGCCCCGCTGCCGCAAGAGCTTGAAACTACGAGCAACGCGGCTCCTCCTAAGAGTGACGAGCAAGTGCAACGAGAGAAGAATCCTGAAGTGGAGAGCAGTGCGGTAAGAGACGGCGAATTTTCGTCAAGTTCGCAGCACAGCGTGAGAAGTCTCGGAGCAGATTTTTTGGAAGACCAACGGCAAATCTGGTCGAGTCCATCGAAACTGCGGTTCTCCGACGCTCAGTGGCTTGTGCCGTTTAGCGGGATCGCCGCGGGGCTTTTTGTTACGGACTCCGATTTCAGCAGTCGCCTCTCACGCAATCCAACGACCATGTCGCATTACTCGACGCTGTCCGACGCGGGAATCGCGGGTCTGGTCGGAGGCGCCGGCGGAATGTGGCTGCTTGGTCATGTCCGTCACAACGAACACTGGAGTGAGACCGGATTCCTTGCCGGTGAGGCAGCGTTGAACAGTCTGGTGTTGGTTGAAGGCTTGAAATATTCATTGCGGCGAGAACGGCCATTCCAGGGTGATGGCAGCGGCTCGTTTTTCCAGAGCGGTGGCACCTCTTTTCCTTCGGAACACGCCGCTGCAGCATGGTCCGTGGCCGGCGTCATCGCCCATGAATATCCCGGACCGCTTCCTAAAATCATGGCCTACGGCCTTGCCTCGCTAGTGGACTACTCGCGAATTCATGCCCGTCAGCATTTTCCTTCCGACGTCTTTGTCGGCAGCATAATTGGCAACCTCGTCGCGCAGAATATTTACAGCCGGCATCACGATCCCGAGCTTGGAGGCGGTGAGTGGCGATCGATCGGCGAATTCTTTCGCGGCGAAGATAGCCACTCTCCGCGCAATCAGGGTTCCCCGTACGTCCCCTTGGATAGTTGGGTGTATCCGGCGTTTGAGCGTCTCGCGGCGCTCGGATATGTGAAGAGCGGAATTTTCGGGATGCGACCGTGGACGCGCCTGGAATGCGTCCGACTTTTGAATGAAGCTGGTGAAAACCTGGACAGGATTGAGTCCGAAGACACAGAAGCAATCCTTTTACACGAATCTCTCGCCCAAGAATTCTCGAATGACATCGCCATGCTGGCCGAGGGGAACAATCAAAACCTGCAAATAGAATCCGTCTACACACGGGCGACTGAGATTTCGGGGACACCACTGGTTGACGGATATCACTTCGGTCAAACCATCACCAACGACTTCGGCCGCCCTTATGCCGAAGGGTTCAACACAGTAGAAGGTTTTTCGGGATGGGCTTCGGAAGGCCGATTGACTGCCTACATCCGCGGGGAATATCAGCACACGCCTTCCAGCCCGGCGCTTTCTGCTCAGGCGCGGCAGTTCATAGCGGGTGCTGACGGAGCGCAACTACCTGTACCGCCCAATACGGGAAATTCAGCGGCCGATCATCTTGAGTTGCTCGATGCGTACCTCGCCGTGAATCTTGACAATTGGCAGGTCTCGTTCGGCAAGCAGAGTTTATGGTGGGGACCGAGTGAAGGCGGCCCGCTTTTGCTTAGCGATAACGCCGCTCCTATCACAATGTTTCGAGTCAATCGTGTCTCTCCATTTAAGCTCCCGAGCTTTTTGGGTCGGGTGGGGCCGATCCGCCTCGAGTTCTTCATGGGGCAACTTACTGGACAACATTTCATATTCATAAACGACACAAATCTTGTGGGCCAGTGGGGAAGTCCGCTCGGGCGCCAACCGTTCATCCATGGAGAGAAAATCAGCTTCAAACCCACGTCGAATTTTGAGTTTAGCCTTTGTGAAACGACGGTATTTGCCGGTGGGCCGATTCCCCTGACCGTGCACAATCTTTATCGGGCCTACACCGCTGGCTTCTTTTCCCAAAGCAGTGTCATAGGAGATATAACGTCCCCCCGGTCCGGGATCGACTTTACGTATAGGGTCCCGTGGGTGCGCAAATGGCTGACGTTTTACGGCGATGCGTTCACGACCGACGAGATTACGCCGCTGAAATACCCTCGCAAGTCTGTGTTTCAGGGGGGAATTTATATGCCACGGATTCCGGGCATTTCAAAGCTGGACTTGCGCGTGGAAGGCGGCTCGACCTCGCCAGTAGATTTTTACCATTGCATCGGCTGTTTTTATCAGAACAGCCTGTACCCGCAGGCGTATACGAACGGCGGAAACTTGATGGGCTCTTGGATAGGACGCGCCTCACAGGGCGAACAAGCGTGGTCAACCTACTGGCTAACGTCAAAAAATACCATTCAATTTAACTACCGACATCGCAAGATCGACGGGCAGTTTCTTCCACACGGCGGAACCGTGAACGACGGAGGGGTGAGAGCCGATTTTTGGCTGGGTCCGACGATCAGACTAACTGGCGCCGTGCAATACGAGAAGTGGAATGTGCCAATTTTGGATCCCTTGGTCAGATCCAACGTGATGACGTCAGTTGAGGTGAGCTTCTGGCCTCGTCGTTGGGGTTTGCAAGCTCGCTAGACGGGACCGAATGCACCGCGCGCCGTCATCGAAATCTTGTCGCGGGGCATTGCTAGATGACGATGAACGCGACCGGATTGGAACCGGATGGTGTGGTTGAAACTTGGCGTGTAGACGCGTTCACTCGGCTCGGCCTTTTTGCACGTTCTCGGATCATCGGGGGACTCAAGCACGGAACGTCGGGGACGATATAGGAACATGACGCAATCAGGCACAAAAACGCAGCTGGAAACGGCGCCCGATCTGGTAGCTGGAGAGGTGTCGCTCCCGGAGGCGTCGTCCGAGGATGTGCGCGAGTACCAAGCCGAAAGGCTGCGTCTGCTTTGGGGATGTCGCCGGTTTTTCCTGAGAGCCGCGGCGATTGGTCTGGCGGTCTCAACGCTCATCGCCTTCATAATTCCAAAATCCTACACTTCGACGACGCAGTTGATGCCGCCAGATCAGCAATCGAGTTCGAATATGGCTATGGCGATGATGGCCGCCATGACGGCGAAAGCCGGAAGTGGGTTGGCAGGCGTTGCGGGCGATTTGCTCGGAATGAAAAGCACTGGCGCGCTTTTCATCGGCGTCTTGCGAAGCCAAACCTCCCAGGATCGCCTGGTCCAGCAATTTGATTTGAGAAAAGTTTACGGCAAGCGGCTGGTCATGGATGCGCGGCTGAAACTTGATGAAAACACATCGATTTCGGAAGACCGGAAGAGCGGCATCATCACCGTTAGCGTGACGGATCACAATCCACAGCGAGCCGCGGCCATAGCGGGTGCGTACGTCGACCAGTTGAATGGGCTCGTTTCCGAGCTCTCGACTTCGTCGGCGCACCGCGAGCGCGTGTTCCTCGAGGAGCGTCTCAAAGTTGCCAAGCGGGATCTCGACGACGCCTCCAATCAACTCGCGGAGTTCTCCAGCAAGAACGCCACGCTCGACATTCAGCAGGAAGGCAAGGCTATGTTGGACGCTGCTGGCACCATCGCCGGCGAGATGATTGCGGCGCAATCGCAGCTCGAGGGGCTGCGCCAAATCTATACCGATAACAATTCTCGTGTCCGCGCTCTGAATGCCCGCGTCGGGGAGCTTCGCAAGCAACTCGAACAGCTTGGCGGTACGCAAACAAAGGATACACAGGACGCAAAACCCGCCACTAGCCAATCCGCTGACCCACGGGCGCCAAAGGCCGGCGACCTGCCCTATCCCACTATTCGAAATTTGCCGCTGCTGGGAGTGAAATACGTGGATTATTACCGCCGCGCGAAAATTCAGGAAACCGTCTTCGAACTGCTGACCCAACAATATGAGCTTGCGAAGGTGCAGGAGGCGAAAGAGACACCGAGCGTCAAAATTTTGGATCCCGCGACGGTTCCGGAACAGAAGTCATTTCCCCCGCGCTTGCTACTCATTTTTATTGGCACGCTTCTGGCTGTGGCCATGTCCGTGGTTTGGGTAGTGGGATCGGCGCGCTGGGAAGAGGTCGACTCACACGATCCGCGCAAAGTTCTGGCACAGGAAGTCTTTGCGACGCTGAAGGCGCACACGCCCGGGTTGTCGCGAAACGGGCACGCTCCGGACTCTAGCAACTCGACTGATCATTAGAATCGGTCGTAAGTAGATGAACAATAAAGGGTTAGGTCACAAATACCCCTGTAAGTGACGGGGCGAAGCTGTATCGGAGCAAGGAATGAGCCTCAGTTCAATCATGGCAAGCCAAAGCTCACGCTATCGCGCTCCGAATGAGGACGCGGTGATGTCGAAAGCGTTTATTGAAGAGCGGTGGTATGCCGCGTACACCTGCGCGAATCACGAGCAGCGCGTGGCACAGCAATTCGTGGAGCGAGGGTTCGAGCACTTTCTGCCGCTTTACACCTCAGTGCGCCATTGGAAAGACCGCCGCGTGCAGCTGGATTTGCCGCTGTTTCCTGGCTACATCTTTGTGCACTTAGCACTGCGCGAAAGATTTCGTGTGCTGCGTATCCCGAGCGTGGTTCGTCTGGTCGGATTCAACGGCCTGCCCGTTGCACTGTCCGAGACAGAAATCAAAACACTCCGCACGAGCTCCTCAGATCCCGCGGGAGTTAAACCACACCCGTATCTAAACGTTGGGAAGCGGGTACGCATAGTGCGAGGCGCATTTGAGGGGCTCACGGGACTCCTCGTGAAGAGGAAGGGCGGATTTCGAGTAGTTTTGTCGATCGATTCTATTTCGAGGTCAGTCATCGCAGATGTGGATTTAATGGACATCGTCGCTCTTGAATAGGAGAGTTGGCGATGCCGCACGACAGTCGAATTAGGGCCACGCTGTTCACTTCAGAGCTGGCATGAGCTCTATCGTCGGACGATTCACAGGCGCTCTGAGCCGGAGTCGTTTCACTCAGAATGCGGCGGTGCTGGGGGGAGGGACAGCCCTTGCACAAGGCGTCCTTGTTTTGGCTGCGCCTCTACTAAGCCGATTGTACTCACCGGATGACATGGGCCTGATGGGTTTATATATTTCATACTTCGGGTTTGTCACGGTCGCCGCATCGTTGCGCTATGAAACGGCGATTGTTTCAGCACCCGATAGACGCCAGGCTTCATATTTGACGGTGGCAGCGATGCTCCTGGTGTTGCCATGCAGCTTGGTCTGCGCGGCTGCACTCTACGTTTTGATCAGGTGGTCTGTCCTGGGTTTCGGCCATCTGCCTGTATTCACCGCATTACTTGTGATTCCATCTGTGCTACTGACCGGCATCTTTGCTGCCTTGCGTTACTGGTTTGTTCGGGAAGAATCGTTCAATACTGTCTCAAAAGCGCTCGTGATCCAAAACAGCGCAAGGTCTCTCTGGCAGGTTGGTTTCGGCGCGTTACGATCGGGGTGGCTGGGTTTAATTGCGGGCGATATTCTAGGCCGAGGCGCCGGCATAGGACGGATGCTCCGATGTGCGTGGCCAGCAATTTCCAGTGAAACGTTTCCTCTAAAGTCAAAAAAGATCGCTGAAGTCCTTCGCTCTTACTACAAATTTCCCGTTTACTCGCTGCCCTCAGCCCTTCTCGATTCACTCGCCATAAGCATTCCATTGCCTTTGATTGCGGGCCTGTACGGGCCTGAGCCCGCTGGGCACTTTTCTCTTGTGCTGCGAGTTCTATCTCTACCTCTAGCGCTCGTGGGAACAAGCGTGGGCGATGCGTTTCACGGTCGGATGGCTTCGCATGTGCGTGAAGAGCCGAACGAGGGCGCGAAATTCTTTTACCGTACAGCCAGAGGACTGTTTCTTCTTGGTATTGGGCCGGCAATTTTGCTCGTGTTGTTCGGTGAAAACATTTTCCGGCTGGTATTCGGCCAAAACTGGGCGCTGGCCGGAAAACTGGCGACGGCTATGGCTCCCTGGACCCTGGCACAGCTTGTCGTGAGCCCGCTCAGCCGCGTTGTCTATATTTTGCGGGGTCTCGAGCTCAAGCTTGTGTACGACATTGTCAGCCTAGCTTTAACAGTTGGTGCAGTCCTCATTGGCCATGCGCGCGGATTCAGCGTCTTTCATACTGTCCTCTGGTTGAGCTTGGCGAACGTCCTGGCTAACGGGCTATATTTCGTTCTTCTAGCGCGGATCGTCCGCAGGTGCCGCTAGGGCTACTATGTGCGGAATCGCAGGATTCGTAACCAACTCAAATCCTATAGAACCCTCTGTAGTGTGCCGGGTGTTCAGGCGGCTTACACATCGGGGCCCGGATGATTCCGGGTATTTATTTTTCTCAAATGGTGAGACAAGACTGGGCCGAAATCTGCCGTGCCGCGACGCGATTACGGGAGTTGCCATGCTTCATCGGCGTCTAGCAATCCTAGATCTCGGCCCTGGCGGATGGCAACCGATGAGCTCACCGGACAATCGCTACCACATTGTGTTTAACGGCGAGATTTACAACTACCTTGAATTGCGTCGAGAACTAGAAGAATTGGGGCACGTCTTCCGTTCCTCCTCCGACACGGAAGTTCTCCTGGCTTCGTATGTGCAATGGGGAAATAAGGCCTTGCTTCGATTTGTAGGAATGTTTGCCTTTGCGATTTTGGATACGAAGGAGCGCAAGCTCCTGCTCGCCCGGGACTTCTTCGGAATTAAGCCTCTCTATTACACATTGACGTCGGGTGTCTTCGCTTTCGCGTCTGAAATAAAGGCGCTTCTCGAACTTCCGTGGGTTAAACGGCGCGTGAACCCGAGCCGACTCTACGATTACCTTCGATATGGGCATACGGATCACGGTTCGGAATCACTTTTCGCGGAGGTTTTTCAGCTGGCTCCGGCCCATTTGATCGAGATTTCTATCGATGCCCCTAACCGGGTGCGCCAAGAGTGCTACTGGAAGCTGGACTTATCCGCTTCGCCAGAGGTTTCCTTCGAGGAAGCCACGGAGAAAGTGCGGGATCTGTTTTTCGAGAATGTCCTCCTCCACCTTCGAAGCGATGTTCCCATTGGCACGGCCCTATCGGGCGGCATTGATTCCTCTTCCATAGTGTCCGTCATTCGGGCGCTCTGTCCTCGAGGGCTCGAGCTGCACACCTTTAGCTACGTCGCGTCTGATCCAAGAATCAACGAGGAGAACTGGATTGATTTAGTTACGCAATCGACAGGAGCCGTGGCACACAAAGTGCGGCCTGCGGCGGAGCAAATCCTATCGGACCTTGAGGCACTTATCGTCGCGCAAGATGAGCCATTCGGCAGCACGAGCATCTGCGCGCAATATTGCGTTTTTCGGCTTGCACGGGACAACGGAATCAAGGTGATGCTAGATGGGCAAGGAGCCGACGAAATTCTGGGAGGCTACCGGTATTATCTGGCGGCCCGCCTGGCCTCGCTGGTTCGCCAAAGGAGATGGGACGAAGCTCTGCACTTCCTGAAGAAGAGCTCCAAGTCGCCCGGAATAGACAGCACTTGGATGTTGCTCCGAACGAGTGACTTCCTGTTGCCATCAGCTTGGCAGAACCTCGCGCGGCGCGTTGTGGGCAGGGACCTCGTTCCTTCCTCCATGAACGCGGCTTGGTTCCGCGAGCGAAATGTCACGCCATCGCCACCTCATTCTTTGACCGGCAAACAAGTCTTCAAGGAACTCCTCCATGAGACTTTGACTGAAACAAGTCTTCCTCATCTGCTTCGCTATGAAGACCGCAACTCGATGGCCTTTTCGATAGAGAGCAGGGTGCCGTTCCTCAGCCCCAAGCTTGTACAGTTCATGCTTTCCCTCCCCGAAGAGCACCTTGTGGCCGCGGATGGGACACCGAAAGCGGTATTTCGCAAGGCCATGCGCGGCATTGTACCGGACGCCATTTTGGATCGTCGCGACAAGATTGGCTTTGCCACGCCGGAACGCGAGTGGGTCACAGTCGCGCGTTCCTGGGTGGAACGCGTTCTGAATAGCGATGCCGCGGAACAGATTCCCGCGCTCAACTTGAGTGCGATCAGGCGTGAATGGAAAAAAGTGTTGCACGGTAGCGAGCGACTTGATTCCCGCGTATGGCGCTGGATCAATTTGACTCAATGGTCCCAACGGATGGCAATCGTTTATGAATAAACAAGTTCTCGAAACAGGTCAGGCTTCTGATATTTGGCCCATCCAGTTCCGGGACTTCTTCGGACTTAAAGAAACAATTTTCGCCTTCTTTCTATTGGCAGGATTGTTCAAGGCTATTCCGAGTTTGGAAGATTTTCCTTTTGACTTAACGGTTCTCAGCGCCTTAGCGACTCTTGGATTTGTCATTCACAGCGTATGGCGAAGCGACGAACGACGCGTCGGAGCGCTCTTCTTATTGCTCGGCTTTTTTTTGATCTTCGCACCGACCCTCCTGTGGACCAGTTGGCATGACTATGCCGTCGAAAAGGCAAGCCGCTTCTATACGTTGACTTTGCTCGCCGCCGTGGCCCCGCTTTATTTGTTGCGAACACGAGAAGAGCTACGCCGCTTCCTGTGTGCGCTTACTCTGCTTTCCACTGTGGTAGTAGGTGGCGCCCTCGCAAACTTGCTCACCGTCGGGAAAGATGTGGAGCGGCTGTTAGTTTTCTCGGCGAGTACAATCGCCCTTGCGAGATCGGTCGGAGTAGTATTCCTCTTTGTGACCGTATGGTACGTCAAATCAAGAGCGAGCTTCCTTCTTGTCGCAGTTGCGGTGATTACATTGGCAATCCTGCTTGTGGCTGCGGGGGAACGTGGCCCCATACTCGCCACGGCCTTCGCTCTGATCGCGACCTATCTGCTTTTTCAACGGAAATCCTGGCTGGGCTGGGGACGAGCCGTCCTCCTGATCCTACTTGTGGTGGTGATCTTTCGATACAGCATGTCCTGGATCCCCGGAACATCGCTCTTGAGAATCGGGACTTTCTTCGGAGGAGAACTTGGGGAATCCGAATTCGAGAGGGTCGATTACTTTCGGTTCTCTCTCGGGAGCATCCCGCAACATCCGTGGGGGGTGGGACTAGGTGGATTTGCCAATCTTTATGGAGCCGAGAACTCCGCGGACCGAGTTTTTCCCCACAACATCTTCCTCGAGACTCTTTTGGAGGGCGGCTGGCTTGCGGGTCTCTACTTGGCTGTTCTGTTTTGGCGAGCGCTGCGGGGCGCTTACTTTCGGGCGTTGAAGAAGATCCACCATCCGGAGTTCCAATTTCTGTTCGCTCTTCTCCTGTTCTTCATTGCCAATGAGCAAGTTAGCGGCGAACTAAACGACAGCAAAGCGCTATTTGCGTTCGTAGGTCTGAGCGTTGGTTTCGGGGTATGGAGTTATGAAAAGGGCAAAAGCCGTGCACCTCACCTCCGTGCATCCGCCGTTCGACCCGCGCATATTTCATAAAGAGGCGAGATCACTAGTTGATGCTGGATATGACGTGACCGTGGTAGCACCTCACTCGCACGACGAGGAGCGAGATGGCGTGCGAGTCAGGGCGATTCCTCGACCTCGGTCTCGCTTTGAACGCTGGCTGGTCACTTCCTGGAGAGTTTGGATCGCAGGGCTTTCCGAGAATGCAGAAGTTTATCACTTCCACGACCCTGAGCTAATGTTCGCCGGGCTCGCCATTAAACTTTTCGGGCACAAAGTGATCTACGACGTGCACGAAGACGTGCCAAAGACAATTGAGAATAAATCTTATATTCCTGGTTCCGTCCGCGGATGGGTCGCCTCTGCCGCGAACCTTTTGGAGAAGAGAATTGCCCGCGCGTTCGATGCAATTGTGCCGGCTACGGATGATATTGCGAAGAACTTTTCAGGCTGCCGTACTGTTGCCACCGTCAAGAACTACCCTCGGTTCTCAAGCCCAGGGCCGGTCAAAACCTCGGGGCATAGGTCGGACTTCCATTGCGCGTATGTCGGCGCCTTGAGCGAAGGCAGGGGAGTATCAAAAACAATTCAAGCGATGGCGCTGCTCGGCGATGATCTGAATATCAAACTTATACTCTGCGGGGCCTGTTCTCCAGATTCCTACGAAGAAGAGATCCGCAGATTGCCGGGTTTTCAAAGGACTGACTATCGCGGATGGGTCGCTCCGCAATTTGTACCTGATGTGCTCAGCGAAGCAGATGTGGGGCTGGTTTGCATCCAGCCTCTGAACCAGTATCTGACTTCTCTCCCCACGAAGCTATTCGAGTACATGGCTGCCGGAATCCCGATCGTCGCATCGGATTTCCCTCTGTGGAAGGAGATCGTGGAGGGCAGTAGCTGCGGTATCTGTGTGGATCCTCGGGATCCAGCGAAGATTGCGGCGGCGATCCGATACCTGCATGCAAACCCAGACGTACGCGCGGAAATGGGAAAAAATGGCAGGAAAGCAGCCGTGGGGCGATTCAACTGGGAGAGCGAGAGCAAAGTTCTTTTCAGCGTCTACGAACGGGTGCTGAACGGCAATGCACGCGATCTTCACTAGGAGGTTATTTGCGAATTATGTCCCACCTGAGTGCCTCACAGAAGACAGGGGCAGTTCCAACAAGAATGCCTTCGACAGTGCAAGCTTTTCCGTTTCTCGATCTTAGGGCGCAATTCGCCTCGATTCGTGGCGAGGTGATAGACGCGGCCGCGCGGGTCCTTGAAAGCCAGCATTTCATTCTTGGCCCGGAAGTTGAGGCGCTAGAAAAAGAGATCTGTCAGTTGACAGGATGCCAGTATGCGATCGGATGTGCGTCGGGCTCCGATGCGCTGATTCTCGCGCTCACGGCGCTTGAAATCGGCCGCGGGGATGAAGTGATCACTACGCCCTTTACGTTTATTGCCTCCGCCGGTTCGATTGCCAGGGTGGGCGCAAAGCCCGTTTTCGCAGATATAGATCCACAGAACTTCAACATCTCTCCCGACGCTATCAAGAAAGCGATTACGCCGCGAACGAAAGCGATCATGCCGGTCCATCTGTTTGGCTTCGCGGCGGACATGAGCAAGATCGAGGAAATTGCCGCGGCGCGCAAGCTACCCATCATCGAAGACGCCGCGCAGGCGCTCGGCGCGCGGTATGAGGGTCGCGCACTAGGCAGCCGGGGCGTTATGGGCTGTTTCAGTTTCTTTCCCTCGAAGAATCTGGGTGCTGCCGGCGATGGAGGCCTGGTAACGACAAGTGATCCGCAGTTAGCCGATCGGCTCCGCATACTGCGAGTGCATGGCGCGCGCAAGAAATATGAATACGAGCTGATCGGAATGAATAGTCGTCTCGATGCCCTACAGGCCGCGATCTTGCGTGTAAAGCTCCGCCATCTCGATCGCTGGGCCAGAGCGCGGCGAGAGAATGCCGATCGCTATCGCGAACTGTTCCGCGAATTTCGTCTAGGATCAATGGTAACGGCGCCCATCGCACCGCCGCGTCTATCTCACGTCTACAACCAGTTCACGATTCGGGTGAAAGATCGAGATGCTCTGCGTGAACACCTGCGCGGCCGGGGCATACCCACGGAGATCTATTACCCCAAACCGTTGCATCTTCAGAAGGCTTTCGCATATCTGGGACACAAACCCGGAGATTTTCCAGCCTCCGAAGCCGCCAGCGTCGAAGTGCTTTCCCTTCCGATTTACCCGGAACTCTCCGAAGCCCAACAGCGGTCCGTCGTGGCCGCAATGGCTGATTTTGATGCGGAGTAATCTGAACGAGGATTCCATGTCCAAACCGCTAGAAGTAAGACAGAAGGCCCGAGTCAGCGTTGTCGGCGCCGGCTACTGGGGCAAGAATCTGGTACGGAATTTTCACGCCCTCGGGGTTCTGGGAACCGTCTGTGACCTGAGTGAGGATACGCTTACCCGCGTGCGGCAGGAGTATCGGGTCGCGACAACGAGGGATTACGATGCTGTACTCACGGACCCACTCGTCGATGCCGTGGTAATCGCCGTTCCTGCGGCACAACATTTCGAACTCGCGGCCAAAGCACTGCGCGCCGGCAAGCACGTTTTTGTAGAGAAGCCGCTTGCCCTGACTGCGCGAGACGGCAAGGAGCTTGTCGAACTGGCGAAAGAGGAAGGTCTTGTGTTGATGGTGGGTCATATTCTCGAATACCACCCGGCTATCGTGGAGCTGAATCGGCTGGTGCGAGAAGGACACCTCGGCAAGATTCAGTACATATACTCGTCCAGGCTCAATCTCGGGAAACTTCGAACAGAAGAGAACATCTTATGGAGCTTTGCCCCACATGATATCTCCGTGATCCTGCGGCTACTGGGCGAGGTTCCCGTGCACGTAACTGCGCAAGGTGGAACCTACCTCAATCCTCCAATCGTAGACACAACGCTCAGCACTCTGGAATTTGCAAGCGGCGTGAAAGCGCACATTTTTGTGAGCTGGCTGCATCCCTTCAAAGAGCAGAGGCTTTGCGTCATCGGCACATCAAAAATGGCTGTTTTCGACGATCTGGAGCCGGAGAAAAAGCTTGTATTGTACGCGCACCGCATTAATTGGCTGGATCGCAAGCCGGTCGCGGAACGTGACGGTGGCCAAGTCATCTCTCTGCCAAACGAAGAGCCGCTCCGACAGGAGTGCGAGCACTTTCTCGAATGCGTGCGCCATTCGTCCCGGCCACGGACGACCGGAGAAAACGCATTGCATGTCTTGGAAGTTCTCGACGCCTGCGGACGATCGCTGACCCAGAACGGCGCTCGTGTTCCCGTGGTTCAGAATTCGCCGCGCTACTTCGCTCATTCAACAGCGGTGATTGACGAGCTCTGCCAGATCGGAGAGGGAACGAAGATCTGGCATTTCTCTCACGTCATGGAGAACTCAGTGATCGGGCCCGGATGCAATATTGGACAAAACGTCGTAGTCAGCCCTGGAGTCAAATTAGGAAAAAACGTCAAGGTCCAAAACAACGTTTCCATCTACACCGGAGTGGAGCTCGAAGACGACGTCTTTTGTGGACCTTCAATGGTTTTTACCAATGTGATCAATCCGCGCAGCCATGTCAATCGTCGTGGCGAGTATCAGAGGACTTTAGTTAAAAGGGGTGCGACTCTTGGAGCAAATTCTACAGTGATCTGCGGCGTAACACTTGGCCAATATGCGTTCGTCGCCGCGGGCGCCGTGGTCACTCGCGACGTTCCTGATCACGCCTTGGTGATGGGAGTTCCTGCGAAGCCGGTAGGTTGGGTCTGTTCGTGTGGGGTGCGCCTGTCGAACGGGGCTGAAGGGGTGACTTGCGGCTCATGCCGGAAGAGCTATCGCGTGACGGAAAATTCGTGCGCGGAAGTGGCGGCTAGTGCAGACAGCGCACTGAGTATAAAGCGTGTGGCGGCGGGAGTTGCGTCGGTGCGTGGCGACTGAGAACGATGATCCGAATTGTCGGCGCATTCATGGAATTTTCTTCTTGCTACGATTTGAGCGCGGCCTCTCTTCAAGGTGCCCGTGAATAGCTCTAGCTCGAATTGTCTCGCGGATCTGGAACAACCCATATCCGTGATCTCCTTCAAAAACGCGCCGTTTGTTTCCGTTCTCGTGGCTTGCTGGAACGAAGAGAAGTACATTTCGAGGTGCTTGGATTCGATCGTCGCCAGTGACTATCCCAAAGACCGAATGGAAATTCTAGTCATTGACGGAATGAGCGGGGACGCGACGCGAGAGATTGTCAAAGATTACGCCGATCGCCATCCGCTCGTACGCTTAGTAGATAATCCGCAAAGGTACTTTCCGGCGGCGATGAATGTAGGAATACGCAATGCGCGCGGGGACGTAATTGTGATCACCAGCGCTCATTCCTTGTGTGATCCAAAATATGTGAGCACCTGTGTGCGATACCAGCAGGAAAGTGGAGCCGAGAATGTCGGCGGTGCCCTGCACATCGAACCCGGAGTGGACACAATAGTGGCGCAGGCAATCGCGCTGACACTCAGCAGTCCTTTTGGCTCGGGCAATGCTCACGTCAAGACCGGAGTTGACCAGCCGACCTGGGCCGACACGGCGGCTTTTGGATGTTACCGGCGCAAGCTTTTCGAAGAGATTGGTCTGTTCGACGAGCGGTTACTGGGCAGTTCCGATATCGATTTCAATCGCCGCATTCTTGCCGCCGGCGGCAGAATCTTGTTGGTGCCGGATATTGTTATGCTCTATTTCGCCGACCCGACCCTCGGCGCCTTCTCGCGGCACAACTTCGCGGATGGAGTTTGGGCCACGTATATACTGAAGTTCCAAACTAGAGCTTGGGCGTGGAGGCACTGGGTTCCTATGGGGTTCCTCTTGAGCCTGTTGGTGTCCGCGGTTCTTGCGCCAATTTTGCCGGCGTTTGGACTGCTGTTCCTTGCCATCCTAGGCTGTTATGCGATTGCCAGTCTGGCGGCTTCCTTCCAGATTTCCGCGCGGAACAAGAAGATCGAATATTTGCTTTTTCTTCCGCTGACATTCGCAATTCGCCACTTCGCGCATGGGATCGGCGCGCTCTACGGGGCAATACTTTTGGCCTTTCCGGGCGAACACTGGAAGGGCCGCAGAGGACGGATCAAGTAGCTAGTCGCATGGTGAAGAGAGGCTTTGACATACTTGCTTCGCTTGTTGGCTTGGTTTTTCTCGCGCCGCTGCTCTTGCTTGCATCCATGTTGGTAAAACGTGATTCCCCGGGTCCTGTGTTCTATCGAGGTTTGCGGGCCGGCCGATTTGGTAAGCCTTTCGGGATCTTCAAATTCCGGACCATGGTGAAGGATGCCGACCGGATCGGGGGACCTTCGTCACCCGACGATGATCAAAGAATCACGCGAGTCGGAGCCTGGCTGCGCCGCCGTAAGTTGGACGAGTTACCACAATTAATCAATGTTCTAAGGGGAGAGATGAGTTTGGTCGGGCCACGCCCGGAAGTTTTCTCCGAGACGCAAGCCTACACCCCGGAGGAACGTCGGCTTTTCGAGGTTCGGCCAGGCATCACTGATTGGGCCTCAATGCGATTCCGCGATGAAGGTGAGATTCTTCGTGGTAGCCCGCAACCTCACCGTACGTATCAGGAAAAGATTAAGCCCGAGAAGATCCGGTTGGGTTTGGCCTACGTGGATCGCCATTCATTTGCTGTGGATATCAGGATTTTGTTGGAAACGTTGAGGATTCTTCTGGTGCCGGGAGCCAAGTGCAGATTGCCAGAAGATATCGCGGGAGAACTGAACCTAGATGGACGACTTCAATCCCAGCATCGATGAAGTGAACAAACTGTCGCAGCAGATCCGCGCGCAGGTGCTCCAAATGACGCACCGCGCAAAGAGCGGGCATGTGGGCTCCAGCTTTTCGATTGCGGATCTTCTCGCGGTCCTCTACGCAAAAATTTTGCGGGTGCGGCCCGATGAACCTGAGTGGCCCGACCGGGATCGCTTCTTGCTAAGTAAAGGGCACGGCGCGGCCGCGCTCTATGCCACCTTGGCCGATCGTGGTTTTTTTCCGGGCGACTGGCTCAACGAATTCTATGCGGACGGCACACTACTGGCAGGTCATGTCACGCATCATGGCGTGCCAGGCGTAGAAGTTTCCACCGGCTCGCTCGGTCACGGTCTCCCTTTGGGCTGCGGTATGGCGCTTGCTGCCAAGCGCGATGGGCGGCCTGTACGGGTCTTTGTGGTCATGAGTGACGGTGAATGCGATGAGGGTTCGAACTGGGAATCTGCTCTTTTCGCTCCCCATCATCGGCTCGATAATCTGACGGCCATCATCGACTACAACAAGATCCAGAGTTTTGGATCCGTGGAAGAGGTCTTGAATCTCCATCCACTCGCTGAAAAATGGCGCGCGTTTGGCTGGGCGGTATCTGAAATTGACGGACATAATTTTGGGCAAATTGTGGCCGCACTGAAAAACGTGCCCACTCAGCCGAACCGGCCAACTTGCGTCATCGCGCACACCGTGAAGGGCAAAGGTGTCAGTTTTATGGAAGGACAGCTACTTTGGCACTATCGCTCGCCTGACGCAAACGAACTGCAGGCTGCTTTACGGGAATTGGAGACCCATCGATGAGAACGGCCTTCTTCCGCGCAGTGATGGATGCTGCCTCGATCGATCCTCGAATTACTTTGATCGTGGGTGATCTGGGCTTCGGTGTCGTCGAACCTTTCGCGAAACGATTTCCTGCCCAGTTCTTGAACGCCGGAGTGGCCGAGCAGAACTTGACCGGGGTCGCTGCGGGGATGGCGCTGATGGGCCGAATCGTCTTAACCTACTCGATCGCGAATTTCCCGACTCTGCGGTGCCTCGAACAGATTCGCAACGACGTTTGTTACCACCGGACGAACGTAAAGATTGTCGCCGTCGGGGGGGGATTTGCTTACGGTGCTCTCGGAGTGACCCATCACGCGACCGAGGACCTGGCAGTAATGCGTTCTCTTCCCGAGATGACTGTCGTGGCTCCCGGTGACCCGATTGAGGCGGAACTCGCGACGCGGGCAATCATCGCTCACCCCGGCCCCTGCTACTTACGCCTCGGCCGTGCCGGAGAGCCGGTGCTGCACGATTCCGGCGTTGATTTTGAGCTCGGGAAAGCAATTCAACTAAGAGATGGCACCGATTTAACGATTATTTCCACGGGCGGGATGCTCACGACCGCGCTTGATGCCGCGACGCAGCTTGACGTCCGAGGTATCAGCTCGCGGGTTCTGAGCATGCATACTCTGAAACCGCTCGACGAGGACGCCATTGCCGCCGCGGCTCGCGAAACAGGTGCGATCCTAACTTTGGAAGAACACAGCCGAATCGGGGGTCTTGGCGGCGCGGTGGCGGAAGTATTGGCAGAGATCGAGGGAATTCACGTCCCCTTCCGGCGCATTGGTTTGCCCCCGGGGTTCGCTCCGCTTGCAGGAAGTCAGGAATACTTGCGGGCAGCTCATGGACTCGGGGCAGAATCGGTCGTTCAAACTGTGTTGAACCTACTCGAAATCGCACCGGCCTGAACGCAATTCAATCCATTTGAAATTCAAACCTGGCTATTTAATCTGTATTCATTGGGGAGAGTTATCGTGAGCTATCGAGTGTCGTTCGTCGACCCGAAAGAACACTATCGCCGCCACAAATCCGAAATCGACTTGGCCATTACAGAAACGCTTGCCAATGGTGACCTGGTTCTTCGCCGCCAGCTCCGCGAATTCGAGGAACACTTGGCTGAGTTCGTTGGAGTGCGCTACGCCGTCGGCGTCAATAGCTGCTACCACGCACTTTATTTTTCTCTCGTTGCAGCCGGAATCGGCCCAGGAGACGAAGTAATCACCGTCGCACATACGTTTCCCGCGACAGTTTCGGCCATTGTCCACGCCGGCGCCAAGCCGGTGTTGATCGATGTTTCCGCCGACTACAACATGAGCGCCGATCTGATCGAGGCTGCGATCACCGAGCGAACCAAGGCCCTCTTGCCTGTGCATCTAAACGGTCGTGTCTGTGAGATGACGCCTATCTTGGAGCTGGCGGAGAGACACAAACTCATTGTCATCGAGGATGCAGCCCAAGCCATCGGTGCATCGTTCAAAGCGCGCAGGGCAGGTTCCTTCGGGCTGGCTGGCTGTTTCAGTTTTTACCCGTTGAAAGCACTTGGTGGATTGGGCGACGGAGGAGCTGTTACTACGAACGATCCTGAGGTCGCACGAATTGTCACGCTTCTGCGCTTCAACGGCGAAGACCGGCAGACCAGAGAGTTCCATTGTCACGGACAAACAGCTTTGCTCGATAACGTTCAAGCGGCGGTGCTCGATGTGAAGCTTCGCCGCCTTCCGGAATGGATCGAGCATCGGCGGAGTATCGCTAGTGCATATCGACAAGGCCTCAAAGGAATTGATGGCCTGAATTTGCCTCATTTTAGCGAGCTCAATCATTTTGACAGCTTCCAGAATTACGTGATTCGCACGCCGTCGCGGGATGAGCTTCGCGAACATCTCACCACGGCCGGAGTGGAGACCTTGGTTAGCTGGCCCAAGCCGATGTGGGAACACCAGGGATTGGGACTCAAGAATCCGGGTCTAAAGGAAACTGAGAGAATCTGCAAAGAGGTTATTTCGCTGCCGATGAGTGGCGAGACTACCTTTGCGCAGGCCGCCTTCGTTATTCAATCCATTCGTGAATTCTTCGAGTCGCGGCCAGCGGCCATTCTGCAAGCTAAAGCGGCGACCTAGCGAGAATGGCGAGCCAGGCGAGCACAACAGGTCAGTCATGAAACCGCCGCCAGACGTTACAAGCCATGCTGACTACGCCCTGGTCTCTGAGATTCCAGGAATTCGAGTCACTCGAGAAGCGGCGTCCATGCTCCACACGCGTTACAAATTTGTTTCTGGCTTCTGCGAAAACAAGGATGTTCTCGAATTGGGCTGCGGCGCAGGCATCGGACTGAGATACCTGGCGCGACGAGCGCGTCTTTTGGTCGGCGGAGATATCAGTGAATCCCTATTGTGCTTAGCACGGCGCTCGGACCGTGTGCCGGCCCCTTTGGTGCGCCTCGATGCGCAAAGGCTTCCTTTTCGAGAATCAAGTTTTGATGTCGTGCTGTTATTCGAAGCCCTCTACTACTTGCCCAGGCCGAAAGAATTTCTCAGCGAATGCCGCCGAGTACTTCGCGACGGAGGAACTGTGTTGCTTTGCTCGGCGAACAAGGAATGGGCCGGATTCAGCCCGAGCGCGCTTAGCCATAACTATTTCTCCGCTTATGAATTGCGCCAGTTGCTTGCAGAGAATCACTTTGACACTAAAATCTTTGGTGCATTTCGTGATTTCGCGAAAACCCGCTCGGAGAAACTCGTCAATTTCACCCGAACGATTGCCGTCAGACTGGGCCTGATCCCAGGAACAATGCGAAGCAAGGAGTTCCTAAAACAGATTTTCTATGGCCGGCTCGTCACCCTGGGATCGGAAATCCCGGAAGATATAGCCGAGTTCCGTCCGCCTGAGCCAATTCCCTCTGGGGAAGAAAAAACAGCCACGTACAAAGTGATCTATGCCGTGGCGCGCCCAAAAGCAAAGACACCCATCGATCAGCCCGGCTTAGGTGGTTCCATCGAACTCGTTGAGTCGCAGGCCCAGAAAATCCCGATTTAAGAAACGCATTTCCAAGCTTCTTCGGATTTGTTCGCAGACTTTCACTGAAAAATGAATATGCATTGCATGGACGGCGGTCCTGAAGCCATTCGTATTGGTTGCTTTGTCAAACGGCACTCCACGTTACAGCAATCCACCACATAGCTCAGATACTTATGGATGAGATCTCCACTTGAGAGCGGAAAGTGGCCTCGGATGCGCTCTTTTTTCCGGGAGCTGTGGCTGTCCAGCCATTCGAGATTTGTGTCGTTCCGAAAAACAGCGAGGAGACTAGATGCGCTACGACCTATATTCGCGAATGAATCAGCAAATTCTCGATGGCACGATCATCGCGATGTCATTCTTCCTCGCGTTCTTGATTCGCTACGATGGAGCCATTCCCGCGTACGATCAATATCAGTTTTGGGCCCTCGTACTACCTTTTCTCGCGGGCCGATTGCTGGTCAATGCAGCGTTTGGCTTACACCGCATTCAGTGGAGATACATTGGCGTCCGAGATGGAATCCGAGTCGCCCGATCCTACGCTGCATTTTCGTGTCTCCTCGCGCTCATCCGTTTTGGTGTGCCGGTGAATGCGGGACTCATTCGCTTGCCTGGGAGCGTCATCGCAATCGAGTTTTTACTGTCGTTACTCGGAGCATTTAGCATCAGACTCCTTCGCCGTTATGTCTATGAGGTTCAATCCAAAAAAGAAAATCAGTCCAATTCCGAGAGGCCACGTCGGCTGCTTTTGATCGGGGCCGGGATGATGGGGGCTAACACCGCGAGGGAATTAATATCGGACCCCTCTCTCCAAATTGTTGGATTCCTCGACGATGATCCTCGCAAGTTCGGCTGCGCGATCGCCGGGGTAAGCGTAATAGGAACGACGTCCCAGTTGACGGAAATCGTTCGGAAAGAAAAAATCGATTCGATCCTCGTCTGCATTTCCCCCAACGGACGTGGATCCTTCAACCGGTTGATCGCCGTCCTCGACGGCCTGCCGGTAACGAGCAAGTTCGTCCCTACAATCACAGAGATTCTCGATGCCAAAGATGGACTTCATCTGGCGCTCGGCCATTCTGAAGTCCATGGGAACGGTAGCGAAGCGAAGACAGTCTCTACCCCAACGGCGACCGTAGAAGCAAAGAGCGATATCAGAAACAAATGCATCCTCATCACTGGCGGCGCTGGCTTCATAGGTTCCACTTTGGCCGAGCGATTGGCCAAGGAGAATCAGGTCGTGCTGTTGGACCGTCTTTTTCGTGACCAGCCATTTTCGTTCACTTCTCTCCATAAAAACCCCAACGTAAAAATCGTCGAAGCCGACATTCTAGAGGGTGCCGCGGTGGATGATTTAGCCCGGCAGGCGAATATCGTGATTCATGCCGCTGCAATCGTAGGCGTGGGCCGGGTGTGCAGTTATCCTCGCGAGACTCTTGAGACTAATTTCATCGGTACCTCGCGCATCCTGAAGTCACTGGAAAAGAGTTCAAGGCTTGAGCGGTTAATCTATTTTTCTACTAGCGAGGTGTTCGGAGTAAATTCATTTCGCGTTCATGAAGATACTCCAACGGCCGTCGGACCAGCCGCGGAGGCAAGATGGAGCTACGCCATAGCCAAACTTGCGGGGGAGCACCTGGTGAAAGCCTATCATCGCCAAGCCGGGATGCCTGTCGCGACGGTAAGACCGTTCAACGTTTTCGGGCCTCGACGTCTGGGATCCCACGCGATTCTTGGATTCGTTCTCAATTCTTTAATGGGAAATCCAATCGAAGTTCATGGGGATGGCTCGCAGATTCGTTCGTGGTGTTATATCGACGATTTCTGTGACGGCATAATCGAAATGATCGCGCGGCCCGGGGCGGTGGGCGAAGACTTCAATATCGGAAACCCGCAGAACACGCTCACTATTCTGCAGCTCGCGCAGGAAGTGATCCGCGTGACCGGCAAATCGGTCCCCATCGATCTTGTGGAGTCACCATGCCCTGACATCGAGATCCGCGTTCCCTCCTTGGACAAGGCCCGCCAGATCCTCGGTTATAAGCCGAGCTACGATCTGCACAGAGGCTTGCGGTTGACAACTGAATGGTATCAAAAGCATTTGTATTACTTCGAGGGCAAGATGTCACGGGCAGCGACCGCGTCTTTGAGTAGATAACGATGTTCGGCTTCAATACCCACGAGAGCTTGGAGGCCTATTGGTTAGGTACGGTTCCGGGCAGATTACACCGATAGTTGTCTCCTTCGAGCTTCTGCGATTGGACTGAAAGCGCTCTTCGAGCGTGACGCGTTTTCGTTCTTCTCTCCATCTTAAGGCTTTTTCCAGCTGCTCGTAGCACACATCGCGTGACGCGAGGTTCCGGATCCCTCTGAGATACTGCCGATGATCGTATGGCTATGACTTGACGAATTCCTGCTATCGGAGCCGCACAATCGATCATTCGGCGAAGTAGAGCAGCGGACAAAGCATTGGATGTCACAGGACACGATTTCTTCTAGACGTGATACTTATTTATTGCCTAAAACGGTAGTCATTCGCCAAACCTCTGTCCGACTGCAAAATCAACAGCTTGCACGAATCTCCCCGCCGCTAGTTCGCTATAACTTCAGGCCACGTTCAACCTGTCTCTTTTGTAGTTCGGCGCGCTTGTCCGCCTGTTTTGCAGCCACGGCAATCTTGTCTTCGAGAACTTCGTGCTCCTGTGCTTCGCCAAAATGACATCCGCGCCGAAGATGGCGCGAGCGCCTGTCGCAAACGTCTGAGTAAGAGCCGAGAATTGACTTAGGGGTGCTCTGCCGAACGCAAGATTCTCTCTGGCAGCAACCCGAGACTGTGTCCCACTGATATATAAGGATAGAGTTCGGGCTGCGGTCTCAGAACGATACTGTTGGGATTAGGCAGCCCTATCGTAACGATGATGCAACCCGCCGAGTCGCTCATGAGACAGGACGCAACCAGAGGCTCTGGAACGAGGTCTGCAATTCGGCGTTCCCTTCGCGAGTCCAAGATGCGTGCGATCTTCATGATAGTAGCCGACGTAATCAGCGAGCAGACCCTTCAGATAGCGTTCGTCAACTAGAATGATGTGATCTAAGAGCTCGCGGCGGCAACTGCCTACCCAACGCTCCGCAACTCCATTCTGCCAAGGACTCCGCAACGAAGTGCGGACAGGACTCACCTTCAGAGATCGAACGGTTGCGGGGACCTCCAACCCGTACTTCGCATCCCCGTCGAGAATGAGGAACCTGGGAGCCGATTCAAACGGAAACGCCTCTCGCAACTGCTGGACGATCCACGTACTCGTCGGATGCCTAGTGACGTTGAAGTGCAGAATGCGCCGCCGGCCATGGTTGATGATGAAG
>Ga0209415_10002931_pt1 | contig 31901 bp, 28 predicted proteins | sample PeaSoiSIISIP2007_FD_187696 | JGI IMG/M metagenome (GOLD analysis project Ga0209415, IMG submission 187696) | Peat soil microbial communities from Weissenstadt, Germany - SII-SIP-2007 (SPAdes) (version 2) | ecosystem: Environmental > Terrestrial > Soil > Wetlands > Peat | place: Germany... | reverse complement strand
GGGATGTAGTTGCGCACCAGCGACAGGATCATCATGACGACGTGCTCGGCCACGCTGATGCTGTTGCAGTAGGTCACCTCGGCGACCGTCACGGCGCGCTCGATCGCCGCCTGCAGGTCGACGTGGTCCGAGCCGATGCCGGCGGTGACCGCCAGGCGCAGGTTGGGTGCCTGGGCGAAGCGCTCGGCGGTCAGGTAGGCGGGCCAGAAGGGCTGGGAGACGACGACCTCGGCGTCGGCGAGCTCCCGTTCGAACACCGAGTCGGGCCCGTCCTTGTCCGCCGTTACCACCAGCGTGTGGCCCCGGTCCTCGAGGAAGCGGCGCAGGCCGAGCTCACCCGACACGCTTCCCAGGAGCGTGCCGGGCGTGAAATCGACGGCGCTGGGCGAGGGCAGGCTCTGGCCGCCCGGATAGCGCTCGAGGGTGGGGAGGGCGTCGCGGGGATACGACGTCGGATAGCCGTCGACCGGGTCGTCGTAGAGGACGCAGACAACTTTGGCCACGGCGGTCCCTCCGGCAGTGCGCGTGTGGTGCGTCGGTCGGCGTGCGCCGGGCGACGCTGCCGTTCGCCGTTGCCGGCGAGGCCCTTGTTATAGCCCGGGGCCCCCGGGAGTGCCGGGGGGCGGTGGCGGGGCCTCGGGGCGGCCCGCTCAGAGCTCGAGCGTCGTGCTCGTCGGGTCCACCGCGCCACGGCGCAGGGCCTTGGCCTTGGTGCGCACGAGCACGTCGCGCGGCGCGACGCAGATGCGCTCGACCATGGCCATGGTGGCGTCGAGCAGTCGGGACGGCTCGACCACCTCGGCCACCAGGTGCAGGGCCAGCGCCTCGGCGGCGTCGAGCTCCCGGCCGCCGAGGGTGAGCTCGCGGGCCACCGCACCCCCCACGAGATCGTGGAGGGGGCCGTACACGACGTCGCCGAAGGAGCGTTCGGGGTGGGCGAAGCGCGCCGTGGTCGACGCCACCCGCAGGTCGCACAGGACGGCCAGATCGAAGCCGCCGGCGATGGCCGGCCCGTTGACCGCCGCCACGGTGGGGAGGGGGAATTGCCAGACGCAGCGGTGGTAGCGGTCGCTCGACGACCACAGGCGGCTGGCGAACGCCGGGTCGGCGGCCGCCTGGTCGAATTCGCGCAGATCGAAGCCGGAGCAGAACACGTCGCCCGCCCCGGTGATGACCACGACCTGCACGGAGGCGTCGCCGGCGAGCTCGTCGAGGGTGTCGGCGATGGCGTCGCGCAGCGCCACGGACAGGGCGTTGCGGCGCTGCGGGCGGTTCAAGGTGAGCACCGCGCAGGGCCCCGCACGTGCCACGGAGAGCTCGTCAGTCACGGGCCTTGTTCTACCGGTTCGGGCGGGGCAGCGCCCGGTGGCGGCGGGGCGTCGGTGGCGCCGGGCCGGCTGCCGCCGCGCCCGGGACGGGCCCCGGGGCCGGGCGCCGGGGCCGTTAGGGTCGCGGGGGTGAGCACGTTCATCACCCGCTTCGACACCTCGGGCCCTGGTGTCCGCCTCGCCGTCAAGGACCTCATCGACATGGCGGGCGTGCCCACCACCGCCGGGTGCCGGGCGGTGGCCGACGGGGCCCAGCCGGCGGCGTCCGACGCCGCCTGCCTGGCCGGCGCCCGCGCCGCGGGTGCCCGGATCGTGGGGCGCACCAACTTGCACGAGCTGGCGCTCGGGGTGACGGGCGTGAACCCGTGGTTCGGGACGCCGGTCAACCCGCTCGACCCGTCGCTCGTCCCGGGCGGGTCCTCGAGCGGGTCGGCGGTGGCCGTGGCCACCGGCGAGGCCGAGGTCGCCTACGGCAGCGACACGGGCGGGTCCGTGCGGATCCCCTCGGCGTGCTGCGCCACCGCCGGCCTCAAGACCACCTGGGGGAGGGTGCCCCTGGCCGGCGTGTGGCCCCTGGCCCCGAGCTTCGACACCGTCGGCCCCATGGCCCGCGACGTGCCTGGCCTGGTGCTCGGCATGCAGTTGCTCGAGCCGGGGTTCGAGCCGGCGCCGGGCGCGCCGCTGCGGGTAGGGCGGCTGCAGGTGGACGCCGACGGGCGCGTCAGCCGGGCCGTCGACCGGGCCCTGGCCGCCACGGAGTGGGAGGTCGTCGACCTCGACCTGCCCGGGTGGGAGGACGCCACGGTGGCCGCCGGCCTCCTGCTGGTCGCCGAGGCGTGGGGGACCGACGGGTGGCTGGTGGAGGCCCGTGCCGACAAGGTGGGGGCGGACGTGGTGGCCCGGTTGCGAATGGGCGAGTCGTGCGACGCGTCCACCGTGGCATCGGGGCGGGCGGTACGCGACCGGTGGTGCGCCGAGCTCGCCGAGGCCTTCCGGCGCGTCGACCTCGTGGCCTCGCCCACGCTCACCATCTTCCCGCCCGCGCTCGGCCAGGGCGAGGAGCTGCTCCTGGCCCGCTGCACGCTGCCGGTGAACCTCGCCGGGGTCCCGGCGCTGTCGCTCCCGGTCCCGAGCGACGGCCCCGTGCCCGCCAGCCTCCAGCTGGTGGCGCCCGCCGGTGGCGAGGAGCGGCTGCTGGCGGCGGGGCTCACCGTCGAGGCGGCCACCGGGCGGTGACCCCCCGCCGGTCGCTCACACCACGTTGCGCAGGAGCTCGGCGACGCTCGTCTCGCCCGCCAGGACCTTGTCGATCCCGTTCTGGCGCAGCCGCTGCATGCCGTCGGCCACGGCGGCCACCTCGATGCTCGCCGCCGAGGAGGCGTCCAGGATGAGCGACCGGATCTGCGGCGTCACGTTCATGACCTCGTACACCGCGCTCCGCCCGAAGTACCCGGTGGCCTTGCACCGGTCGCAGCCCCCCGGGCGGTACAGGGTGAGGGGCCCCTCGCCGGGGACCCTGCCCGGCGCCATCATGGTGATGGCCCTGCGCTCGGCCTCGTCGGGCTCGTAGCCCACCTTGCACTGCGGGCACAGGCGGCGCACCAGGCGCTGGGCCACCACGCAGGTGAGCGCGGAGGCCACCAGGTACGACTCGAGGTTCATCTCGAGCAGGCGGCTCGCCGCCGTCGCCGCGTCGTTGGCATGCAGGGTGGACAGCACGAGATGGCCGGTGAGCGCCGCCTCGGCGGCGGTGCGCGCCGTCTCGGCGTCGCGGATCTCGCCGATGACGATGACGTCGGGGTCGGCGCGCAGGATCGAGCGCAGCCCGGCGGCGAACGTGTAGCCGATGCGGGTGTGCACCTGGGTCTGCTTGAGCCCGGCCACGTCGTACTCCACGGGGTCCTCGACCGTCACGATGTTCCTGCTCGGGTCGTTGATCTGCGACAGGATCGAGTAGATGGTGGTGGACTTGCCGCTTCCCGTGGGGCCGACGGCCAACAGCAGCCCCCACGCCTGCGAGTAGGCGCTGCGCAGCCGGGCCAGCGCCTCGGGGACCAATCCCAGGCGCTCCACGTCGAGGAGGCCCTGGTCGCGGTCGAGCACCCGAAGGGTGAGGGCCTCCCCGTGGACGGTGGGCAGGGTGGCCACGCGGGCGTCGATGGTGCGCCCCTGGGTCACGAACGACATGCGCCCGTCCTGGGGACGGCGGTGCTCGGCGATGTCGAGGCCGGCCATGATCTTGACGCGGTTCAAGACGCCGGCGTGCACCATGAGCGACAGGTCGTTGGCGTCGTGGAGGACGCCGTCCACCCGCAGCCGCACGCGCAGCTGGGCGCCGGTGGGCTCGAGATGGACGTCCGACGCCCGCTGGGCGACCGCCCGGTCGAGCAGATCGTCGACGAAGCCGATCACCTGCTGGTCGTTGAGGTCGGTGTCGTCCGCTGTCCCCGCCGGCGGCCCGGCGCCGGGATCGGGGTCGGACGCTCGGCCGGCGCCGACGAAGGCGTCGTCGATGGCCTGGCGCAGCTGCCGGGGGCTCGTGATCACCGCCTCGACGTCGACGCCCGCCAGGACCTGGGCGTCGTCGAGGGTGAGCACGTCGGTGGGGTCCGACATGGCGACGAGCAGCCGGTCCCCGTCGAAGCCCACGGCCAGGGCCCGCCGGCGCCGGCAGAAGGCCTCGGGGAGCAGGCGCAGGGCCACCGGGCTCGGCGGCCGGTCGAGCAGGTCGCGGTAGGACAGGGCGAACGCCCCGGCGAGCGCCCGACCGAGGTCCTCCGCGTCGAGGATCCCCCGGGACATGAGGATGTGGCCCAGGGGTTCGCCGGTCACCCGCTGCTGGGCCAGGGCCGCCTCGATGTCGACCTGCTCGGCGATGCCGCGCGTGACCAGCCATTCGCCCAGCCGCTGGCGCTGGCGGGCGTGCTCGACGGCGGGGGTCTCGGGCTCGACGACGGTGACGTCGATCCCCTCGAGGGGGCCCGGCGCGGCCTTGCGCAGCCGGGCCACCGCTACGTGGCGTCCTTGCCGGGCCACCAGCCGTCCCCAGCCCAGTCCCAGCACGCGCTGCGCACGTCCCGGTGCGTGGCCTCGGGGATGGGACCCACCCGGTGCCAGTCGATCCCGCGCCGGCAGCCGGGGCACTCCGGGAAGCGTTCGCCCCGGCGGACCACGATCCGGCCGTGATGGCAGTTGCCCTCCCAGGCACCGTCCTCGGTGCACACGTGGTCGCTGTAGGTCATGATCCACCTCCCCGAGGCGGGCTCCCCGTGCGCGGCGTGGTCGACCGGCCGGCCGGGACACGAGCCTCTGTCATGGTCATCGACATGGCGACGACGCCAGACGAGGCCCGAACGCCGCTGGCGACACATTCGGGACTTTGGTCCCGGGCACCCACGCCCGGGCCCCCGGGGCGGGCGGCGGGCCGCAGCCCGAGGGGGGCTGCGCGTGCTCAGGCGGGCGCGGCGCCACGGCGGTCGGGCAACGACGCCGGCCGGCCGCCGCCACGGCGGCGCGTGGTCAGGCGGGGGTGGGCGGCTTGGGCGCCGTGTGCGTCAGCACGGTACGCAGGAAGCGGAGCAGGTCGCAGCGGAAGCAGTAGTCGCGACACCGGTGAGCCATCGCCTTCCCCCCCCTTCACCGGTCCCCGCCGTCGACACCCCTTCGACGTCGGCATGCTCGGACCGGATCCCGTCCCTGGGTGCACGGTTCCACACGGGCCTCACCGCACCCCCTCGAACAGCCCAACAGTTGCCCAACAGGAGCGGGACCCGCAAGCCGGGGGATGGGGCTCAGGGTGTGATCGAGCACGGTGGGAGCCACGTGCGGCCCGGACGAGGGCGCTGGCGCGGCCCCACCCCGAGGCGGGATGCCCGGAGGGGGACCACGGAGGGTTCGCTAAGGTGCCATGGGTCTGGCACACGTCGGGGAGCGGCACGTGATCCGTGGTGAGGGAACGGCGTTCGTGAGGGGGGTCACGCCCGACGAGGTGTTCGACTTCGTCCTCGATCCCGCGCAGTACACCAAGGCCGACACCAAGATGGTGTGGGTCACGAAGCTGGCCGACATCCCCGACGGCATGCTGGCGCGCGAGGACGGCAAGTTCCTGGGACTGCTGCGCGGCTCGGTGGTCACGCGGTACCGCTGGACCCGACCCACGCACATCGACGTCACCCTCGAGCACGGCGTGCCGCGCGGGCTGCATGCATGGTTCGAGATCGAGGCCGTCCCCGGCGGCACCCGTGTGCGCCACGTCGAGGAGCTCGACATGGGCCATGGCCCGCTCGGCGCCCTGCACGACGTGACGACGCGCTCGTGGTTCGCCCGCTCGGTCGAACGCGAGGTCGCCGAGATCGGCCGGCTCCTCGAGGCCGGCGAGCGCGGGCGCGGACCGGAGCACGCGCCGAGCTGAGCGGTCCCACCCGGCGTGGGGCCGGGCCGACGCGTCCGGGTGTCGCTACGGGGCCGTGAAGCGGATGTCGAGGCTGCGGAGGTAGGTGTGCAGGCCCGCGTCCTGCACCGGCAGGAGATGCGCCGGCGCATCCGACTCGTTGTGGTGGCTGTGCCACAGGCCCGGCGGCGTGACGAAGACGCCGCCGGGCTCCCAGTCGACGCGCACGGGGTCCGTGATGCTGCCGTGCGCGTCGAGGGCGGCACCCACGAGCGAGTAACAGCCCGCACGGCAGTCGACGATGAGGTCGAGGGCGACGCTCTGGTGGCGGTGGGGCCGCTGGAGCGCGCCGCCGGGCAGCACGCCGAGCATGGCCCACAGCGTGTGGGTGGCGGTGAGCGTCCGCGGCGCGCGGGCGTTGCCGAGCAGCACCGCCACCCGGCTGCGCGCCGACGCGCCGGGGTCGGCGGCCACGGCGCGCAACCGGGCGCGCGCCACGGCGCCGTCGAAGCGCGTGGGGCCGAACCGGGGCACCGCCGGGACGACCCCGAGGTAGGCGAGCAGGGGTGTGTCGTCGACCTGGTACAGCACGGCGGCCTCCTGCGCACGGTGTTCGACCCGGGCCCCACCGGGGACGACGATGACGTCGCCGGCCTGCCATGGGACCTCGGCGTCCCCCTCGAGCCACCGCACGATCGTGCTGCCCCGGCCGCGCAGGCAGTAGGCGAGGATGCTCGTCGCCGCGGGCGCCGACACCAGCGAGTCGTCGGTCCCGATGCACAGGAATTGGGCGAGCAGCCCCGGCCCGGTCGCCGGGTAGTCGACGCCCAGCTCGGCCGAGAGGTCGAGGGCCACGGCGCGCGTCGGGCCGCCCTCGTGGGCCGACGCCGGGAACCGGTGGACGGGCACAGGGCCGATGACGCCCGATCCCACGGGGTCCACCGCCGCGCTGTACTCGAAGAAGCGGGCGTCACCCGTCCAGTCCTCGACGGCGAGGCCCACCGCCGGGCCGGCCGGCGCCGAGGATGCCCCGGGCGTCGAGCGCGTGTCGCTGTCGTGAGCCACGCCACCAGTATCGGTCACGCGCCAGCGCCCGCACCACCGACGGGTGCGACGCCTGTCGTCGCACGGCGTGCGGCCGTCGCGGGGTGCAAGGCGGCGAACCGGTGGCGTGTGCGCCGCCGACGCGTGCGAGCCCGTGGTGCCCCGCTCGGCGCGCTGCGACCGTCGGCGCGCTCGTGATCCTGGGGACGACCTGGGGAGCGGCCGGTGGTCCCTGGGGAAACCGCGCGCGGAACTGGGGACATCGTCGAGGTTTCTCTGGACAACATATGGATTTCGCGCCACGCCCTTGACCTTTTTTTCGGGCGGGCGCAAAGTGTTGTCAGTCGGAAGCACAACGACCCTTCGGGAACCGGAGAGAACGCCGCAAGGTGGGATCACCGGCGTGAAGGAGGGCGACGAGTCTTCCGGTTAGGCAGGCGGTGTCGTTGCCGAGGGTTCCCTGGGACCGATCGGCAGCACACCCGGACCGGGGGTCGTCCGACCCTGGGGAAGGGGAAGGCCGTCTCGCCGAAGGCGCGGCCCCGAGGAGTGCGGACGGCTTCGGCCGGACCGGCTACTCGGGGCCCTGCCGCGTCCGGGAACCGGCGCGACGCCGGACTCGGTGCGCCGCCGTCGCCGGGGAGTCAGCGGACCCCGAAGGTGTCGGCGCCTTCGGGCTCCCGGTCGTCGACGTCCACCGCCGTCACCCGGGCCATCGGCGGTCCCTGGCGGCACCAGACCACGAGCGAGCCGACGGCGCCCGGGTCACCCTCGAACACGGCCTCGACGCTGCCGTCCTCGCAGTTGCGCACCCATCCCCCCACCCCGGCGGCGGACGCCCGGCGGGCACACGAGACCCGGAAGCCGACGCCCTGGACGCGCCCGCGGATCACGACGTGGCGCCGGACGACGGCGCCCGCCGGCGCTCGTTCGCTCACCCCGGCCCGGCGGCGTGGGCCTCGTTGACGCTGTCCATCAGGCACGGGTCCACGTCGCCGTCGATGCAGCGCTCGCATTCGAGCTCGAGGGTCGTATGGGCGATGGTGAACGGCACGCCGATCGCCACCTTGATCCGGTCCCCGACCTGCTGGGCCTCCTCCAGGCTGGGGTGGCCGGCCACCACGACGTGGGCGGACAGCGCGCGCACGTCGCTCGACAGGCTCCACACGTGCAGGTCGTGGATCTCGGCGACGCCCGGGACACCGATCATGGCGGACGTGAGCTCAGCCACGTCCACGTCGGCGGGGGAGGACTCCAACAAGACGTCCACGCTCTGGCGCAGCAGGCGGTAGGCCTCGACGATGATGAGGGCGGCTACCACGAGGGACGCCGTCGGATCGGCCCACCTGAGCGCGGGGTCGGCGAGCATGACGGCGCCGGCGCCGAGCACGGCCAGCGAGCCCAGCGCGTCCCCGGTCATGTGCAGGGCGGCGGAGCGCATGTTGAGGTCCCGCCCGCCCTCGCGCAGCGCCAGGACGGCCAAGGCGTTCACCACGAAGGCGCCGGCGGCCACCGCCACGACCACCCCGGCGTCCACGGCGTGGGGGTGCACCAGGCGCTGCACGCTCTCGACGACGATCACCACGGTGACCGCGGCGATGACCGCGGCGTTGGCCAGGGCGGCCAGGATCGGACCGCGGTGGTAGCCGAAGCTGCGCGAGGCGCTGCGGGGGCGCAGGGCGAAGCGCACGGCGGCGAGCGACACGGCGACGCCGGCGACGTCGGTCATGTTGTGCCCGGCGTCCGACAGCAGGCCCAGGGAGTGCGCGGCCAGCCCACCGACGATCTGGGCGATGGCCAAGGCGACGTTCAGGCCCAGGGCCACGGCCAGGCGTCGTGTGCGGGTCGTCGCTCGGTCCATCACGGCGTGGCGCTCCTGTTCCCCGGTACCCGCCATTCTACCGGCGGCCCCGCGCCAACCCCGGGGCCCGGGCCGCCGCCGGCCGCTGCCGAGCCACCGGGGTCAGCCGAGTGGGCCGAACCACGTCGGATCGGCTTCGCCGGTGCGGTAGCAGTCCCGCAGGTGGTCGAGCCAGCCCACGCTGTCGTCGAGGCCCCCGGGGCGGTCGCGCGCCAGCCACAGCCGCCGGTGCTCGTCGATGACGTCGGAGACCCGGGCGGCGAGGGACCGTCGATCGGCTTCGGGCACCGACGCCAGCGTGCCGTCGCCGCGCAGGCGCAGCCGGGCGTCCCGGCACGCCAGGCGGAGCACGGCGGCGGTGGCCTGCAGCTCGGCCACCACCACGGCGCCGTCGGGGCGCCGCGGTCGGGCACCGGCGAGCGACGCCGCGGTGTCCTCGACCACCTGCTCCACCCGGTCGAGGTCGGGGGCGGTGAGTCCGCCGGTGAGGCCCCGTCCCACCGGCCACTGGGGGAGCAGCAGGTGCAGGGCCAGGGCCGACATGTTCGGTGGCCGGGGCGCCACCATCCGGTCCACGCGACCCAGTGCCACCACCGCGGCGCCCGTGCGCTGTGCGGGGTCGTCGTAGCCGTGCGCGTCGAGCGCCGTGGCGAGGGCGGCGGGCTCGAGGCGCCCCGTGGCCGCGGCGCACCAGCCGAGGGCGGCGGTGGCCGCGTACCCGGGGTCGCTCACCGGGAGCTGCTGGTGGTGTCCCATGTCGCCCCAGTCGGTGACGAGCACGCCGCGCCCCCCGTGGGTGGCGGCGGCGGTGACGGCGGCGGTGACGTTGCCGAGCATGTTGTCCACCCTCCCGGCCAAAGACATCCAGCTCGAGGTGCCCGGGGACACCCAGAACGGGACGCCGGCGTCGGCCAGGCGGGCGACGCGCTCGTCGAAGGGGTGGGTGTCCTCGTAGCCCCATTCGCACACCGTGACGCCCTCGGGCAGCTCGCCGAGCAGCTCGGGGTGCACCGCGGGCACGTCGCCCCACACGAGGACCTCGCGCCCGGCGAGCACGGGCAAGGCGCGCAGGCGCCGCATCCACCGGGCCCACTCGCCGCGCCGCTCGGGGCGCAGCTCCCACGGCTCGTCGAGGCCGATGTGCACCCGGGGGCTCTCGAAGAGGGGAACGAGCTGGTCGAGCAGGTCCGTGACCAGCGCCAGGGCGCCGGGCTTGGCGGGGTCGAGGGTCATGGGCGGCCGGTGGATGCCGAAGACCCAGTCGAAGCCGTCGGGGGCGATGGCGAGCGGCCGGTAGCGGTCGTGGCGCAGCCAGCGCTCGAAGTGGCCGAGGGTGTTCTGGTTGGCGACGAGCTCCACCCCGCGCGCCCGGGCGTGGGCCTCGATGGCTCGGACGTCGTCCGCCGTGTACGGGTCGGCCTCGCGCCACACCGCTTTGTGCCCGGCGTAGGCGAAGGTGTGCTCGGTGTACAGCTGGAGCTGGTTGAGCTTCCACCCGGCCAGGCGGTCGATCAGCGCCAACAGCGTCTCGAGCGTTGGCACCCGGTCGCGCGACACGTCGAGCATGACGCCGCGCACCGCCAGGTCGGGCCAGTCCTCGATGCGGCAGGCGGGGAGCATGCCGTCGGGCTCCCCGTGGGGCGCGTTGGCCGGGTGGCGGAGCTGGGCCAGCGTGGCCCGGGCGTGGCGCACGCCGGCGGCGTCGGGCGCCGCCATGCGCACGCCGTCGCCCCCCACGTCGAGCCGGTAGCCCTGGGCGGCGATCGAGGGGTCGGTCGCCACCTCGGGCTCGCGGTCGGGGACCCGCGCCCGGGGCGTGGCCGTCGTGAGCACCCGGGGGGCGGGCAACAGCAGCGGCTCCCCCTGCCCGGGCGTCCCCCGGCCGGGGGCGTCGGCGGGCGGGCTCAGGCCACGGCCTCCCAGGGCCATTCCGGGCGCAGGCCCTCGCCGACCATGACGGCCAGCTCGGCCCGCACGACGGGGAGGTCGTCGGCGTGGGTCACACCCACGCAGCGCCCCTCCCCGGGCAGGACGCGCACCGGGCCCCCCCCGGCGGAGGCGCCGGCCTCGCCGGTCATGGTGCCGACCACCTCGGGGAGCAGGACCTCGGCATCCGAAGCGAGGTCGTCGCCGTCGCGCACCGTGCCGTCGGGCGCCACCGCCGGGTGGGCGCCGAGCACGGCCGACTCGAGCACCGGCCAGATCGTCGGCTGGAACCCCCACAGGTTCATCGACACCGGCGTGTCGCCCCCCAGCACGGCGGGCTCCAGCCCGTCCGCCGACGTAAAGGTGCCGTCGACGTGGCGCGTCACGTGGCGGCGTTCGACCAGGCCGGCGAGCGACCCGTCGGCGCGCACCGAGCACGTGCCGCGCGTCACCGGGTCGCCGGTGACGATCGTGTCGCGCAGGCGGAACGACACGATGGCGTGGGTGTCCTCGGCGGCCAGGTGCCCGGCCAGGCGGCTGAGGGCGGGGACGCCGTAGACGTCGTCGGAGTTGACGACGGCGAACGGCTCGTCGCCCACGTGCTTGCGGGCGCTGAGCACGGCGTGGGCCGTGCCCAGGGGGACGGTCTGCTCGGCGAAGGTGACCCGCACCGAGGCGGGGAAGCAGCGCCGGACGTGGTACGCGATGGCGGCGCCGGTCTTCGGGCCCACGACCAGCACGACGTCCCCGAAGCCGCCGGCCAGGGCGTCCCCGGCGATCAGGTCGATGACGGCCTCGCCGTGCAGCCCCACCGGTGCGAGCGGCTTGCACCCCCCGTAGCGCTTGGCCATGCCCGCCGCCAGCACGACCAGCACCGGCCCGTCCCCGCTCGCGCTCGCCGTCACCCTCCCCATCGTAGGACGGCGCTGGCCCACGTCATGCCTCCGCCGAACCCCGACAACAGGACACGGCTGCCGGGCTCCAGGCGCCCCGTCTCGAGGGCGTCGGCCAGCGCCAGGGGGATCGACGCCGAGGAGGTGTTGCCGTAGCGGTCGATGGTCACCACGCAGCGGTCCTCGGGGATGCCCAGGCGCCCGCTGGCGGCCGAGATGATGCGGGCGTTGGCCTGATGGGGGACGAACAGGTCGACATCGGCGGGGGTGAGGCCCGCCCGCCCCAGTGCGGCGAGCGACGACTCCACGACGACGCGCACGGCGTGGCGGAAGATCTCCTTGCCGTTCATGTACAGGTAGCCGCCGTGGTCGCACTTGAGCAGGTGGCGCAGCGACCCGTCGGCTCCGAGGTCCCAGGCCAGCAGCTCGCCGGGCCCGTCGGTGGCCTCGAGCAGGACCGCCCCGGCGCCGTCGCCCACCAGCACGGCCAGGGACCGGTCGTCCCAGTCGGTGATGCTCGACAACGTCTCCGCCCCGATCACGAGCACGCGCCGTGCGCCCGCCAGGACGAGGCCGTGGCCGGCCACGAGCCCGTAGACGAAGCCCGAGCAGGCGGCATTGACGTCGAAGGCGCCCCCGGCGATGCCGAGCGCCTCCTGCACCGTGGCCGACGTGGCCGGGACCTGGGCGTCGGGGGTCGTGGTGGCGAGCACGAGGACGTCGACGTCCTCCCCCCGGCGACCGGCGCGCGCCAGGGCCCGCCCCCCGGCGGTGATGGCCAGCTCCGAGGTCGTCCCCCCGATGCGGCGCTCGCGGATGCCGGTGCGCTCGGTGATCCAGGCGTCGCTCGTGTCGAGGCGCGCGGACAGGTCCTCGTTGGTCACGACCTTGTCGGGCACGCCGATGCCCCACCCGGTGACGACGGCTCCCGGCATCGGCGTCAGGGTGCCTCGAGCACGTGCACGGCCACGAGCGCGGTGTCGCGCCCGGCCATGATCCCGCCGGTGTTGACGGCCACGCCCAGACGGGCCCCGTCCACCTGTCGGGCACCGGCGCGGCCGCGCAGCTGGGTGACGAGCTCGGCCACCTGGCAGATCCCCGTCGCTCCGAGGGGGTGGCCCCGAGAGACCAGCCCGCCGCTCGGGTTCACGCACACGGCGCGCCCGCCGACGTCGGTGTCGCCCGCCAGCGTGGCCACGCCCGCCTCGCCGGCGGGGAAGAAGCCGAGCGACTCCAGGGCGTAGAGCTCCTCGGCGCTGGTGGCGTCGTGCAGTTCGACGACGTCGATCTCCGCCGGGCCCGCACCCGCCGCCTTCCACGCCTCTTCGGCCGTTTCGTGCAGGCGGTCGTGGTAGTCCAGGTCGCCGTTGCCCGAGCGCAGGACGCTGGCCCGGATGCGCGGGGCACCGGGTTGGGGGCCGGCGGTGAGCACCGCCGCGGCGGCGCCGTCGGTGAACGACGAGCACATGAGGCGGGTGAGCGGTCCGACGACGGGGGGCGAGGCCAACACCTCCTCGATGGTGACCGGCGTGCGGAACTGGGCGAGGGGGTTGCGCGACCCGCAGCGGCGCGACTTGGCGGCGGCGGCGGCGATCTGCTCGGGCGTCGTGCCCCGCTGGTCGATCTGGTGCTGCACCCACGTGGCGTTCAGGCCCATGAGGAGGCTGCCGGCGTCGTTGCGCAGCTCGGCGCGCAGCTGGTGGCGCTCCTTCGAGGGCAGGCCGTCCTCGATCCCGGCGATGGTCTCGCCCCGGTCGCCGGTCCACATCTTCTCGACGCCGACCACGAGCACCGGGGACTGCCCGGCCAGGGCGGCCATGACGCCCAGGTGCAAGGCGGAGGAGCCGCTGGCGCACGAGTTGTCGACGTTGACCATCCCCGTGGTGCCCAGGTCCACGTCGCGCAGCCACGTCTGGCCCCGGATGCACCCCTGGTCGCACAGCCGCCCGCCGAGCGCGTTGGCGGCGATGACCAGGCCCACGTCCGACGGCCGCAGACCGGCGTCGGCGAGCGCCTCGGTGACCGCCTGGCAGGCCATGGCGTCGGGCGTGAGGTCGCGCCGGTCCATCGGGGTCATGCCGATCCCCACCACGCTGACGGGTTGCTTCATCTCGGCGTCACCTCCAGGTGCAGAGCCCGGCGAGCTCGCCCGCCAGGTCCTCGAACGGTGCCAGGGGCTCGTCGGTGGTCATGAAGACGGCGACGTGGCCGGCCCCGGCGTCCACGTACCGGGCGAGCCGTACGGCGCACGCCCGCGCATCCCCGGTGATCACGTGCTTGGCGAACGACTTGGCGGGAAGCGCGTAGAGAGAGGACATCCACGACAACCCCTTCTCGGCGGTGGCTGGGGCACCCACGCAGACGAAGGCCACCATGGCCCGCGACAGCGCCGCCGGGTCCCGTCCGGCGCGCTCTGCCTCCTTGTCCAGGCGGTCGAGGGCGGCAGCATACTCATGGGGGGGGAGGAAGAGGGGGATCCAGCCGTCCCCGGCGCGCGCCGCGCGCCGCAGCGCCGCCTCGCTCGACCCTCCCACCCACACGGGGACGGGCTCGGGTGCGGGGAGCTGGGCATAGCCGCCGTCGGCGGGGGATTCCCACGCCCGGTGCAGCGCGGCGATGCCGGCGTCGAGGCGCCGACCCCGGGTGGCGAAGTCGACGCCGGCGGCCTCGTACTCCCCCCGGTGGGTGCCGACGCCCACGCCCAGCACCATCCGGCCTCCCGACAGGTGCTGCAAGGCGGCGGCCTGCCTCGCCACGGCGGCGGGGTGGCGCAGCGGCAGCTGCAAGACGCAGGTCCCGATGGCCGCCCGCTCGGTGGCGGTGGCAGCCACCGTCAGCGCCGTCACGGCCTCGAGCGCAGGGCCGTGCCAGAAGAGGTGGTCGCACGCCCACAGGGCGCCGGCACCGGCCGCCTCGGCGGCCCGGCACGTCGACGCCAGCTCCTCGGCGCTCGGCAACGTGGTGCGGTGCTGGGGAAACGTGGGCAGCACGAGCCCAAGCCCACCCGTCGCCCCCGGCCTTCGGGCCTGGCCCACGACGGGCGAGGCGGTCCGCCCTCCGGGCACGGGCGTGCGAGGCGTGGGGGAGGGCACGCCGCATCGTATCCGGCCCCCATTTCTGACTGTCCGTCAGATGACGGTGGCGACCTCCGCGGCCGGGCCGCGCCGGGCGGGGCACGGTGGGGCGCCGCGCACGGCACACTGGAGGGGTGCCCGAGCTGACCGACGAGGACCGTGCCCAGCGGGAGTGCGAGCTGCGCTCGTTGATGGACCTCATGCGCCCGGCCGTCCAAGTCGACGGCGGGGACCTCGAGCTCGTGTCGTTCGACGTGGAGTCCGGGGTCGTGGAGGTCGAGCTGCGCGGCGCGTGCAGCTCGTGCGCCATCTCGTCGTCCACCTTGCAGGGCGGGGTGGAGCGCATCCTGCGCGACCGGCTCGACTGGGTCACCGAGGTGCGCGGCGGCGTGGACGAGTCGATGGACCCCTTCGAGAGCGCCGCGCTCGGGCAGGGGGGCTACGTCCCCCGGGCGTAGGGAGCCGGCGACCGGGCCCGGCGCCCGCGCTGTCAGGCGGCCAGGTCGGACTCGTCGACGGGTCCGTAGCGCACGATCGGCTCGAAGAGGTCGAGCACGCTGCGGTCGGGGTCGGTGATGCCCCGCACGGGCAGCGTGGCCAACCGCCGGGCCACGAAGCGCCGGGCGACCGCCGCCTTGCGGGCGTCGCCGTCGCGGTCGAGCGCCCACGCCGCCTCCTCGAGCAGCAGGGCGCCCTGGGTCGTGTCGGCCAGCAGCTCGGCGAAGCGCCGGCTGTGCAGCAGCGCCACGTCGTCGGGGACGCCCTCGAGGTGGCTGATGGCGGCCCGGGTGTCGCCCAGGGCAGCGACGACGGTGTCGAGCGGGCCGGCCAGCACCTTGTGGCCGGCGGCGGCCGCCAGGGCCTCCTCGACCCGGGCGAGCAGGGCCACGTGGGCCTGCTCGGCGCGCATGGATCGACGCACGTCGATGCACAGGATGTTCTCGGTGCCTTCCCAGATGGTGTGGCACTGGGCGTCGCGCAGCTGGCGGGCCATGGGCCAGTCCTCCATGTACCCGTTGCCCCCGAACACCTCGAGGCCCGTGGACGCCGCCCACAGCGCCACGCGCGTGGCGCGCATCTTGGTCAGCGGGACGAGGATCCGCCGCACGAGGCGGCCCGCCTCGACGTCGGCGTTGGCGCGGAGCGCCGACGCGCACTCGTAGGTGGCGGTCATGCCGGCCTCGAGGTCGACGAGCATGTCGACGAGCGTCTCGCGCACGAGCGGGTAGCTGTCGATGCGGTTGCCGAATTGCGACCGGCGGGCGCCGTAGATGGCGGCCTCGAGGAACGAGCGGCGGTGGATACCGAGGCCCATGAGGGCCACGCCGAACCGGCTGCCGTTCACCATCTCCATCATCCGGTTGATGCCGCGCCCGTCGCGCGCCGCATCCGACCCGGACGCGGCGCGCAGGTCCCCGGGACTGCCGCCGCCCGCCAGCCACGCCCGGGCGCCGTCCAAGACCACCTCGCCGGTGGGCACGGCCACGGTCCCGAGCTTGGGCTTGAGGCGCTTGACCCGGAAGCCGTTGGGGGACCCGTCGGGCAGGATCCGGGGGACGATGTAGGTGGCGAGGCCCCGGCTGCCCCCGGGGGCGCCGTCGGGCCGGGCGAGCACGATGAAGACCTCGGCGTCGACGTTCGAGCAGAAGTGCTTGTCCCCGAACAGCAGCCACTCCTCGCCGTCCTGCACGGCGCGCGTGGTGTTGGCTCCCACGTCGCTGCCGCCCTGGCGCTCGGTGAGGAACATCCCGCCCTCCCACGCCTCGGTGGGGTCGAGGCTGCGCAGCCGGCGCAGGAGGTCTGCCCGCACGCCCTCGGGCGCGTAGCGCTCCACGATGTCGGCCGCCCCCGAGGTCATGCCGAGCCCGCAGTAGATGGCGGTCTCCGCCTGGGACACGAGGTAGGACACCGAGGCGGTGACCACCCCCGGCACGGGCCGCCCGGCGTAGGACTCCAGGCTCACGAACCCGTTGCGCACCAGGTCGGCCTTGTTCTCGGTCCACGCCGGGTGGTGCACGACCTCGTCCACCTCCACACCCCAGCGGTCGTAGCGGCGCAGCTGCGGACCGTGCTTGTCGGTGATCTCGGCCCGCGGGGCGATCACCTGCCCAACGAGGGTGCCGAAGCGGGCCACGTGCTCCTCGGCGAAGGCCCGCTCCGCGGGGTCGGGGAGGTAGCGGTCGAGCAGCAGCGACAGGTTGGGGTCGAGTCGGTACCAGTCGAGCCCCGCCGCCTGTTCGAACTCGGCGTAGTCGGGAAGCATCCCCCGATGCTAGGTCCGGGGCTCCCGGGCGTCGCGCCGCCGGCGGACCGACGCTTAGAAAAACTAATTAGAATGGTGAACGATGAGCACGATCGCCCCCGACCCGACCGCCCCCCCGGCCCCGCCGGCCGACCCCGGCGAGGCCCCCGGCGATCCCCGCGGGGCCCCGGCCGACTCCGACGCCGAGGTCGCCGCCCGGCTGCGGCTGGCCATCACCCGGCTGTCGCGGCGGCTGCGCCAGCAGGTGGTCGGCGGGGTCACCTCGTCCCAGGTCTCGGCGCTGGCCACGGTCGAGCGGTTGGGCACCCCCACCCTGGGCGAGCTGGCGGCGTCGGAGCAGGTCCAGCCCCCGAGCATGACGAAGATGGTGGTGGGGCTCGAGCGCGCGGGCCTCGTGACCCGGCTCGAGGAAGCCGCCGACCGGCGCATCGTGCGCGTGGCGCTCACCGCCGAGGGGCGGCGCACCCTGCAGCGCAGCCGTTCGCTGCGCAACGCCTACCTGGCCCGGCGCCTGCGCCGGCTCTCCGACGCCGAGCGGTCGTCGCTCGAGGGCGCGGTGGCGCTGCTCGAGCGTCTGGTGCAGGAGCCGTGACCCGCCTGCGGCGCGTGGCCGACACCACGTTCCGGTCCCTGCGGGTGCGCAACTACCGGCTGTACTTCACGGGCCAGATCATCTCGGTGAGCGGGACCTGGATGCAGAGCGTCGCCCAGGCCTGGTTGGTGGTGCGGTACCTGGCCCCGGCCGGGCATGCCGGGGTGGACGTCGGCATCACCATGGCCTTGCAGTTCCTCCCCATGCTGCTCTTCGGCGCCTGGGGCGGCCTCATCGCCGACCGGTTCGACAAACGGCGGCTGCTGTTTGCCACGCAGACCTCGGCGGGCATCCTGGCGCTGGCGCTCGCCCTGCTCGTGTCCGCCGGGCACGGCGGGGCGGGCGACGCCACCTTGTGGGAGGTCTATCTCTTCGCGCTGCTGCTCGGCGTGGTGAACGTGTTCGACAACCCGGCGCGCCAGACCTTCGTCGTCGAGATGGTGGGCAAGGGCGACCTTCCCAACGCCGTCAGCCTGAACACGATCGTGATGAACGGCGCGCGCGTCATCGGCCCTGCCGTGGCGGGGGTCCTGATCGCCGTGGTCGGCCTGGGCGTGTGCTTCGCCGTCAACGCCGCCAGCTACCTGGCCGTCATCGTCGCCCTGGCGTTGATGCGCCGCAGCGAGCTGCACGCCGCCGAGCGCGTCGTGCGGGGCAAGGGCCAGCTCCGCCAGGGTCTGCGCTACGCCTGGCGGACGCCGAGCCTCCGTGACCCCCTGATCCTCGTCTTCGTGGTCGGCCTGCTGGCCTACAACTTCACGGTCATCCTGCCGCTGTTGGCCCGCGACACCTTCCACGGCGGGGCGGGAACGTTCTCGCTTCTCACCTCCCTCATGGCGGGCGGGGCGGTGCTCGGGGGCCTCGTGGTGGCCAACCGCAGCAAGCCGGACATCCACCGGCTCACCGCCGTGGGCATCGGGTTCGGCGTGCTCATCGCCGCCGTGGCGCTGTCGCCCAACCTGGCCACGGCGTGCGTGCTGCTCGTCCCCATGGGCGCGCTGTCGATCTCGTTCATCGCCACGGCCAACACCACCATCCAGCTGCGCGTCGACCCCACGATGCGCGGGCGCGTGATGGCCCTCTACGCCATCGGGTTTCTCGGGACCGCCCCCATCGGGGCGCCGCTCGTGGGATGGATCTCCCAGACCGCGAGCCCCCGCGTGGCCTTGCTCGTGGGAGCGGGCGCCGCCGTGGTGGCGTCGGGCGTCATCCTCCTGCGCCACCGCCACGAGCACCACCGCGCCGCCCGGGTCGAGGCGATGACCGAGGGTGTGGCGGACGCGCCGGGCACCGAGCTCGGGGTCGCCTGAGCCACTCAGCGAGCCGGCTTGGGCTCCTTCGCCAGGCCGAGCACCCGCTCGCCCACGATGTTGCGCTGGATCTCGGCGGTGCCCCCCCAGATCGTCTCGGAGCGGCTGAAGAAGAACGACGCCTGCAGCTCGTTCACCGGGTAGCCGGCGCGGCCGCGGCGCGACAACGGGTCGAGCTCGTCGCGCTCGCCGGTCCCCGTGAGGACCTGCCCCTCGAGGCCCAGGATGTCCTCGGCCAGGTCCAGGGCCTCTTGGTGGTACTCGGACCAGAACATCTTGTGCATGGCTCCGAGAGCGGCGGCGTGGTGGGTCGAGTGCAGGGCGTCGGTGAGCGACCGGTAGCCGTTGATCTGCATGATCTTGACCTTGGACCACGCCCGCGCCAGGCCTTGGCGCACCAGGGGGTCGCGGTCACGGCCCAGGCGGCGCGCCTCGGCGATGATGTGGTCGAGCTCCTTCTGGAACCGCCGGTGCCCGGTGGTCGACGAGGCGCCCCGCTCGAACCCGAGGGTGGTCATGGCCACCTTCCACCCGTTGTTGACCCCGCCCACGACGTTGTCCTTCGGGCAGCGCACGTTGGTGAAGAAGACCTCGTTGAATTCCGAGGAGCCGTCGATCTGCTGGATCGGGCGCACCTCGACGCCGGGCTGTTTCATGGGGACGAGCAGGTAGCTGATCCCCTGGTGCTTCTCGACGTCGGGGTCGGTGCGCGCCAGCAGGAAGATGTAGTCGGCGAACTGGGCCTGGGTGGTCCACACCTTCTGGCCGTTCACCACCCACTCGTCGCCGTCGAGCTCGGCGCGGGTCTTGAGCGAGGCCAGGTCGCTGCCGGCGTCCGGCTCGGAGAACCCCTGGCACCACGAGATGGTGCCGCTCAGGATCTGGGGGATGAACTCGCGCTTTTGCTCCTCGGTGCCCCATTGCAGGATCGTGGGGCCCACGAGCGTGTCGCCGAAGAAGTCGGCCCGCATGGGCGCGTCGACCCGGGCGAACTCCTCGTTCAAGACGACCTGCTCGATGAGCGACAGGCCCTTGCCCCCGTACTCGGCCGGCCACGACGCGCAGATCCACCCTCCCTGGCGCAGCGTGCGGATCCATTGGGCGTTGAACTGCCTGCGCTGGTCGCCGACCAGGCGGAACCCGGGTTGCCCCCATCCCTCGGGCAGGTTCTGCGCCAGCCAGTCCCGGATCTCCTTGCGGAACGCCTCGGCTTCGGGCGGGTACGTCAGGTCCATGGGTGCGAACGTACCGCCGGGGGGCGGCGCCAGCCAGAGGGCGGCGGCCACCGGGCCGCGTCGTGCCGCCGCGGGGCGGGCCGCCCGTCAGCCGTGCAGGCCCAGCTGGATGGCCTTCACCAGGAGCAGGGCGATGGCCAGGAACAGGTAGGCGTACATGGCCACCATGGTGGTGGTTCGCCCGCGTGACCACCTCGGGCGCTCGAGCAGGGCCACGGGCGGCATCCGCCAGGTCTCGCGCCGGGCGGGGGGCCCCGTGGGCGCCGGCCGTCGGGCGAGGGCGCGGCGGTAGAAGACGCCGGCCACCACGAGGGCCACGACCATGGCCGCGCCGAGCACGTCGAGCAGGACGGTGACGTCGATCTTCGGGAAGACCGTGGTGGTCATGAGGATGAGCGACAGCACGAAGAGCACCGACACGATCAGCGTGGCCACGGCGTTGAGCCAGGGCCTGTTGACCCAGGGGCCGAGCACCGCCGCGTCGTTGCACAACAGGAGCAGGAACACCGTCGCGCTCGGGAGCAGGATCCCCGCCAGCGCCTGTACCGCCGTGGTGATCAACCCCAGGGGTGCGCCGGGGATGAGGACGATGACGGCCGCCAGGCCCACGATGCCGGCGAACGTGGCGTAGAAGAACTTGGCGTCGCGCACCCGTCGGTGCAGGGAGTGCCGGGTGCCGAACATGTCGCCGAACGCGTAGGAGGTCGACAGCGTCACGGCCGCGGCGCCGATGATGGAGGCGTTGAGCAGGATGACGGCGAACAGCGTGCCGGTCACGTTGCCGATGTGGCGGGCGAGGTCGTGGGCCACCCCCGCGGCGTTGGTGAACTTGCCGGCGTCGCCGGTGTGGGCGAAGGCGAAGGCCGTGGTGACGATGATCAGGCTGGCGGCGAACACCGTGACCAACGAGCCGAGCACCGTGTCGACACGCTCGTAGTTCAGCCACCGGGGGGTGATGCGCTTGTCCACGATGTTGGACTGCTGGAAGAACAGCTGCCACGGCGCCACCGTCGTGCCCACGATGGCGATGATGAGGAGCACCGACGTCGAGGTGAAGCCTCCGGCCACGCCCGGGACGACAAACCCGTGCAGCACCGGCCCGGCGCGCGGGTGGGCGTAGACGGCGAGCGGTATCACGAGGAAGTTCGCCACGATGAAGACGAGCATGAACCGCTCCCAGCGCCGGAAGCTGCCCGTGGCCGTCATGGCGACGAGCGCCAGGGCCGCCAGGGGGACCGAGATGAAGGAGCTCACCCCGAAGTAGCCGAGGGCCAGGCTCACCCCGATGAACTCGGTGACGATGGTCAGGAAATTCAAGACGAACAGGTCGCCCACCGAGAACGCCGCCCAGAAGCGCCCGAAGCGCTCCTTGATCAGGTAGGCGTGGCCCACGCCGGCCACGGCCCCCAGGCGCACGACCATCTCCTGGTTCACGATGAGCACCGGGATGAGCAGGGGCAGGGTCCACAACAGGCTCAGCCCGTAGTTCTGCCCCGCCTGGGCGTAGGTGGCCACCCCGCCGGCGTCGTTGTCGCCCACCATGACGATGAGCCCGGGGCCGATGATGGCCAGGAGCGTGAGCAGGCGTGCCCCCCACGAGCGCCGGGCCCCCTCGTCGTGCTGGCGGATCGTGCCCAGCGCGCCCTTGATGTCGCCCAGGTGGGCCTCGTCGAGGACGGCGGAGGTGTTCTCGTCGTGCAGGGCCTCGTCGGCCATGAAATGGGACCTCCCGACGGTGCCGGCGTCGTAGGCGTGCGGACGGCGCGCGCACGCCCAGGCGCTGGTCAGCCCCCGGTCAGCCCAGTGGCGTCGCTCCCTGCCTGAGGGCGTGCGCGCAACGATCGTCGTGGTGACGGGTCAGCGTGCAGCGCGTGTTCCTTCTCCGGGCCCGTGGAGCCGCGCCTCCGCGGCGGTGACGTCCGGTGGGGCGCCGAACTCGCCGCAGCCGCAGCCGCAGCGCACCTCCTCGCCGGCGGGCCGGACGAGGCGCGACCTTGTCCGTGGCGATGCTACCTGCTGCGATGCGACGGCGGGAGCCCGGCTGCCGGGTCGACGGCGCGCGCCGCGGCCCGGCGGGTCATTCCTCGACCGACGTCATGCCGAAGTCGCGCCGCCACCCGGTCGGCAGGAGGAGCTCCAAGACGTCGTCGACGGTGATGACCCCGATCATGCGGTGCTGGTCGTCCATGACCGGGGCGACGGTGAGGTTGAAGTCGGACATCTTGCGGGTGACGGCGTGGATGTCCCAGTCCGGGTGCACGTGGGCGGGGTTCGGCTTCACCGCCGAGCCGAGCGTCGCCCTCGGGGGGGCCTGCACCAGGGAGACCACCGAGGCGGATCCGGTGACCCGCCCGTCGGCGCCCTGGGCGAACACCACGGCCAGGGCTTCGGGTGGTGCCTTGCTGCGGCACACGGCCTCGAGGGCCTCCTCCACCGGGGTGGACTCGGACAAGCACAGGAAGTCGGGGCTCATGAGCCCCCCGGCGGTCTCGGGGTTGTAGCTGAGCAGGGCCCGCACCTTGCGCTGTTGGGCGGGCGGCAGCAGCTGCAGGATGGGGAGGCGCCGCTCCTGCTCGAGCTCGGTGATGAGGTCGGCGGCGTCGTCGGGGGCCATGGTGGCGAGGAGGCGGGCGGCCTCGGCGTCGGAGCGGCTGCGGATGAACTCGAGCTGGTGCTCGGCGTCGAGCTCCTCGAAGACGTCCGCCTCGAGCTCCCGGTCCTGGCCGACGGCCTTGATGATCTCCTCGCCCTCGTCGTGGGAGGCCGCTTCCACGAGGTCGGCGATCTGGGCGGGGTGCAGGCGGGCGAGCTTGCGGTAGGGGATGCGCAGGCGGGCCGTGGGGACATGGGCCACGAAGGGCTCGATGGTCGCCCAGTCGACCATCTTGCCCGCGGGGATGCGCTGGCCGATGGAGCGCGGCAGCAGCCGGCGCAGCGCCACCCGGGGGCTCGGGTCGACGCCCACCACCTCCCAGCGGCCGTCCACCAGGGCGAGCTCGATCTCGTTGGCCCGGATGAGGCGCGCGCCCTGCAGGTTGATGAGGTGGCGCGCCATCAGGTCGCGGCTGAGCAGGAGCTCTCCGGGGCGGCGCTCGAAGCGCTGCAGGCTCACGGTGTCTCCCGTGAACTGCACCCGCCCCGGCCGGATCCCCGCCACGCGGTCCACGGGGACGAACAGTTCGCGATGGGCGACGTGCACGACCACCCCGGACACCGGCGGGTGGGGGGCGAAGCCCAGCCGGGCGATGAGGTCCTCGACGCGTCCCAGCCGGTCCCCGTCCCGGTCGACGAGCGCGCTCTTGACCACGCTCGACAGGTGCAGGATCTCGATGGCCATGCGTCGGCGCTCCTCGAGCACGCGGTGGGTGCCGCCTGCCCAAAGCTACCGGACGAGGTGTCGGGAGGGGTGCCCCGCCACCTCCCGGGCCGCCACCAGCACCGTTTGCGCCCGGACGGGGATCCGGGGGAGGCTGATCCGCCATGGTCGCTCACGGGTCGGTCGCGCGTGCCTAGAGGACCACGCCAGCGCCTGGCCGAGATCCGGGCGTCGTGGGACCGCAGCACCCGCCTCGAGGTGCCCGCCGGGCGCCCGGCGGCCCCGGCCGAGCCGGGGGGGCTGCGCATCGCCTACCTCGTCTACCGGGGCAACCCGCGCTGCGGCGGCCAGGGCGTCTACACCCGCCACCTGACGCGCGAGCTCGTGGCGCTCGGCCACTCGGTCGAGGTGTTCGCCGGCCAGCCGTGGCCGGTGCTCGACGACGGCGTGGGGTTCCACCCCGTGCCGGGGCTGGACCTCTACCGCGACCCCGACCCCTTCCGCGTGCCCCACCCGCGCGAGTTCCACTCCGCCATCGACCTGCTCGAGTTCGCCGTCATGTGCAGCGCCGGCTTCCCCGAGCCGCGGACCTTCTCCCTGCGCGCCCGCCGCCTGCTCGCCGCCCGGCGCGCCGAGTTCGACGTGGTCCACGACAACCAGTGCCTGGGGTCGGGTCTGCTCGGCATGCTCGCAGACGGGTGGCCGCTGCTCACCACCTTGCACCACCCGATCACCGTCGACCGGGTCCTGGCGCTGTCGCATGCCGAGAACGCCTACCGCCGCATGACCCAGCGCCGCTGGTTCGGGTTCCTCGGCATGCAGGGGCGCGTGGCGCGCCGGCTGCCGCGCGTCGTCACCGTCTCGGAGTCCTCCAAGAAGGACATCGCCACCCAGATGGGGGTCGACCCGGCGCGCATGACCGTCGTCCCCGTCGGGGTGGACCACACGGTGTTCCGTCCCCGCCCCGAGCGGCCCCGCGTCGCGGGGCGGATCATGGTCACCTCCTCGAGCGACGTGCCCATGAAGGGCCTCGTCCCCCTGCTCGAGGCGTTCGCCAAGCTGCGCACCGAACGGGCCCTCGAGCTCGTCGTCATCGGCCGGCCCCGGGACGGGGGCCGCGTGGCGCGCACGATCGAGCGCCTGGGGCTGGCGTCGGTCGTGCGCTGCGTGAGCGGCATCTCCGACGACGAGCTCGCCTGTCTGTACGCCGAGGCCGAGGTGGCCGTGGTGCCGTCGTTGTACGAGGGGTTCTCGCTTCCCGCCATCGAGGCCATGGCCTGCGGCGTCCCCCTGGTGGCCACCACCGGCGGGGCACTGCCCGAGGTGGTGGGCGACGACGGCGAGACGGGCCTGCTCGTCACCCCCAACGACCCCGGGGAGCTGGCGGCCGCCATCGGGCGCATCCTCGACTCCCCGGACCTCGCCGCCCGGCTCGGGGCCGGGGGGCGCAGCCGCGTCCTCGGGCGCTTCACCTGGGAGGCCACCGCCGGGGGGACCGCCGAGCAGTACCGCGTGGTCCTCGACGAGCACCGGGCCCGTGCGGTCGCCGCAGCGCCCGCCACGAAAGCGGCGGCGCCGTGCTGACCGTCGACTACGAGCGCCTGGGGGTGCGCCGGGGGGAGCGCCTGCTCGACCTGGGCTGCGGCGGCGGGCGCCATGCCTTCCAGGCGGTGCGCCTCGGCGCCCGCGTGGTGGCCCTCGACGCCCAGGCCGCCGAAGTGACCCAGGTGCGCGACACGATCGGTGCCATGCTCGACGCCGGCGAGGTCCGCGCCGACGACGAGGCGGGCGTGGTCCAGGGCGACGCCCTGCGCCTCCCCTTCGCCGACGCCAGCTTCGACCGGGTGATCGCCAGCGAGGTGCTCGAGCACATCCCCGAGGACGGCTCGGCCATGGCGGAGCTGTCGCGCGTCCTGCGGCCGGGGGGGACGATGGCGGTGACGGTGCCGCGATTTGGGCCCGAGGTCGTGAACTGGGCGCTGTCCAACGAGTACCACGACGTCCCCGGCGGCCACGTGCGCATCTACCGGCGCTCCACCCTGTTCGGCCGCCTGCGCCGGGCGGGCCTGTCCCCCCTCGGGAGCCACCACGCCCACGCCCTGCACTCGCCGTACTGGTGGCTGCGCTGCCTCGTGGGCCCGCGCCGCGACGACCACCCCGCCGTGCGCGCCTACCACCGCGTCCTCGTGTGGGACATCATGCGGGCACCGCGGGTGACGCGCGTGGCCGACCGCGTCCTCAACCCCCTGCTCGGCAAGAGCCTCGTCGTCTACCTGGAGAAGCGTGCATGACCCGTACCGAGGGGACCCTTCCCGTCGACGCCGGCCTGGCCGGGGTGCGCTCGGTGCTCACCGAGGCCCCCGACGCGCTGCGCGTGCCCGAGCTCGACGGCGTGCTGAGCGCCCGGGAGGTGCTGTCCACCGCCGCGTCGATCGCCGAGGTGCAGCGCCACGACGGCATGATCCCGTGGTTCGAGGGCGGCCACTGCGACCCCTGGAACCACGTGGAGTCGGCCATGGCACTGACCGTCGCCGGCCTCCACAAGGAGGCGGTCCTCGGCTACCAGTGGCTGGCCGACACCCAGCTCCCCGACGGGTCCTGGTTCAACTACTACCTGGCCGACGCCGGCGTGAAGGACCCGCGCCTCGACACCAACGTGTGCGCGTACGTGGCCACCGGGGCGTGGCACCACTTCCGGATCACCGGGGACGTGCCGGTCCTGCAGTCGATGTGGCCGATGGTCGACCGGGCGCTCAGCTTCGTGCTGCGCTGGCAACGCGACGACGGCGCCATCTTGTGGTCGGTCGATCCCGACGGGCATCCCGGGCGGTACCCGCTGCTCACGGGGTCGTCGTCGATCTACCACGCGCTGCGCTGCGGCGTGGCGTGCGCCGAGACGCTCGGCTACGAGCGACCGGACTGGGAGCTGGCGGCCGGGCGCCTGGCCCACGTCATCGCGCACGCCCCGCACGTCTTTGAGCCCAAGGACGAGTTCGCCATGGACTGGTACTACCCCGTGCTCTCGGGCGCGTTGGCCAACGGGTCTGCCGAACAGCGCATCGATGCGTGGTGGGACACCTTCGTCATGGAGGGCCTGGGGGTGCGCTGCGTCTCCACCGGACCGTGGGTCACCGCCGCCGAGACCGCCGAGTGCGCACTGGCCCTCGATGCCATCGGGCGCCGCGACCGGGCCGTCGACCTGCTCACGTGGGCCCAGGCGCACCGGTGCGACGACGGGTCGTACCTGACGGGGATCGTGTACCCCGAGGAGAGCACCTTCCCGTTCTCCGAGCGCACCACCTACACCGCGGGGGCGATCGTCCTGGCGGTCGACGCACTGTCGAACACCACGCCCGCCGCCGGCTTGTTCCGCGGCGAGTCGCTCCCCGATGGGCTCGACCTCACCGAGCCCCGCCGGGGGGACCCACTCGTCTGAGCACGCGCAACGACCCGCACGCGCCGTCCTCGGCGAACTCGCCCGACTCGAGTGCCGCGCACCACAGCTCGTACGGGGGCCGCCCGCCGTCGGCGGGGTCGGGGAACACGTCGTGGATGGCCAGCCACCCCCCGAGCGCCACGTGGGGCGCCCACCCGCGGAAGTCGGCCCACGCCGGCTCCGGGGCGTGGCCGCCGTCGATGAAGCACAGGTCGAGCGGCGTCCGCCAGCGCGAGGCGATGGTGGCGGAGTCGCCCACCAACCCCACCACCGTCATCGCCAGGCCGGCGCCGTCGACGCTGCGGCGCCAGAACGGCAGGGTGTCGATGCGGCCGCTCGACGGATCGACCACCTCGAGGTCGTGGTGCTCCCACCCGGCCTGGTTCTCCTCGGACCCGTGGTGATGGTCGACGGAGAACACCACCGCCCCCGTGGCCTCGGCGGCAGCGCCGAGATAGACGGTCGACTTGCCGCACCACGCCCCGATCTCGGCGATGGTGCCCGTGCCCGGCGTCCGGCGACCCGCCCGCACGGCGGCCTCGTAGAGCGCCGCCCCCTCGTCGTCGGGCATGAAGCCCTTCACGGCCCGGGCACGGGCGAAGAGCTGTTCGGTACGCGCGTCCACGTTCGCCTCCTGGGTCCGTGCGCAGGACCGGCCCGCGCCCTGCGTGCCGTCGGCCACGCCGGCGCCCGGACCGGTCACGACGTGGCCACCGACACGATGCTGTAGACGGCGAAGCCCGCCAGGATAACGCCGGCCAGCCTGCGGATCGTGGTCAGGGGCAGCACCCGCAGCAGGGCGCGCCCACCGATCACCCCGACACCCATGACCGTCACCAGGGCCGTCGCTGACCCGGCGAAGACGGCCCAGGGATCGTGATAGCGGGCGGTGAGGTTCGCCGTGAGGATCTGCGTCAGGTCGCCGATCTCGGCGACGACGATGACGCTGAACGCGCCGAGCGCCACCCGGCGGTCGCTGCGGAGCTTCGCCGCCTCGCGTGCGCCGACATCCTCCTCAGCGGCCTCCTTGGTGACGAGCAGGTAGACGGACCCGGCGGCGAACAGTCCCGCCACCACCCCCTGCACCACGCGATGGGGCAGGAGCTCGAGCAGGCGCCCGGCGACGACGGCTACCGCGCTGTTGAACACCATGGCCGCCGCCGCACCGATCCAGACGGGCAGCGGCCGGTACCGGCTGGCGAGCACGATCGTGGCGATCATCGTCTTGTCCGGGAGCTCGGCGATGAAGATGATCCCGAAGCACACCGCCGCCACCGAGAGGCTCACCGCCGGCGCCTCTCCGAACCAGGGCGCGGCGACATCGGCGAACGGACCCGCAGGCCGCTCAGCGCGCGCCGAGGCGTTCAATGCCGGCTGACAGCGCCGGTGCGGCCGTCGTGCGCAGGCGCCCGGCGAACGCCACGTTGATGGCGAGGCGTTCGAGGGTCTGCTGCAGCGTGCGCTGTCCGCTCGGCACGGGGTGGGCGTCGAGGAATTCCCTGATCTCGGCGGACAGTGCCGCGTTGCGGCACAACAGCTTCACGGAGTCGAGCATGCGGGGAACGATGTTGGCCGGGATCCGATCGAGCAGCTCGTCCCATGCGTCACGCAGCCGACCCCACGTGCCGGCGCCGTTGTCGCGGTGCGCGAGGAGCGTGGCGATCAGGAACGGGGCGTTCTGTGTGCGTACCTCGGTCCGGGCGAGCTCGAACGCGCGCGCCGCCAACGCCGGGTCGCCGAACCACGCCAAGGCGAGCAGGTACCGCATCTCGTCCTGCGGCGTGGCGGGGTTGCGGTAGCCCTCGTACAGGACGGCGAACTCGTCGGGTCCGCCGCCGGCGGCCACCACCGTGACCACCGACGACGCCAGGTTGGGGTCGAGGGGTCGGCCCCCGGCGCGCGCCTCGCGGTGGCGTCGCAGGGCCTCGGCCCGCACCTCGTCGTCCTGGCCCACGGTGCCGAGGGCCCCGAGCAACTGTCCGCGCAGGGTCTTGGTCCGCTCCTCCTCGTCCTCGCTCGGCTCCCACCCGAGCCGAGCGAAGGCCGGACCGAGCAGGGCGCGGGCGTAGCGGGCCAGCAGCGGGCGCACGTCGTCGTCCACGGCGTGGTCGAGGAACGACAACGCGCCGGTGACCTGGGCCCACACGTCGGGGTCGCCCTCCGCTCCGAGCGCCTCGGCGAGCGTGAGGAAGTCGTCGAGCGGGGCGCGCCCCGCCACGACCGCCGCCCACGTGTCGCCCACGAGGTTGAACCGCTCGAGCGCCTCGAGGGTGCCGAGCGCCGCGGCCAGGCGCCGCAGGTGGGCGGGGGAGTAGCGCACCCGGAAATACCCGGCGCCGCCGGCGTTCACGACGACGGTCGGGGGGCGCGCGGCGTCGACCGGCCCAGCGCCGCCGGGGACGTCGAGGGTCGCCGTCTGCTCGCGCAGCAGCAGGCGGGCGTGGGCGCCACCGAGGGCGCGGGCCATCACCGGCACCGCCCAACGCGACCCGATGGCGCTCGTGGCGTCGCCCGGCGCGTAGAAGAAGGGCTCCTGGGCGATCGCCACCTGGCCGGTGCCACCGTCGGCGTCCGTCACCGACACCAGGGGGAACCCGCCCTGGTCGATCCAGGTGGTCATGATCTCGCCCACCGGTTCGCCGCTCGCCTCTTCGATGGCGTTCCACAGGTCCTGGGTCTCGGTGTTGGCCAACCGGTGCCGCTCGAGATAGCGGCGAATGCCGTCACGGAAGCGTTCGGGACCGAGGAAGCGCTCGAGCATGCGCAGCACGCTCGCCCCCTTCTGGTAGGTGAGGACGTCGAACATCCCCTGCGCCTCCTCCGGAGGTCCCACCGGGTATTCCACCGGGCGGGTGGAGTGCAGAGCGTCGGTGGCCATCGCCGCGTCCCGTTCCATCCCGAAGCTCACCCATCGCTGCCATTCGGGACGGTAGTGGTCGACGCACAGCAGCTCCATCAAGGTGGCGAAGGCCTCGTTCAACCAGATGCCGTTCCACCACTTCATGGTCACGAGGTCCCCGAACCACATGTGGGCGATCTCGTGCGAGATGACGTCGGCGATGCGCTCGAGCTCGAGGCGCGACGCACGCGCGGGGTCCACGAGCAGCAGCGCCTCCCGGAACGTCACGCAGCCGAGGTTCTCCATCGCCCCGAAGGCGAAGTCCGGGATGGCCACGAGGTCGAGCTTCTCCGCCGGGTAGGGGATGCCGAACCAGTCGGAGAAGAACTCCAGCGCGTGGACGGCGGCCTCGAGCGAGAACGCGGTGAGGTGCTCCTTGCCCGGCACGTGGATCACCCGGATCGGCGTGCCCCCTGCGTCGACCGGGGCGCTGGCCACGAGGGGACCCACCACGAACGCGACGAGATACGTCGACATGGGGATGGTGTCGGCGAAGCGCACCCGTCGCCCACCACCGGGGAGGGGAGAACGGTCGATCTCGGCCCCGTTGGAGAACGCCTCGTGCCCGGCACTGACGTCGAGGGTCACGCCGAAGACGGCCTTGCGGTCCGGCTCGTCGAAACACGGGAACGCCCGGCGCGCGTCGGTCGCCTCGAACTGGGTCGTGGCGATGGTCCGGGTCGTCCCGTCCCCGTCGGTGAACTCGGAGCGGTAAAAGCCGCGCAGCTGGTCGTTGAGCGTGCCCGCGAAGCGCAGCGTGATCGTCACCGGACCGGGGGCGAGGGCCGCGGTGGGCGTGAGGATCAGCCGTTCGTGCGCCTCGTCCAGCGTGGCGGACAGGTCCCTCGGGGCGCCGCCCGCCTCCGACACGTCGGCGGCGTCGATGGTGAGATCCGCGGCGTGCAGGACGATCTCGCCCGTGGGCTCGGCGACCACGGCGTCGATGCGCACCTCGCCGGCGAACGTGGCGTCGTCGAGGTTCGGTGCCAGCCGGAGGTCGTAGCGCCGGGGCTCGACGGTGTAGGGGAGCCGGTGGGCGGCGGAGGCATCGGCTCGTGGGGACGTCGTCTCGGTCATCGGCGCAGGCTACCCGGGCGGCTGCGCACCCCGTGTAGGTTCCCTCCCCGTGGACGACCTGCAGCCTGCCGCCGACGTGGGAACCCTCGACGTGGTCGCCGTGGGCTCGGCCTTGGTCGACGTGCTCACCCACTCCTCCGCGCGGGACATCGAGCGGCTCGGCTTGGTGAAGGGCACGATGACCCTGGTGGACCTGCCGCGCGCCGCCGCTGTCTACCGCGCCATGGGTCCCGGGATCGAGGTGTCGGGGGGCTCGGCGGCGAACACCGCCGCCGGTGTGGCCGCGCTCGGCGGCCGGGTGGGCTACATCGGGAAGGTGGCCGCAGACGAGCTCGGGGAAGTCTTCATCCACGACATCAGCGCCGCCGGGGTGGTCGTCGCCCGGACCGAGCCCGTGGCGCCGTCGGACGACCCCGACGACGACCGGGCGACGGGGCGCTGCCTCGTGTTCGTGACCGAGGACGGCGAGCGGACCATGGCCACGCACCTCGGGGTGGCATCCACGCTGGTCCCCGAGGACCTCGACGAGGAGTTCATCGCGCGCGCCCAGGTCGTCTATCTCGAGGGCTACCTGTGGGACCTCGGGCCGGCGAAGGCCGCCCTGCGCCGCGCCATCGAGGTGGCCCACGCGTCGGACGCCATCGTGGCGCTCACCCTCTCCGACCCGTTCTGTGTGGAGCGCCACCAGCGCGAGTTCCTGGAGCTGCTCAACGGGGAAGTCGACCTGCTCTTCGCCAACGAGGACGAGGTCACGCTCCTGTTCGGGTCGAACGGATTCGATGCCGCGCTCGAGGCCGTCCAGGAGACGGGCGTGCTCGCCGCGCTCACGCGCGGGCCGGACGGATCGGTCGTGGTGGGCGCGTCGGGCCCCGTGGCGGTACCGGCGGCGCCGGTTGCGCAGGTGGTCGACACCACGGGGGCGGGGGACCTCTACGCGGCCGGCTTCCTCTACGGGCTGACCCACGGCCAGGACCCCGCCGAGTGCGCCCGCCTCGGTGGTCTGTGTGCCGCGGAGGTCATCTCACACCTCGGTGCGCGTCCGCAGGCCGACCTGCGCGCGCTGGCGGGCGGTGCGGGCCCGCCCCCCTGACGTCGCCTCGACCCGACAGGTGGGTCTGGCGCAGGACGCCGGCCCACGCCACGGCGCGCGCCGGGTGGCCCGGGTCCCGCCGAGCCTAATTACTTCCCCCTGAAAAAGTCGATGTGAAAAACGCCCGCGACCAGCGCGTTCGTGTTGGCGGGGTACTCGCGTTCGGG
>Ga0209415_10002929_pt1 | contig 31910 bp, 42 predicted proteins | sample PeaSoiSIISIP2007_FD_187696 | JGI IMG/M metagenome (GOLD analysis project Ga0209415, IMG submission 187696) | Peat soil microbial communities from Weissenstadt, Germany - SII-SIP-2007 (SPAdes) (version 2) | ecosystem: Environmental > Terrestrial > Soil > Wetlands > Peat | place: Germany... | reverse complement strand
AGGCGTACCAACTGAGCATCGCCGCAACCTCACTCCAACAGCCGTAAGGTAAAATTGGGCGTGGTTGTTGAGTGTGCCACCTGCCACAAACTCCAGCTTGAGATCGAGTGCCTTAAACCTGACGGCACGTTCGAGTACGGTTGGTGCCCACGCCGCGGAGCCGTGGTTGGCGGCGGGTTCTTCCTCGCGGACGGTCAAACCGTGCCCCCCTCGGCGCTACGGCGACAGTCGGAGGGCGTCAGCAGTCAGCTACCTGGAACCAGGCGCGCTGGTTAGCATCGAGCGAAGCCAGGAACCGAGCCAGCTCAGCGTTCATTTCGCTTGCGTGTTGCGGAAGCTCATGCCAGTGATGCCTATCCAGGTCGCGATACTCCGTTCGGCGATAAGTCAAGTGCGCAAATAGCTTGTTGCACTTACGTTCGAAATCGGCACACCACGCGGGACGTTGCCTCGGCGCGCCACCTGTGTAATGATGCGCACGCACGTCGTCCTGCTCGTCACCCTTGTAGAAAAAGTCGATTAGAACCCGAAAGTGGATTAGGAGGGCGTCTCTATCAAGATACTTTGTATACCTTGGGAGCTGCGCCGGTGTCGTGGCGAAGGCCGTAAGGCGAATGCCAGCCGTTGAGTCATTGTGCCCAAGCGTGGGATTTTCCGTTACAGTGTGCCCAAGCGTGGGGCTTACCGTTACAGTTGGATGGTCCGATAAGTACCGATTGCAGGCCTCACGAAACATCTTGCACTCGTAGGCTACGTCAATCGCCGCTTCACGCATCTTCTTTTCGTCCATATCGCCTCCCACCGCAGAGCTCGGGGGTGCGAACCCTGATTCGGCGCCCCGTGCCGCGAACCTTAGCACAGCCTGGATCTGCTCACGCGTCACGCGAAACTGCTCGATGATCTCCTCGATATCCGAGCCGGCTCGAAGGTTCTCGAATACCGCGGAGACGGGCATCCGAGTGTCCTTGAAAACCCAGGCGCCTCCCAACCTCCCGGGCACGCTTTCCACCGCGGGACATTGCGACCAGTCAAGATTTGCCATACTTTGCTCTCCCAGCCTGCGCACTGCCGAAACGAAATAGTTCCAAATTCCGCCCGCCTCGGTCGAAGCGGTCCTGGTCTATGTCAAGGACCAACGTGCCAGGCTCGCCAATCCCTAACCCCTAATCCCGGGCGCGGCGTCACGCCGCGACGGTCACTCCCGCCTTCGCGTACCAAGGCTTCGCCGGCTTGATCGCCGCGTTCACCGCCTCGATGTTCTTCACACCTTCGGTATTGAGCCAGTCCTCCAGCGCCCTCACGCCTTCCTTGCCGTAAATCGGAATACCCTCCTTCCACGTCGCGCGACCGCACAGGACGCCCGAGAAATCCGTGCCCGCCTCGGCCGCCATCGTCAACTCTTCGACGAACTGCGCATTGCCCACGCCCGCGCTCAAGTAGATGAAGGGCTTTTTCGCCACGTTCGCCGCTTTGCGGAACAGATCGAGAGCCTCGGCGCGCGTATAAGCCTTCTGACCTTTGTACACGCTGCTGCCCTCGACGTAATTCGCGTTGATCGGCACTTCCACTTTCAACACGTCCACCTTGTACTGCGGCTTGGAGAACTCTTCCATGGCCCCCATCACCACCTGCGGCTTCAGCTTGGCGAACTCAAAGCCTTTCTCGTCGCCGCCCTTCGGATCGTAGCCGACGAACTCGAGGAAGAACGGCACCTGCACGTCCTCGCACTCCGCGCCGATGCGTTCGATGAACGCGTGCTTGATGTCGTTCACCTGGGGGTCGTCAAACGGCGAATAGTAAATCAAAATCTTGACGGCGTTTGCGCCCCAATCGGCGATCCGCTTGGCCGAGACATGCGGCAGGAGATCGGGCAGGCGACCCGGCTTGGTGTTGTCGTAGCCGCTCTCTTCGTAGGCCAGCAGCAGCCCGGCGTTGGAGGATCGCGCCTTCGCCGCGGGAAGCCCGTATTCGGGATCGAGCAGGATCGCGCTCGCGTGCGGCGTCAAAACCTTCGACACCGCGATCTTGAACTCACTCATCATCTCGTCCGTCACCTGGTGCGCTGGAATGCCCTTGGCCGACGCAATGGCTTTCTTCAAGCTGCCCCGCTGATCCATGGCGGCAGCCGCGATCACACCGTGCTTGTTGGAGAGCGCCTTCATATGGCGCACTTTGCCTTCGGATAAACTCATGCCTTCCTCCACTCCTTGATTCTCGCGCATTCCCCACCCGCTTCGCGATCCAGACATTATGCGAAACCGCTTGCTCACGCGCGCGGCTCAGTCGGGCCGCGCGAACAGCGCCGTCAACGTGTCGAAGCCGCGGCGTGGCCTCGACGGCGAAAGTAAGTTTGCGCGCGATTCACATCGCGCAAAATCTGCGTCTTCAACGCTTCGGCATTCTCAAACTTGCGCTCCTCGCGGAGCCGATGCAGGAACTCGACCTCGATTTCTTTCGGCGCGGCATCGAGCGGCGAAAGCAAGTAGGTTTCGATGGTGCGAGCGTGTCCGTCAAACGTCGGCCGGTAGCCGACATTCGTAATGGACGGCCACTCGCGGGCGCTCTGGTCTTCGGGCTTGCACTGAGGGTCTCGTTCGCGCGTTCGCGTCACATACACACCGTTCTTCGGCAGCATCTCAGCGTTGGTATCAAGATTCAAGGTAGGGACGGTTTGCTTCGATCCCCTGCCCTCGCCGGACACCACGGCGCCGCGCAATGCGTAGGGCCGGCCCAACATGCGGCAGGCTGTCGAAACGTCACCCGCTTCGATCGCCCGGCGAATCTCGCTGCTCGATATGACGCGCTTGCGCCACACCACCGGCACGATGATATCGGTCTCGAAGCGGTAACGCTCCCCCAGTTGCTCGAGCGTTCCTGCATCACCGGCGGCGCGTTTGCCGAAATGAAAATTCGCGCCCACTAGAACCGCCCGCGCTTTGAGCTTGGCCACCAGAATTTCACGCACGAAATCTTCAGGCCCGAGCGCGGCGATCCCCGGCGTGAATGGCAAAATCAGGATCTTGTCAATCCCCTGTTCCAGAATCATCCGCGCGCGCTCATCCAAGGTCGTTAGCAAACGCGGTGCGCCGGCGGGCGTCACCAGCTTTGCAGGATGAGGATCGAACGTGAGTACGGCCGATTTCCAGCCCTCCTCGCGCGCCAGCGCCGACACCCGATGCAAGATTCGCCGATGGCCCAGATGGACGCCGTCGAAATTGCCGATCGTGACGGCACACGGACCGAAGTCGTCCGGCGTTTCCGCCAGGCTCTTATAGACCATGCCGCGATAGATCATGCCGCCGTCTTTCATTGAGCTTTTTGGCCAACTTCGATTTCCAGTCCGTCGTAGGCCAGCCGGACATGCGGCGGCAAGCGCTCTTCCGTGCAGGCATGCCCGAGATCGTGACAGATGTGCGTGAAGAAAGCACGCCGCGGCGCCAGCTTCTCCACCGATTCGAGCGACCGCTCCACCGTCGAATGCGTGGGATGGGGCCTATGCCTCAGGGCGTCCAGGAACAGCACGTCCAGGCCGCTCAGCAGCGCCATGGACTCTTCGGGAATATCGCTATGATCCGTTAAATAGGCAGCGCCGCCGAAGCGAAACCCGTAGACGGTCCCTCTGCCGTGCTTGAGCCGGATCGGAGTGAACTCAAGGCCGAACAGATCGATGGGCGCGCTGTCGAAAACGTGCGTCACCAGGCGCGGACGCGAGGACTGCGTGTCGCCTTCGTCGAATATGTAGCGAAAAGTCAATTGGAGTGCTCCGATCGTCTCTTTCGAACCATAAATCGGAATCACGCCGCCCTGGCGGTAGTTGAACGGCCGCACGTCATCCAGGCCCATCACATGATCGGCGTGTGAGTGCGTAAACAAAATCGCATCCACACGTTCGATCCCAGAGCGCAGGGCTTGGTAGCGGAAGTCGGGCGAGGTATCGATGAGCACGCCACGGTCGCCGTATTTGACGTGAATCGATGGCCGCAAACGCCGGTCTCGCGGATCTTGCGAATGGCAGACCGCGCAGCGGCAGCCGATCATCGGCACTCCGACGCTGGTGCCCGAGCCGAGCACCGTAATGCGGATGGACTCCGGAGCCATTTAGGCGCCGGCCTGCTCTTCCTTCTGGGTCTCCTCGGGTGTCGCCTGCTCGGACTTGGGTTGCTCAGCTTGACTGGCAGGCGGTTCGGCCACGGCTGCGGCCTTCTTTTCCCTGTTCTCCATCGCTTGCACAAATCGGAATCGCAGCTCGGTAAGTGAGTTGTCCACCAGGCGCTGCTCTTCCATCGTCACGTTGTTGCGCGTCTTTTCCTGCAGCATCGCTAGCAGATCGATGGTGTGGCGCGCAATGCGAAAGTCGGGCTCCGGGCGATCCTTCTCGTCGCCAAAGTGATACATCCCGAGGTGCATCTCGGTCTGCGCCTTCAGCGAGAGGATCAAGAATTCAAACGTAGCTGGTGGAAGTGGATATTCCTGGTCGCTCATCCTAACCCCATTTTAACCGTTGAATCACCCTATATTGCCGGCATACAAAATTTTGATTGGACCGCCGGCTGCTTTTCGTTTACTCTCAGATTGTAAGACTTGCCCCGTAGAGCGCAGGCTTGCTCCTGGGGTTTCCGCAGTAGTCCTCGAAGACATCCTTCATTCCTCGGTGAAGTTTTCCTGACGCCATCCATTGTCGCGCTGTCATGCGACCCGGCGCTTAGGCCACCAACATCCGGTTAAAGACTTGAAAGGAGTCTCCAATATGAATACTCGATTTCTGAAGACACTCTCACTGCGTAGCGCCCTGCTATTGGGAAGCTGGGGCGCGCTTGTATCAGCATCTAACGCGCAGCCGGCCATCGCCAGGGCGGCCATACCATTTGAGTTCGCCGCCGGCGGAGCCATGATGCCGCCCGGCGAATACACCGTCGAAGTACCGGATTCTTCCGGCGTCATACTGCTGCGTAGCTCAGCCGGCAGCTCGGTCGCGTTACTCGCGATCTTTTCCGGCGCCATTTCCCCTGCCACCTTTTCCAAGCTGATCTTTGAGCGGCGCGATGGCATTGCGTACCTTTCCACCGTCGAGTGGCGGGATCAGAGCGCGCATTTGATGTCCGCATTTAAGCCGATCACGAAAGGAGCGGCTTCGGCAGCCCTTCGCTAGCAACCAGTCACTAGGCACAGTCACTTCTTCTCGGTGTGGCCGGCTCTCCCGATTGAGGGCCGGCTTTCTTTTTGTTTGAGCCGCGCGTCTGAGCCGCGCCGTCCCACCGAGCCGCGCAGCGCCTTGCCGAACCGCGCCCGTGAGGAAGCGGTCTTGCTAGACTTGAACTTTCGACCCCCTTTGAGCAATGTCGCAAGCTCCAACCACAACAGGCGAACGTTTCGAGCGCTTGGTCGACATCATGGCGCGGCTGCGTGCTCCCGGCGGCTGCCCTTGGGACCGCGAGCAAAACTTCGACACGATCAAACCCTATCTGCTCGAAGAAACCTACGAAGTTTTTGATGCCATTGATCAACAGGATTGGCCGGGGCTAGCCGAAGAACTCGGTGACTTGTTGCTCCAGGCTGTCTTCTTTGCGCAGATGGCCTCCGAAGAAGGCAAATTTCGCATCGATGATTCGCTCGATGCGATCTCCGAGAAGCTGATCCGGCGGCACCCTCACGTTTTCGGCGACGGCACGGCCAAAACATCCGACGACGTCAAGCGCCGCTGGGACGAAATCAAGGCTGATGAAAAAAGGGACAAGGGTAAGCCTCAGCTCGGCCGTTTGGATTCGGTGCCGCGCAAGCTCCCGGCCCTGGTGGAGGCCCAGCAGATCAGCTCCAAGGCCGCGGCCGTCGGCTTCGATTGGGATAATCCTGGCCAAGTGTTGGAAAAGCTGGACGAGGAGTTACGCGAATTGGCGGAGGCGCGCGAAAGCGGCACACCTGCCGAGCTCGAAGGCGAAATCGGCGACCTGTTGTTCGTGCTGGTGAATCTGGCGCGATTCCTGAAGGTGGATCCCGAACAGGCATTGCGAAAAACCAATGCGAAATTTCGCAAGCGTTTCGCCTATCTGGAAGACCGCGCCACTTTGCCGGGCGCCACTACAGCCGAGATGGAAGCGCTCTGGCAGGAGGCCAAGGCGCAGGAATGATCGACATCCGTCCCCTGACCGAGCGAGAGGATCTGAAAGCCGTCGTCCGATTGCAGCGCCAGATCTGGGGTTTCGAAGATGTCGACCTGATCCCGCTGCGGCTGTTTGTCGTGGCCTCGAAGATCGGCGGACAGGTTTTTGGCGCTTTCGACGGCACGCATTTGATCGGCTTCTGCATGGCCATTCCCGGCCTGAAACCCGGCGGCGAGACATACCTTCACAGCCATATGCTCGGGGTGCTCCCGGAGTATCGCAACTCCCGCATAGGCCGGGCCCTCAAGCTGGCTCAACGCGACGACGCGCTCAGCCGTGGAATCGATTTGATCGAGTGGACCTTCGATCCGCTCGAAATCAAGAACGCGTTTTTCAATATGGAGCGGTTGGGCGCCATTGTGCGCCGCTACGTACCCAATCAATACGGGACCACCAGCAGCCCGCTGCACGGCGGCCTGCCCACCGATCGCTGCATCGCCGAGTGGTGGATCTCGAGCCCGCGAGTCAAGGCGATTTTGTCGGGCCAGCCTTTCGAGCGGCCAGTGGAAACGCGCATCGCAATTCCATCCGATATCGCGACGATTCGGGCGAACGACCACGCGCGCGCACGAGACATTCAGCAAAAAGCCTGCGAGCAGTTCCGCGCCGCGTTCGATCGCGAGCTTGCCGTGATCGGCTTTGAGAAATCCGAGCAAGCCGGCACTTACTTACTAGGAAAATGGGAATCCGCTTAGATCGAATCACGCTACGCGAAATCCGGATGCCGCTGGTGCATTTCTTTGAGACCAGCTTCGGCCGGACTACCGAGCGCCGCATTGTGCTGGTCGAAGTGCAAAACGATGGGCTCTCCGGTTGGGGCGAGGTCACCTGCGGAGAGAACCCCTTTTACAACGAGGAATGGACCGAATCGGCGTGGATGATCCTGCGCGACTACGTCGCGCCGCGCGTGCTTCATCACCAGTTCGGGAATGCGTCCGATGTCGGGGCACGAAGCGCACACATCCGCGGTCACCTGATGGCGCGGGGCGGCCTGGAAGTCGCGGTATGGGACCTGGAAGCGCGCACGCTTGGCAAACCGCTTTACCAGCATATTGGCCGGGGGGGCCAGGGAGCAGCGCGGCGCGAGATTCCCTGCGGAGTCTCGATCGGAATTCAGGACTCCGTCCCGCAACTTCTGCAGAAGATTGAAATCGAGCTGGCGGCCGGATATCAGCGCATCAAGATGAAGATCAAGCCGGGATGGGACGTGGAAGTAGTCCACGAGGTCCGCGACCGGTTCCCCAACATCTTGCTGATGGCCGACGCGAACTCGGCCTACACGCTGGCCGATGCGGCACGCCTGAAATGCCTGGACGAATTTAATCTCATGATGATCGAGCAGCCGCTCGCCCATGACGAGATCATCGACCACGCGAAACTGCAAGCCCAACTTCGCACTCCCCTCTGTCTCGACGAATGCATCCGATCGGCGCATCAGGCCGCGCAAGCGATCGCGATGGACGCCGGACGCATCATTAATATCAAGCTCGGCCGTGTAGGAGGATTCGCCGAAGCCAAGCGCGTGCACGATGTCGCCCAAGCGGCGGGCATTCCGGTGTGGTGCGGCGGCATGCTCGAATCCGGCATCGGCCGCGCGCACAATATCGCACTCGCCACGCTCCCGAACTTCACGCTTCCGGGCGATGTTTCGGCCAGCAAGCGTTACTGGTCGCGCGATATTATTCATCCGCCCGTTGAAGTGACCCCGCACGGAACCATCGCAGTTCGCGATGAGCCTGGCTTCGGCTACGAACTCGATCGCGAGTTTCTCGACTCCATTACGGTGCGCCGGGAATCCATAGTCTAGATGCCGGAGTTTCTCCAGCTCCTGAAAACGAACCGGAACTATCGCTATGCGTGGTCTGGCCAGGTGGTGAGCGAAATCGGCGACCACTTCAACAACGTCGCCGTGTTCGCGCTGGCGTTGGCGAATACAGGCTCGGGACTCGTCGTCACCGGCATCATGCTCTCGCGGGCAATTCCCGCGGTGATGGCGGGACCCGTTGCGGGAGTTCTTCTCGACCGGCTGGACCGCAAGCGCATCATGATCGCAAGCGACCTAATCCGCGCCGTGGTGGCGATCGGTTTCATTCTGGCAATACCGCGCTCGGATACCTGGCTGCTGTATTTGCTCAGTGCGCTGCTGATGTTCGCTTCGCCGTTCTTCACCAGCGGCCGGTCAGCGATTCTTCCTACCATCGCCAGTAAAGAAGAGCTGCACACCGCCAACTCGCTTACGCAAACCACGCAATGGATGACGCTGACCATCGGCGCGTTTCTCGGCGGCACCAGCATCACGCAATTCGGCTACAAGTGGGCGTTCACGTTTAACGCTCTGTCGTTCGTGTTTTCGGCCGCATGCATTTCCCGCCAGCGCGTGGAACGCGGCAGCTTCCGCGCCGAACGAACCACGCTCGCTGAAGACAACGTTGTACGCCCCTGGCGCGAATACACCGAAGGTCTGCGCTACATGCGCGCCTCGCCGCTGATCTTGGGACTCGCGCTGGTCGGGATCGGGTGGGCTTCCGGAGGCGGCGCCGCGCAGATCCTGTTCAGCCTGTTTGGCGAGCTGGTCTTCCATCGCGGTCCCGCGGGCATCGGCTATCTGTGGGCAGCGGCCGGAGTTGGATTGCTCGCGGGCGGAACCTTCGCGCACTGGCTCGGCAAGAAACTTTCGTTCGGCGCTTACAAACGCACCATCAGCATCTGTTACGTGATTCATGGCGGCTCTTACGTGATCTTCAGCCAGATGCGCGATTTTCACCTGGCGCTGCTGTTTCTCGGGATCTCGCGAGCGGCCGTAGCGGTCAGCTCGGTGCTAAACATGTCGCAACTGCTGCGGCACGTCTCCAATGAATTTCGGGGGCGCGTGTTTGCGACCATGGAAACAATGCAGTGGTCCACGATGATGCTTTCCATGGCGGGCGCGGGAGCCGCGTCCGAAACTTGGAGTCCGCGCACCATCGGCGTCGTTTCCGGGCTGCTCAGCTCCAGCACGGCTTTCTTTTGGCTCTGGGCTAATTGGACCGGCCGATTGCCGGAACCGGCGCGCGAAGGCGTCGAGCCCGAAGAAATCGAAGTGCATGGCGACCCGGTGGTCTAAATGCCAGAGGATCCGAAGGACAAACCGGTCGTACTGGTGACGGGCGCGGCCAAACGCATCGGACGGGCGATTGCACTGGGGCTGCATCACGCCGGCTATCGGGTCGCCATCCATTACGGAGGATCCGAAAAGGAGGCGCGCGCGACGGCAGAAGAATGCGGATCGGCGCCGCTGTTCCAAGCCGATCTCGAAAAGGTCGACGACATCCGGCGCATGTTTCGCGAAGTGGAGCAGCAGATCGGGTCCCTGTACGGGCTGGTCAACAACGCCGCCCGCTTCCGCCACCGCGATCCGTTCGAAATTACCGAGGCCGACTGGGACTTCATCCACAACGTGAATCTGAAGGCCACGTTCTTCTGCTGCCAGCAAGGGGCGCTCGTGATGAAAAAGACCGGCGCGGGACGCATCGTGAACATCAGTTCGCTCGGCGGCATCCGGCCCTGGGACATGTACGCCCACTACTGCGCGTCGAAGGCCGGAGTCATTATGCTGACCCGCGCGCTGGCGAAGGCGTTTGCGCCGGAAATTACGGTGAACTCGGTGGCGCCTGGGGTGATTCTCGCATCCGCCGAAGACCCCCGGGCGCAAGATTTGATTGCGGCAACGCCCGCGCGGCGCTCAGGCACACCGGAGGAGATCGCCGACGCAGTGCTCTATTTCATCAACGCGTCGAACTTCGTGACCGGCCAAGTGCTGGCGGTGGATGGGGGATTGAGCCAGCGCTGACCGCTCCCTCACGGTCGCGGCTCCCAACTAAAAGTTTTGGTCCAAGGTTTTGGTAAGGCGTTTGGCGACGTCGTTCGCTACACCGAGGTTTTCACCGAAGTAGAGTACCCGGCCTTGGACATTTTTGCTCAGCAGCACTGTGCCATCCCGCTGGGAAACCGCAGCGTTCACATCCACTACCGTACCTCCGGCAACCATGGTCAACTCGCGCTTGGTCTCGCCGCCTTCTTTGAATCGAGATAACGTGGCGCGCAGGACTACGAGATCGGCAACGCTATTGGCCTCGCGATCGCCGCTGCGAAACACTTTCTGAAACTTGGCGCCGTTACGGACGCGCTCGATCAGTCGCTCATAGATGGCATATCGAAATTCGACTGGAATGCTGATATTCCCGGCGTCGGGTGGTTCGATTTGTATGGCCTGTAAATGTTGCAGCTTGCTTTGGGAGGGCTGCTGGCTGCCTGGTGGGGGCTGGACGCCCGCGGACGGGGCCGCATTGTGAGCGCCGGCGCCGATCAAGCGCATTCGCATAGTCGCGGCGGTCTCCTTAGGCAGAGAGAGGATCGCGCTATGTAAGCCGTTGTTCGAGTCGAGATACAACAGCGTCAGGATGTCCACATGGGTGCGCGTCATTGCGCTGATCGCTCGGCCGCTGTAGTAAGGCGCCACGAGCGCCACGTATTCCAGCGTGCGCCCTCCCTTGTGGTTCGATTGCGTGGCTTCGGAGCCGATGAAAACACCGACGATCGACGTAACGGGAATCGTGGCTTGGGAGTTTCCTGCATCGAATCGCAACGCGCCGTTCTGTAGACTCAGTTTTCCGAATCTTTGGGACTGGACGGTATCGAGCCCGACGATATGGCGGACACCCGCGAGCGGAACCTCCGGTAGCGGCACGGACTGCCCAAGCAACGCGGGGGACGCCGCGAGCGCGAAAACGGTAAGAACGGGCGCTACGGCGAGCGAGACGCGTACCGACGCAGGCATTACGCGTGCCAACTTATTCAACCGTGATCTTGGTGCCCCGCGAGGCTTCTTTGGACAGGCTGTCGATGCGAGCGTCCAGCATGCTTCGCATTCCCTTTAACACTTCGATGCGGGCATTGCGGAAGTGCTCGCGGGTATTTTTCGGCCAGACATGATCCATGAAGGCCTCGATCTGCGGCGCGGCGATGTCGCAGAAAAAGCAGCCGCCGTGCGCATGTTGGTGGGCTGTGCTTTGTTGTTCGTCCATATTTCCCTTCTTTCCTCTATCAGCTTTCTCGCATCTCGACTGTTAACATTTTATTCTGCAATGAAGCCCGCGTGGGCATGAGCGCTGCCATGGAGGTGGGCAGTCCGATGTGTCGACGCAGCGTTCCGATCTCCACCACCAGTTCGTCGCCCTTTTTGAACAGCCCGATCTCGCCCTTCACCGCGAAAGGCAGCCGCAGCCGGACTTCATAGTGCGAGTTGACCTTCTCGAAGGTATAAGGCACTTCGGTCCGCACCACCTGGGCCGGATCTTCCTGGAAGCCGTAGAGAACGTCGGCCAGCTCGATGAGTCGCTCGCGTCCCAGCACCTCGTGCGTGAACAGGGGCACCCGTTTCATAGCCACCGGATGGAAGTATTCTTCGATTTCGTCCAGAATCTTGGCTTGGGAAGCGCGCCACTGATCGAACCAGGTATCGGTCACCGCCTCCGGCAACACGCGATTGACAATGATGCCGTCCACCGTCAGCCCATGAAGCGAAAAATATACGAACGCGCGCTGTGTCTCGCGCAAAACCATCTTCTCGGGATTCGTCACCAGCCGGACGCTGGTGATCTTCGGATTTTCGAGCAATTCCGGGATGCCTTCCAGGCGCCCGAAGAGCTCCTGGATGTTGCCGAAATAGCTATCGGGCGGCAGTTCCACGGGCGATATCCGATTCGCGACGGGCCGCACGGCTTTGAGGATTCCGCGCTGGAAGGGGAAGATGTGTTTCATGTACCATTCGAGCGTAGTCGGCATGCTGACGAAGCGCATGGACTCGGCGGTCGGCGCGCAATCGAGCACGATCACCTGGTAGCGGCCCTCGCGGTGATACTGATTCACGTACATCATCGCGCTCAGCTCTTCCATGCCCGGAAGGATGGCCAACTCCTCAGCCTCCACGTCGCTGATGCCGGTGGTGCGCAGCACCGAGACGACGTAGGTTGAAATCTCGCGCCAGTGACGTTTGATCTCCTTCTGAATATTGACCTCTTGAATGGAGAGATGCTCGTCGATCGGCAGCGGATCGTAGGTCTTTTCTTGGAACAGGCCGGTTTCGAGGTCGAAAGCGTCAGCCAGGCTGTGGGCCGGATCGACACTCATGACCAGCGTGTGGTACCCGAGCCGCGAAAGTTGCAGTCCGGTGGCGGCGGCAATGCTGGTCTTGCCCACGCCTCCTTTGCCACTGAAGAGCAGGATGCGCATGACTCTATCTTAGCGGGGGTCGTCTGAGCCCTCGACCTCGGATGAGAATTGATCACCAATCGATTCGTCGGTCCACGGAAACACATCTACTGTCACACTCGTGTCAGTTAGCAGAAATAGCTGAGCGCTGAAGCTGCTCCAACATGGAGCGGACATCAGAATCGCGAGCGACGGCAAGAGCGCGCGAGCACTCCTGCTGAATGCCCTGCGGATCGAGGGATATTGTGCCCTCATCCAGGTGGGCGAGCTGTGACAAATTGGGGAACTCCGGCAGGACAATCAGATTTCCATGGGCCGCCTGCCACGCATCCCAGCGCTCCTGCGGAACTCGCAATTCTGTCCACAGGCGATTCCAAGCCCGGCTACTAAACGTCCCGGTGACCGTCCAGCGGAACCCTTTGGCACCGGCGGTCACGACCGCAATCACATAGTCAATTTCGAGGTTCGGCGCGGCTGACATGCTGATTGGATTGCCCGTCGTCAGTGTACCGCACGAGTCTGAAGTACTAGGGCTCGAAATAGGTTCAAACACCGGCGCCACGCCGCGATAAGGGAATTGTGAGCCGATTCTTAGACAACGCCGAGCAGATCCTGGACGCTGCTGAGAGCGCTGTCCAATCCGGCCACAGTCCCACCGACATGACCATTCTGATCACCGCCGCGGGGGGGATTCACATGGTGGCTGACTCTGATTGGCCGCTCGACTCTCTCCAACTGCACCACGGCGCGAAAATGGCCTACCGGGTGAGCCAGAACGCGTCACATGTGCGCGTGGAGGGGCGGGCAGGTTCTCGAACTTGTTTGTTCGAAACCGTAAAGCCTGAACGGGCTGCCCGTCTTCTCCTAAGTAACAACGCCCTAAACAGCTCGGCCTATTGGGCCGGCCCGGCCATGCTCCCCGCCGCGCAGGCCTAACCCCTACCCCGACCTCCGGCCAAAAACATCGCGAAAGTGGGTCACTGCCGGCGGCGTGGCAAACACCACGTTCACCACATCGAAGCGAACCTTCTGCCAGGGAACTTCCGCGTGCCTCGCGTACTCCCGGGCGGCGCGGATCAGGCTGGATTGCTTCTCATGACCGATGGCCCGGTCGGGCGCTCCGTACTCATTCGTCTTCCTGGACTTCACTTCGACGAACACCAGGATATCCGCTTCCCAACCGATCAGGTCCACCTCTCCACCACCCGACGCCATGCGATAATTTCGATCCACGATGACGATACCGGCCCGCTGTAGGAAGCGCTGGGCGATGTCCTCGCCGCGGCGCCCAAGAGCATGATCCTCTGTCATGTACCGCTTGCGGCCATGGTGCCGGAGCAGGTCGGCAAGTTCGTAAAATCGCTTCATCGCGTGCTTCTGGTGAGCCGTCCGGGAAAAGAAGTGGGCGGAAGGGGTACAGGATCTCCGGTAAAATTTACAGCAGCGGGGAAGGCGCACGGAACACGTCGTCCTGCTGTGCGCGCACATCCACAGTAGTCCGCGTTTCGCTGGAATAGTGCCGCGTTCGCTAGCGATCGGCTACCAACTACTTCGCTCTTTTGGCCGTGAACTCCACTAGCCTGCCAAGCGTCAAGTCTTCCGGGCGGCGGCCGAAGGCGATCTGGTCGCCATCCAGCTTGCCGAGGTACACAAAGATGGCGCTTGTATCATTGAACGGCATTTTCACCTTGAAGGTGATGAGGTCCCCTTTGATGATCCCCCAGTCGATAGGGGATTCTCCACCGCCTTGGATGAGCATCGAGCCGGTTACCTTGCCCTCTTTTGTGTTCAGCGTAATCGCGAGAGTCTGGTTTCCAGCCGGGGCCGGTCTGACGACTTCGGCGGTCCACTTTCCGTCGAAGGGACTTTCCGCCATAGCAGCGCCAGCGAACCCGAGCATCGATAGAACCAACAGGCCACGCGTGAGTGTCTTCAACCAATTTCTCCTTAGGTCCCCATTGTACGAAATGCGGTCCACCATGGCGGAGCCCGAGTTAGGGGGGCCGTTTCGTTCCACGACACCTCGATTGCGCGAAAATCCCGCGCATCTGCGACTATTTGGCGAGAACCTGCCGGAGGTATCCCGCGACGTCGCTCACAAAGCGATGCACCGACACCTCCGCGATGCGGTAGCCGGCAACCGCGTTCATGGCCTTTCCCAGGGCTCCGAATGGCGGTTCGTAAACACCCGAGAAATCCAATTGCGTCTCGCTGGCCGTCAAAGGATAAATGGAGAGTTCCGCTTTCATCAGCGGGAACAGGCTGGGCATTTTTGCGGCTTGCCATTCCAGCTGCAATCGCGTGACGGGGGCGGCCATTTCACCGGTCTTTTCCTCGACGCTCTTGACGGAGATAATGATCTCGGCTTCGAGCGCGATTCCGCTCAAATCGACGCGTAGTTCGGAGGCGATGGATCGCGCACGGCTGGTGGCGCCCTTGGTAGCCGACTGGAATATCGCAAGCGCGTCCTTGCTCAGGACCTCGCGAACTTGCCCATAGGGATGATTGACGTAGTCAAAACAGCGAATCTCGCGCCCGGTAGCCATTAGGAGCGCACTATCCAGGGGTTGAGCAGACAACCGGCGAACTGTTTCATACTGAGATCGTAGCTGATGTTGCAGGTCGGACGCTAGGGGCGGCGCGGGGCAGCTTCGCGGGTCGAAAAATCTCAGCCAACCGGATCGCTTAAGATAGAGACTGAACATGAGCGAAACGCAGATCCTTACCATCGCTTTAGCAACCGTGCCGACTATGCTCACAGTACTGGTGGGCATCCTGATCAACAACGCTCGCCTGGGCGACACCAATGTGCGAATCGGCGAATTGCGCGACCACATGGATACGCGGTTTAACGAAATGCGCGATCTTTGGCGGTCGGAGCTTCATCGTGTCGAGGAAGTGATCGACGCGCGCCTCAAGCACCTCGAGGAACGCGGCTAATCCGCGCTACTTAATCGCTTCGAACTCGAAATCCATCACCTTCCCGCGCACTAGATAGCACAGATAATACTCCCAAAACTTCCGGTAACGGGGGAAGTGATTCACCAGGAACTCGAAGCCGAGCCAACGCCATAGCGCTAGCAACTTAACGCGAACCTTTACCTCGCGAAAGCGCGCCGCGGTGTAATAACCGAAGCCGCCATGGTTCTCGCCAAAGTAGCGAAACGAGAAGCTGTTCAGGTGCCAGCGATGCGTCGGATCGCAGAACGAACTGAAGTCGGTGTAGTGCGGGGTCACCAAAACCAGCTTGCCGCCGGGCTCCAGGACACGATGAAACTCCTCCATCGCGCGAATCACATCCGAAACATGCTCGATTACATGGATCGCGCGCAGCTCAGCGAATGAGTTGTCGCGAAACGGGTACGGAAAACGGTCCAGATCGCAGAGCACGTCGGCGCGGGTGTTCGCATTGCGATCCACGCCGATGGCGCCGGGATGCTTGTTGATGCCGCACCCGACATCGAGGATGCGCTTCCTCCCGGTCGAGTGGCCAGCGGCGGACCCGGCGGACAAGGCAGCGGCTACACTCTTTACATCAGAGGCGGCTACGCCAGCAGCTTCAGGCATTCCTCCAGTGTATCCAGAGCGAAATCCGCCTGATCGCGCGTGATCACCAGCGGCGGGCACAGCCGGATGGTGTTGCGTCCGGCGCCGAGCACCAGGAGGCCGCGCTCGAACGCCAACTCCTGGATGCGATCGCGAATCTCCGGCGCGCGATCTTTGGTGTGTTGATCGCGCACCAGCTCGAAACCGATCATCAGACCCAGGCCCCGGACGTCGCCGACATGGCGGAAATGTTTCGGCCAATGACGCAGCCGATCGAAAATGTGACCGCCGATGTGCGCCGCGTTCGCGATCAATTCACTTTCGAGCAATTCGATGGTCGCCAGCGCCGCCGCCACCGCCACAGGATTCCCGCCGAACGTTGACGCATGCGCGCCGGGCCCCCAGTTCATGATCTCGGCCCGCGCCACCATGGCGCTCAACGGCATCCCACTCGCGATGCCTTTCGCCGTGGTGAAGATGTCGGGAACTACGCCGAAATGCTGGGCCGCCCACATCTTGCCGGTCCGTCCCATCCCGCATTGTACTTCGTCGAAGATGAGCAGGATGCCGTGGCGATCAGCCATGCGCCGGAGCTCTTCGAGAAAAGCTTGGGGTGGAACCAGGTAACCGCCTTCGCCCTGGATCGGCTCCACGACGATGCCCGCCACTTCCTCGGCCGGGAGGATGGTCCGGAACAACTCATCCTCGATAAAGCGAACGCAGCTTACTGCGTAGTCGTCCGCGGTGACGCCATCGGGCCGGCGATAGGGATCCGGAAAATGCGCGTGGTATACGCCCGGAATCAGCGGTCCAAAGCCCTTGCGCTGGACAACCTTGCTTCCGGTGAGCGAAAGCGCGCCCAACGTTCGCCCGTGAAACGCCCCCGTAAAGGCGATGAACTTTTCCCGGCCTGTGTGATAGCGAGCCAGCTTCATCGCGGCCTCGATGGCCTCGGCGCCCGAGTTCCCGAAATACACACGGTGGGGGCCGTCGCCCGGCGCGATGGCCGCTAGTTTCTCGGCCAATTGCACCATGTTCTCGTAATAAAAATCGGTCCCCGACATGTGGATCAGCCGCTTGGATTGTTCTTCAATGGCCTCCACCACCTTGGGATGGCAATGTCCGGTGGAAGCGACAGCGATTCCGGCGTTGAAGTCGAGAAATCGATTGCCGTCGACATCTTCGATCATTGCGCCTTCTCCACGCGCGGCCACCAGCGGATAACAACGGGTGTAGGATGGCGACAGGACTTGCGCGTCGCGGCGAATTACTTCCGTGGCGCGGGGGCCCGGCAGTGGCGTCAAAATATGCGGAAGGTCCAGACGGACCATTTCTTTAGCAAGCATTGAGGTCTCCTTCTCTCTACTGGCACTGGGTGGATGGAAATGGGCAGCGAAGGAAGGAAACTAGTCGGAGCCGAACAAGCTGGGGCGGGATGTGGCCGGTCGCGACATAAGCTTCCTTTCATTGTAGCAATTTAATATCCAAGATGGGCAGAAAAAATCGGGACCGCGCGTCTAACAGTCGGAATGCAATTCCCAAGATATTCAAGTGGAGGAACAGGAATCATGAAAAAGACGTTGATTGCCTTGATGATCAGCAGCCTGGTGGGCTTTATTGTCTATGGCCAAGAAGGCGCTAAGGACGAGGCCAAGCAGGCCGGCTCCGATATCAAGAAGGCGGGGAAGGCCACCGGGAAGGCCACGAAACACGCAGGCAAGGCTGTGGCAAAAGGCACAAAGAAGGGTGTGAATAAGGCCGCGAGCGGCACTGAGAAGGGCGCTGAGAAGGTAAAAGAGAAGACCCAGTAACAGTTCATTCCACTTCTTCCCGGTGGAAGCGAAGTCCCGACCAGAGCACGCGTTCAGCTATCCAACTCAGCGGAGAGGGTTGCTTTCGCGCGCCACCTGTCAAATACTTTGACCAATGGAAAAGGAATTGGGACTTCCGAAGCCGGGCGATCTGCTTATCGGGGTTATCGATTTCTTTGCGGTTCTCGTTCCCGGCGTCATTGCCGCGGCCCTGATTTTCCAGGCTGTGGGAAGAGGCCTGGAGCAGGCCAACACACTTCTTGTGGGCGGCCTTATAACGGCGGGGTGGGTCCTGGGGCATGTACTGCATGGGATCGGAAGCTGGCTTGATCCCCTCTTGTACGACCGGTTGTTCAAACCACAAGATGCGGTTGCCCCCGACGCGGCGGAACAACGTCTTGCTCCGGGGGCAAACCGCATGCGAGCAAGGATTCGCAAGTACTTCCGCAAGAACGACGAACTTTTCCGGCTTGCGAAGAGAATGACCGATTCCCCTTATGGGCCGACTGGCGATGCCGCCGGCGCTCCCGTGCCCGGGGGGATGTACCAATGGGCCAGGGCGTGGCTGAATTTCCACAACCCAAAAGCCACGGCCGACCTGGATCGTCTTGAGGCGGATTCAAAACTGTTTCGCAGCCTCGCTGTACTTTTCCTGATTCTGGTTCCGGTCCTGATAACGGCTCCCACGGGCACTTGGGGGAACAGTTTGGCGGAACATCGAACCCTCTTAACGATTCTCGACGTAGCGGGAGCGGTGTTCAGTTTGTGGCGATACCGCGATTTACGGAACAAGATGATCCGGCAGTGCTATCTCAATTACGTACAGCTTCGCTTTGAATTGCGGAATGACCGGGAGCGAGCTATCAGCGCTGGTCAACGCCCGTAACCTTGCAGCCTTTACACCGAGGCCTTAACACCCTGGGCGGTCGCGCTACAATTGAGGTTTCCCGCCCATGGTGAAGGCGCTCCCGGACATCCTGACCAGCATTGTCGAGCTGAAGAAGCTCGAACTTGCGGTCCGTTCGGCTGATCGCGCCGACATAGAAAACCGGGCCGAGCGCTCCACCCCTCAGCGCCGGGATTTCCTCGGCGCCCTCACTGGGCGTCATCTTCAGAACCAGCCGGCTATCATCGCCGAAATCAAGAAGGCATCTCCGAGCAAAGGCATCCTGACCGAGGAATTCGACCCAGCCGCAATCGCAAGTCTCTACGAACAAGGAGGCGCCGCAGCGCTGTCGGTCCTGACGGACGAAAAGCACTTCCAGGGCAGTTTGTCGGATCTGGAATCGGCACGCGGCGCCGTCCAGCTTCCAGCCTTAAGGAAAGATTTCACCATCGACCCCTTCCACGTGCACCAGGCAGCGGCCCACGGCGCCGACGCCATCCTGCTGATCGCTGCTATTCTTTCCGAGCGCCAGATGCGCGACTTCCGGGAATTGGCCGAGCGCTACCGGATGGCGGCTCTGGTGGAAGTGCATGATGCCGAAGAGCTGAAGCCGGCGATTGCGTCCGGCGCGCGAATGATCGGCGTCAACAATCGAAATCTGCACACCTTCGAGGTCTCGCTCGATACCTCGCTTCGTTTGGCCGAAGAAATCCCGGCGAGCGTCGTGCGGGTGGCCGAGAGCGGAATACATTCCTCAGCCGACGTGCAGCGCCTGCGCGCCGCCGGTTATCAAGCGTTCCTGGTCGGCGAGCATCTCATGAAGTCCGGCGATCCGGCGGGCGCCTTGCGAGCCCTGCTGTCATGATGGTGTCGGCATGATGGTGAAAATTTGCGGCATCACCAATCGTGAAGACGCGCTCGAGGCCGTCGAGGCAGGAGCTTCCGCCATCGGTTTCAATTTCTATCGCGAAAGCCCTCGATATATTTCACATACGGGCGCAGCCATGATCGGCGAAAAGATTCCCGCGAGCGTGTGGAGAGTCGGGGTCTTCGTTAACGAATCGCCGGAAATCATCGCAAAGGCGGTCATCGAGGCCGGGCTGGATGTTGCGCAGCTTCATGGGAGTTCGGCCGCACGGGGCGTTCGCATATGGAGGGCTGTGTCCGCAAATGGCCAGTTCGCCGGCGCACTCAACGGGACCGTGGAGGCCGTGGTTGTCGACTCGACCGATGGCGTGGGCGGAGGGACCGGCAAGACCTGGGACTGGACGCAAACCCCGCATCTCAAACAGAAGATCATCATCGCCGGCGGCCTGGATGCCGACAACGTGGGAATCGCCATCAAACAAGCCAAGCCCTGGGGCGTGGACGCCTGCTCGCGTATCGAAAAATCTCCCGGCGTGAAGGACCGCGACAAAATGCGCCGCTTCATCCAGGCCGCGCTCAACAGTTGAACCGATGCTCGAATCCCTAACCCCCAATCCCCAACCCCCAACCCCCGACCCCGGAGGCCACTTTGGTCCCTACGGAGGCCGCTACGTTCCCGAAGTACTTATGGCGCCGCTCGAACAGCTCGAGCAGGCGTACCTGGAAGCGCGGCATGATCCAGCGTTTCAGACCGAGCTAAAAGACCTGCTCGCCAACTACGCCGGCCGTCCCACAGCTCTGTATCACGCCAAGCGGCTCAGCGAGATGCACGGCGGCGCGAAGATTTACATCAAGCGCGAGGATCTGCTCCACACCGGGGCGCATAAAATCAACAACTGCCTGGGCCAGGCCCTGCTCGCTCGGCGCATGGGAAAGAAGCGCATCATCGCCGAAACCGGCGCCGGCCAGCACGGCGTGGCGACCGCCACCGTGTGCGCTCTCTTCGGACTCGAGTGCATCGTTTACATGGGCGAAGAGGACATGCGGCGGCAGCGCCTCAACGTTTTCCGCATGCGATTGCTGGGCGCGAAAGTGGTGAGCGTCTCCAGCGGCAGCCGGACGTTGAAGGATGCCATCAGCGAAGCGATGCGCGACTGGGTCACCAACGTTCATTCCACCCATTACCTGCTCGGCTCGGCACTGGGGGCGCATCCGTACCCGATGATGGTCCGCGATTTTCACAGCGTCATCGGCGACGAGACCCGCCGCCAGATTCTGGAGCGTGAGTGCAGGCTCCCCGACTCGATTTTCGCCTGCGTGGGCGGTGGCAGCAACGCCATCGGGATGTTCCACGCGTTTGTCGGCGATGAAGGTGTACGATTGATCGGAGTGGAGGCCGGTGGCACCGGCACCGAGTTGGGCGCTCACGCCGCGCGCTTCTCCGGTGGGTCGCCCGGCGTGTTGCACGGCGCCCATAGCTATCTGTTGCAGGACGCCGACGGCCAGATCGCGTTGACGCACTCTATCTCAGCCGGCCTCGACTATGCCCTGGTGGGTCCCGAACATGCCATGCTCCACGATCAAAAGCGCGCCGAATATTGCTCCGTCACCGACAGCCAGGCGCTCGACGCCGCGCGTACGCTGGCGCGCATCGAGGGAATTATTCCCGCGCTCGAGTCCGCGCATGCGGTGGCCGAAGCACTGCGCCGGGCGCCATCGGCCAAAGGTGAGCTGTTCGTGATCAATCTCTCCGGACGAGGCGACAAGGACACCGATATTTATCGTGAAAATTTGAAAGAGCTCGACGATCCAGATGAGAAGTGATGACCCCGACACGAATCAGCAGGCTCTTTGACCGCTTGCGGGCGGAAAAGCGGCCCGCACTGATCGCTTACCTCGTCGCCGGAGATCCGTCGCCCTCCGCAACTCCAGAGCTAGCCGCGGCTCTCGAACGCGGCGGCGCGGACCTCATCGAGTTGGGCGTTCCCTTCTCCGACCCGATCGCCGACGGCCCTGTCATTCAGCGCGGCAGCGATCGCGCGTTGAAGGCCGGAACCAAACTGACCACCGTTCTCGACATCGCGTCGGAGATCCGCAAACGGTCCGAAATCCCGATCCTGTTGTTCACCTACCTGAACCCCGTGTTGCGCTACGGCCTGGAGCCGCTCGCCCGAGCCGCGGTGGCAAGCGGCATCGATGGCTGCCTGCTCACGGACTTGAGTGTCGAAGAAGCCGAGCCGTACATTCACGTGATGCGCCAGGCCGGCCTCGATACGATATTCCTGGCAGCGCCCACCAGCAGCCAGCGGCGTCTGGAACTGGTGGCGAAATATTCCACCGGCTTTGTCTATCTGGTTTCGCGAACCGGCGTGACCGGCGAACGTACCAGCGTCTCCGATAGCGTAGCGCCGCTGGTGACCGCCATGCGCGGGGTCACCAAGCTGCCGCTCGCGGTTGGATTCGGCATCTCGACCGCCGATCATGTGCGATCCGTGGGCGCCATCGCCGACGGCGTCGTGGTGGGCAGCGCCTTCGAACGGGTGATCGAAGAAAACGCAACCAGCGACCAGCTTTGCGCGAATGTCGAAGCGCTGGCTAGAACGCTTGCCAGTGGTTTACTATCGAAGAACGAATGAGCATGGAAAAGCTCGCGGATTGCCGGCGGCTGATCGACGCGGTGGACGTGAAGATCGTCGAATTACTCAACGAGCGAACCGAAATCGTGCACGAAATCGGCCGCATCAAGCGGCAGTTCGCATTGCCGATCTACGAGCCCAAGCGCGAAGACCAAGTCTTTGAGAACGTCACCAGCCACAATCCCGGGCCGTTGACCGCCGATGCCCTAAAGCGCATCTTCGAACGCATCATTGATGAAATGAGGACCATCCAGCAAAAGAAGTTGGGTTAGTTCCAGCGCCGCGCGACGTACAGAAGTACAATGTAAGCATCGATGAGTAACTTGGAGATTTATCTTTGGTTCGGTGTCCCTGGCCTCACCGCTCTTATCGGAGTCAAAATTCTCTTGGATTACTTGCACTACAAGGCACTCATGGCGAGGTTCGACCGGCTCGACGCCTGGTTTGACCGCTTCGAATCGCGGCGCGAACTGGTCCCTGAAATCCGCGACTGAGAACATCGCCAAGCTCGACCTCCGCTAGTTCCCGCCTTCCTGCCCCTTGCATGGTAAAACTGTGTCAGAGGTACGAACCGATCGAGTGACGCGTGGCATAACTCGAGTACCCAAAGCGAGCGCGAACCCGAGGAGCAATCCGCCGCCAGTTCTTGTATAAACAAATTGAGCCCTGGGAGGGAATGTAGATGGTCAACTGTCCAAACTGCGACGCCGTGATTGACGTGGACGAAGATGAGCTGGACGAGGGTGACACGCTGACCTGCGATGAGTGCGGCACCGACCTCAGTGTCACTGGGTTAGATCCGTTGGAGCTCGAAACCGAGGAAGACGAGGACGAGGACGAGGACGAAGAGGAAGACATCGACTACGACGAGGACGAAGACGAGGATGATGAGGAAGAAGAGGAAGAGGAAGAAGAGGATTGGCATTAGCCTGGCTCTCCTTCTGGCCGCTTTCCTTCCGCTCGCGGCCGCGCCAAAGAAGAAACCTCAGCTCCTGGACACCTACGCTATCGTCAGCGGCAGCGTATTCCGAGACACGGGTTACGCCCTTCCCGGCGCGGACGTGATCCTGGCTCCAGATGCGCAATCCGCGAGCTCGCCCGAAAAGATGAAACCGATCCAACTCGTTTCCGACGACCGAGGCGAGTTCGTGGTACGCGTTCCCCCGGGCCCCATGCGTTACAGCGTCGCGGTGCACGCCAAGGGATACCAAAGCCAGCAGAAGAGCGTCAGTGTCACCGATCAGGAGCGTGTCGAAGTAACCTTCCAGTTGGAGCGAGAGTCGAAATAGGTGGTGGAGACAATGCCTGCCCGCGCCGCGTGCATCGCGCCTGCCTGCGTTATGGCGATTTTCCTCACAGCCAGTGCGCAGGCCCAGCAAAAGACGGAAGACACCACCACGCGCACGGTGGAAGGCATGGTCACCAACGCGGCGAAACAACCGGTGGCAAATGCGGTTGTGCAATTAAAGAACACCAAAACGCTGCAGATCCGCTCGTTCATCACCCAAGCCGACGGCAGCTATCACTTCGCGGGGCTCGGAACCGACGTCGAGTACCAGCTCAAAGCCGACCATGAGGGCGCCACCAGCTCATGGAAAACTCTGAGCGTGTTTAATAGCAAGAGGACCGCGGTCATCAATCTGAAGTTGAATAAGTGAAAGCCGAATCAGTGAGAGGAGCACTCATGACAAAATCATTGACGATCTGGCTGGCGCTATCAGCCGGCATGCTGTGCGCTCAGGAATTCAAGCTCGGCTCGCAGGTCTCCGACTTTCAGGTCCGCGATCTGGATGGCAAAGCGGTCGCTTTTTCTGCGCTGAAAGGCCCCATCATGGTAGTGACCTTCATTGCTACCCAGTGCCCTATCTCGAATTCCTACAACCAGCGCATGACCGATGTTTACAAGGACTACACGGCTAAGAATGTGAAGTTCATCTTCGTGAACGCGAACCGTTCCGAGCCGGCCAACGAAGTCCGCGATCACGCCAAGCGGGTGGGCTTCCCCTTCGCGGTTTATAAAGATCCCGACAACGTCCTGGCAGACCGCTTCGATGCGCAGGTGACGCCGGAAAGCTACGTGATCGATAGTTCCCGCACCATCCGCTATCATGGCTCCATCGACGACAACATGAACGAATCGCGCGTGCATACCAAACGGCTGCGTGCCGCGCTCGATGCGCTACCGGCTGGACAATCCGTGCCGCAAACCGAAACGAAAGCCTTCGGCTGCACCATCAGGCGCGTTCGCAAGGCTTCCTAGGAATTTCAGAATGATGATGACACGCGCGCTCGCCTTCTTGTTCTGCTTGCCTTTGTTCGCAGCTAGTCCGCTGGTGCCGCTCGTTCCGATCAACGAAGCCGGCTTCCAGAAACTGGTCGACTCGCACAAGGGGAAGGTTGTCTTGTACGATTTCTGGGCTACCTGGTGCGCTCCCTGCCGCGCCGAGATGCCCCAGCTCGCGGTACTCGGGGACAAGCTGCGATCACGAGGCTTACAGGTGGTTACCATCTCCGCGGATGAACAGGACCACCGGACCGCGGCCGAGAAATTCATCCAGATGTTCCGTGTCGAAGGCCCGGGTTACATAAAAAAGGCCGACGACGACGATCGTTTCATCAACGCCATCGATCCAAAATGGAGTGGGGCTCTACCTGCGCTTTTCCTCTATGACAAAGCCGGGCGCAAGGTCCGGTCCTTCATCGGCGAAGCCGACATGGCCGCGCTGGAAGCCGCCATCCAAAAGCTGCTGTAGTAACCTGAGTTGGAAATACGTTTATATGGTCGATGGACCTTGCCGAGCAGTCGAACAATCGCCGACACGGGACCGACAGGTCGCGGACGATATCGGATTGGCCGGGTCCATTACTAAACTGTGGGCGCCCCTAAGGCCGCTGTCTTTATATTTCTTGACAATATTTACGCGCCATGATAACTTGCCCAGTGGTATATCAGGTATTTCCAGATAGCGGTGCCGGAGGGGTAGCGTGAAAGCTCGATCGGCCCAGTTGGCCGTTAGGGTTGAGATGTGCGCCATTTCCCTGCCCTTGCTGGCTGACCATTCCTTCGCGGCTGAATTCGATCGGAACAAATTTTCGCGGAATCAACGGCCAAGGCGAGCCGACCAAGCAATCGCACTATAATCATTTGAGAGGTGTAACGATGAAAGCTAAGTTTTTTGTATTCGTGGCTGGCCTTGGTTTGCTCGCCACCGCCGCGCCGATGATGGCGCATCATTCCTTCACGGCCGAATACGATGCCGCGAAGCCGATCACGCTGAGCGGAACGGTCACCAAGGTCGAATGGATGAACCCTCACGCCCGCTTCTATATCGATGTTAAGGATGATGCGGGCACCGTCACTAACTGGGAACTGGAACTCGGCAGCCCCAACGCGCTGATGCGCCTCGGCTGGACGCGCAATTCGCTAAAGCCTGGCGACGCGGTCGCGGTGGAAGGCTCGCTCGCCAAGGACGGCTCCAAACTGGCCAACGCGCGCAAAGTCACGTTAGCGGACGGCCGCAAGATTTTCGCTGGTTCGGCAGCCGATAGCGAAGACAAGAAGTAAGCGCGCCGAGGTCTCGACATGCGATCGACGCTAGCCGTCATTGTCGCCGGCGCCGCGCTTTTTGTCATCGCGTCCCTCCCGCTCGCGGCGCATCACTCGTTCGCGGCGGAGTTCGACGCCACGAAAGCCATCACGCTGCAGGGTACGGTCACCAAACTGGACTGGATGAATCCTCACATCTGGATTTATCTGGACACCAAGGACGACAGCGGCACAATCGCCCATTGGCAGTGTGAAGGCGGACCGCCCAATACGCTGACCCGGCAGGGCTGGAGCCGGGAGTCGCTGAAGGTAGGCGACCAGGCCACCATCGAGGGCTTCCGCTCCAAGGACGGCACCAATACCTGCAATGCACGATCTGTAAAGCTGCCAAACGGCAAGAGCGTCTTCGCAGGTTCAGCCGACGATGGCGCACCCAAGCGCCAGACAACGCAGTAGGCGCTAGGCCGCGACTATATCCAGCCGGAACCGTACCGAGCCACGACCGACAGGGCGTGGTTGAACGGGAGATTTTCGTGCGCACAGCCACCATCCTGATCGCTGCCTCCGGACTCGCGTTTTTGTTTCCAGTTCTTGTCTTCGGGCAGGCAAGTTCGGGACCTGCGGCAAGCACCGGACAGATGGCGCGCGCGGCCGCAGAGTTGGGCTCAAAATCTGGTGGAGCGGTGCCTCGTACCCCGGATGGCAAACCGGACCTCAGCGGACTCTGGCAACGCCCCTATGTACCCGACATGACCAAAACCGCCAGGGACCAACACGGCACCCCCGAACTGCCTTTCACCGAGGCCGGCTTAAAAGACTGGAAGAGCTACGATGCCGCCAACGGCGATTACACCGGAAGCTGTCTGCCCTTCGGCCTGACGCGCTCCATGAATTCGCCGGACCCGATCCAGATCATGCAGAGTCCCACGTACGTTGCGCTCCTTTACGAGCAGAACACCTGGTTTCACGTGATCCCCATCGACAAACTGCATCACGAGGGTGCGACTCCTACCTGGTTTGGCGATTCGGTCGGACACTGGGACGGCGACACCTTCGTGGTGGTGGATACGGTCAACTTCAACATCAACATCAAGGCGCCTGCTCGCTGAAATGACCTTAGCCGTCGGGCAGAATGCGCTGGGAAATCCACGACGACGAGCCCTTAGTCGGTAAGTAAGTCAAGCCTGAAACCGATAGGAACCAATGGCTTGGTATGATCGGTGGCTTGACCACCGAGGGCAAGACGAATAACGAGGTTGATTACCGCGCCGCTCTGGTACTGCTGTGAAGCGTGGTTGCATGGCTTACAGAAGCTAATTTGTAAATCGTGCTATGGAAGCATGACACCGAGGGTTTGGCTCGGTGGTTCCAGTAAGCCGGGTTACACAGCACTTAGTTGGAAAGTAGTACGCTTACACTTCCGAGACTACAAAATTTACCGGCACATTTTCCTCAGTATTCCTAGTGTTTTCTAAGGCCCGGGCCTTAGTGTGCGTAGCGCCTTCCAAGGAGCACTCGCAGATCTCAAGCAGGTGTTTGGGAGCGAACCACTCGCGACGCCAGCGCGAAGCCGCGTCCAGCCCGATGATCGCAAACCAACCCAAAGTCGCGTCGTAGACCCTGGCTTTGATAATGCCGAACAGATCGCGGTCTTTCACAGTCAACGAGATAGACGAGCCCAACCTCGGCTCATCGTCGAGCAGAACCACAACGGATTCCGTGGAGATCTCTTCCAGATTCGCCACCATCTGGCGGATCTCGCCGGGCTGTTCTTCATAAGTCACGGTTACAAGCTCAGAGCACAAATACTGGCACAAATGATCCATGCCGGAAATAATGCAAGAGCGTTGCCACGTTTCATGAGCCGCGACGCCGGGCTACGGTAAAATCATCGAGTCGGCGCTCATCCACGATCATGCGTAGGTTTGCCGAAGTTCTTGTTCTCGCTGGAATCTTCTGGGGCACATTCTTCTTCGGCGCCGTCACCGGCGAAGCCAAGTCCGAAACCAAACCCGGCAAAAACTAGCCTCCGGGTCAGTCCGGAAATCTCCATTCACAGAAGTTGTAGAGCCAAATCATCTCCCGATCGCTGAAAGAGAATACTTGGCCGCGGCATTGCTCTGTTGTGTGGAACCCGCTGCGGCTTGACGGTGTCTCTACAAAAGAAAGGACGTTGCGCTTGAAGCATCGGGCCATCGGGTCACGGGTGTTGTTCGCGGCGCTCCTGCTCTCGTTTTGCGCCGATGTTTGGGCGCAGGACGTGTATTTTGCGCGCTGGCAGGGATTGCACGCGCACCAGCCCGAAGGCGTGAGCTTCCAGATATCGGCCGCAAAGGACCTGTTCAATTTGGGCGAGCTGATCCCCTTGCAGCTCTCCTTCACTTCCACGCGGCCCACAGGCTTTCTCGCTGACTCTCGCCTCCAGGATCGTGCTGGACGTATGAATGGCGTCGAAGAGTTCCTCATCGATCCCGCTGCGTTCACTGAGGACCCTTTGCGCGGACTCCCCGGCGAGACAGGAGGAATGGGAGGGCTCTCCGGCGGCCCGATACCCCTTTCGGAAAAGCCCTTCACGTTCGAGAGGATTTTGAACGAGTGGGTGCGCTTCCGGAAACCCGGCAAATACCGGGTCGCGATCCTGAGCCGAAGAGTCACCCGGGCAACCGGCGACCGGCTGGACCTGGTCTCGAACATTCTTACGCTCAACATTGCTCCAGCGCCGGCTTTGTGGGTGAAGAACCAAATTGCAAAAGCGGTCACGACTTTGGATGCGCCATCGGATTTCCCGCCCAGTGAAGAGGTCCGAGAGCGGCGTCTGGAAGCGGGCCGAACGCTGCGTTTTCTGGACAGTCCCGACGCGGCGCTCGCTCTAACGCGGCATTTAGGCCCCGGAGACGACGTTGATGCCTGGGCCCTGCACATGGGCGTACTCGGATCACCGTATCGCAAACAACTTCTCCCAGTGCTCGAAGCGCGCCTCATTGCTCCCGATCAACCGGTCTGGGATCGCTACCTGGACACGCTAGCGCGGTTGTCAGTACCGGTGGCGTCGGGTGACGAAGCGATCGGGCAGAAGCGAAAAGAATATGAAGCGCGGTTAATTGCTTCCTTGCCAGCGAAACAGCCCGAGGCCCGGGTAATTTCGATGACTACGCTGTTCGATTCCGCCGGACGCGATGGGCGCGCCGACGCAGCGTGGCTTCCGCCAGTAGCCGCCTCGATCGTCGCCGACTTCCGCAACTTGCCCTTGAGAATGCAGCTCAATCTCCTCGCGGGGCGATGGAACATCATCGGGGGCCCGGTCATGCTGCCGATTCTTCGCGAGATCTACGCGCGTCCTCCCCTCCCGCAGGGTGGCGCGATCGCTGAGCCCTGGGAGCTTCGCGACATCGCGCTGCGCCGCATCTACGAGCTCTCGCCGGAGGAAGGCCGCCGCATCATACTCTCACAGATTGCTCAGCCGGACGCATATCTATCACTCCCGACCCTCGAAATGCTGCCCGATCGCAAACTTCCTGAATTGAACAACGGATTGGCAAGCCGTTTAGAAGCGGGTCAACACGTTGACGCGCTGATCTTGCGCTATGCCACCGGCGATATCGTGCAGCGAGTGGAGCGGGCGTACCTGAACCGCAACGAAGAGTACGATCGCCAAAAGCTGCCGCATTGTGTCGGACCTCTCGCTTATTACTACCTGCAATACGACCCTGCATTCGGCGAGCGGGAACTGCGGAAAGATATGGATCTGCCGGCCGCGGTTCCGGCCTGCTACGACATCGGGTTCCAGTTCCTGTCGTTGGATCGCAACGCCTACAGTCCCGCGCTCGAGCACCTGGCGATCGAACTCCTCACCAGCCCCAAAGTTCCCGTGAAACGCGGCGCCGCGGAGGTGCTTGGCAAGTATGGCTCACCTGCCGCGGAGGAACCTCTTTGGGAAACTCTCGAATACTTTCATTCCTGGTGGAAAGGCCGCGAGCAAGAGCTCAAGGATCAAAATGGTCAGGAAGGTTTACAGTTCGAACGCGCGCTGCGGATCGCGCTGGCCCAGGCAGATGCGTGGACATTACAGGAAGATGGCCTGAACCGCTTGCTCGGCCTTTGCAGCAGCGATTGGTGCAAGCAAGAGGTAAGAGAATGGCTCCCGCGAGCAACACAACCCATCGCGATTGAGATTATGACAGGCTCCGATGAGGTCCGCGCCATGGTTGCCCAGTATGAGACCCGTTCCGAGGAGCAAATGCGCCAGAAAATCCAGCAATTCCCTGCAGGCACGGTTTTTCGTGTCGCGCATTTGCCATATGGCGACAATCGGGCGCGCGCAGCAGTCGACAATGCCGAACAGATCGTGCGATTCGCGGGCTACTCGCTCGCGCCACAATGATGCTGCGCGCGTAGTTTGTGCGTTTTCTTTGTGACGCTTTGTGCTGTCGCACAGGAGCCCGCTCGGGTTGCTGGCGCCACCGGCGTGCCGCAAACGGCCGCAGGGTTGGAAGGACTAGAAGTTTGAGCTGCGAGTCCTGTGGCGGAACAAGCTCGCCAAGAACTACGGTTTTGCGCTTTTCGTTCTTTTCTCCGAAGTCTCTTTTTCCTTGAGCTTGTTGAGTTGATCGATTTCCCGGTTGTTCGTACAGTAGTATTCTTGCAGCTTCTCGTGGCCCAGACTCCACATACGTGGGGCCGAGGTCCAGGGCTTGGTCAGCACTTTCGGGTCTTCGATGGTCACCTGGACGAATAAGTGGTTCAAATCGGGGCGCGTGAACCGTTCGATCACATGCTCTTGATCGCTGTGGAACCAGCCTGTGAAATTGTTCCAAGTCCTCTCGTCGATCGCGATGGTGTCGACGACCAGAGTGTCACCATCCCAGCGACCGACTTCGTCGCCAAGGAAACCGGGATCGGGGTCGGGGTCGTGTGCCCGGTTATCAGTGGGGATCACCCGCCAGTTGTTATTCAGTTCGTTGAGTTGCACTAACTGGCCGGGAGTCTGCACCATTTGAATGGGATACGGAGTCAGAAGGACCATGCCAGGGACACCGCGCGGCATGCAATTCACAGACGCTCGACCCAGCTCATAATCGGTCGTGGACATGGCCTTGATTTTCGCGGCTGCCCACGGCTGAAACGAAGGAGGCTCCTCGGGCGTCACCTTCGGGTCAAATTGCCTTCTGCCCGCGGCATCGAAGGTGTGGCCTCCCGCCGAGCCCTGAAACCAAACGCCTGAGAAATCCGGATGCCCATCCGTAGTGCGCGGCGTAGGGCCACCGGGAGGTAGTGGGACAGACTTTTTTCCGTTGACTGGTGTAGCGCTGTTGTCCGCTGCCTTCTTGTCCTGGGCGGCAGCGGGGCTGGAAATCGCGCACACCGCGGCTAGGACGGCTCCGAAAACGCAATAGCCAAGGCATCTTCTCATCTCTGTTTCTCCTTACAACCTCGGCCTAACCTTATCAATATTCCGGCCGGCCGCCGCGTTCCACTTCCTGGCCGACGATGCGCAATCGGCCGTCGCTCAGCTTGAGCGTCTCGGCAGCGGCCGTGAACTCAGTGCCATTCTTGGCCAAGCAGCCTCTCACAGAGACGGGTTTGCCGACATTGTCGAGGAAATCCCGTCTGCTTGTGCCGCTCCTTTTTAAAGTGATCAGCGACACCGTTTGAAACGTCCAGGAGTCCACTCCGCCGCTCGCATTCTTCACGTCTACATGAAAAAATCCATGCGGGTTTTGCCATTCGATACCCGTGAGGGTACCAGTGAAGTCGGCGCACTTGTTCGCGTCAAATTCAGCGGCGAACGAGTGGTGTGCGTACGAAGGAACCGCAAGAAACAGCAGGCCGATAAAAATCGGCGCGACACCGAGAAGCTTCAGTTTGGTCATTGGTATTCTCCTAGAACGAAAACTTCAGCGCTAACGAGATTCCCCGTGCGCTCACGGACGTGATCTGTTTGAGTGCCGGCTGGCTGGCGGTGGTACCCGGATCGACGAGTTGCGATTGACTAATGTATTGGAAAACTCCGAGGGGAACCGACGTTTCCCTTCGTGCACCGCAAATATTTTCGGATAGCAGCATAACCTGAATGCTGGCCCGGTCCAAGTACGGGACCACCGCCTATACTACCAAATTCCCCACCGTTCGCAACCGCCAGTCTTGTCTCATGCAAGATGAGCCTGAAGCCGGAACTTGTTTCTCACACAAGATGAGCCTGAAGGGGAGATT
>Ga0209415_10002927_pt1 | contig 31920 bp, 29 predicted proteins | sample PeaSoiSIISIP2007_FD_187696 | JGI IMG/M metagenome (GOLD analysis project Ga0209415, IMG submission 187696) | Peat soil microbial communities from Weissenstadt, Germany - SII-SIP-2007 (SPAdes) (version 2) | ecosystem: Environmental > Terrestrial > Soil > Wetlands > Peat | place: Germany... | reverse complement strand
GAGCCGTATCTGCCGCTCGAGCATATCAGGACGGTGAATGTCGGCGGCTTCGGCGCGCGGCTGACGGCGCTCATCGGCGGCGAGGTCGAGGCGGCGAGCCTTCTACCGCCGCAGATCGCGATGGCGGAGCAGCTCGGCCTGCGCAAGATCATGGAGAACACCTTCCATACGGTGTGGTGGGTCCCCGATAGCGCATCGCCCGCCGCCGTCCATGGCTATCTCCGCGCGCTCGACCGCGCCGAGCGCACACTCGCGGCCGATCTGCCGAAATACCTGCCTCTGTGGCGGCATTCGGTGCCGCTCGAGTTCCAGAACCGCGCCTGGGATTTCAGCCGCTTTGGCCGCGGCGAGATCTTCGTCTATCAGCCGATCCCCAAGAGCGAATTCGACGAGGTCTTCGCGCAGGTCAAGCGCTGGGGCCTCGACGACTACGCCAAAGAGCGCGGCTTCGACAAGCTGGTCTATACCGCCGCGACCTGATCCGGCGCGGCACGGGCATGCGGGGCGGGCGGTGACGGCAGGCGAGACCGACGAGCCGCTTGCCCTGCGCCTGGCGGCGTGGTTTGCCGGGCTCGAATGGCAAGCGCTGCCGAAGCGCCAGCGCGATCTCGCGCAGCTTCGCCTCCTCGACACCATCGGCCTCATCCTCGGCGGCTTCGCGACGCCGGCAGCCGCGATCGTGCGGCAGCGGGTCGGGCAGGAGGGCGCCGCGGGCGGCGCGAGCCTGGTCGGCAGCGCCGGCAAGGTGCCGGCGGGATGGGCGGCGCTTGCCCACGGCGTCGCCGCCCATTGCCATGATTACGACGACACCTTTCCCGATTCCGTGGTCCATCCCGGCAGCGTGATCGTGCCGGTGGCGCTTGGCATGGGCGAGGAGTTGAAGGCCAGCGGCGCCGAGATCCTGACGGCGATTGCCGGCGGCTACGAGATCGCGGCGCGGCTGGCGCGGGTCGGCGGCCGCGGCTTTCACCAGCGCGGCTTTCATCCCTCCGGCATATTCGCGCCGATCGCCGCCGCCTTCGTCGCCGGGCGTCTCATGCGCTTGCCGGCCACGGCTTCGGCGTCGGCGGTCGGGCTCGCAGCCAGCATGTCGGGCGGGCTCTTCGCCTTCATCGCGGACGGGTCATGGTCGAAATGGCTGCATCTCGGCTGGGGCGGGTTCGGCGGCATTCTGGCGGCGCAGCTGGCGGCGGGCGGCTTTCGCGGGCCGCTCGGCGCGCTCGATGGCCGGCACAATCTCTATGCCGCCTTTCTCGCGGGCACTCCCGTCAGCCTCGATGACACCGAGGACGGTCTGGGCGAGCGCTGGCTCGGCGACACGGCGCTGTTCAAGCTCTATCCCTGCGCGCACGTCATCCAGCCCTATATCGATCTCGCCTTGGAGTTGCGCCGCCGCCATGGGATCGAAGCGCCGGCGGTGACGCGTATTCATTGCGCGGTCGCGCCCTGGGCGGTGCCGATCGTGTGCGAGCCCGCGGCCGAGAAACCAAATCCGCCGACCAAGCTCGAGGCGATTGCGAGCCTGCCCTATCAGCTCGCCTCGGCACTCATCGACGGCAGCGTCGGGATCGAGACCCTGGAGCCGCCGAAACTGGGGCGCGCGGAAGCGGCGGCGCTGGCGCGCCGGGTCACCTATGCGGCTGATCCAGGCATTGCCGGCTTCGGCGCCGCGCTCGAGATCGAGCTCCGCGACGGCCGGCGCTTCGCTGCATCGGGCGAGGCGGCGGCGGCCGATGCCGCGCGTCTCGGCCAAAAATTCCGCAGCCTCGCCGTGCGCGCCTTGCCGGTGGCGGATGTCGTTCGCTTGGAGGATCTCCTCGAGCGCTTCGCCGACGCCGCCAGCGCCGCACCGCTCGGCGCGCTGCTGCGCCAAGCCCGGGCTCAAATGCCGGGCTCGGCCTCTTTGACCTGAACGGCGAAATAGGAGTTCCGGACCGCGGCCGGATGCTCGCGGCGATGCCGAAGCGCGAATTGACCAGCAGCCCGAAGAAATTCTTGAGCGGCCTCTGTGCCGGCCATCCACGTCTTCGTTTGTCTTCCCACAGGTGGATGCGCGCAACAAGTCCGCGCATGACGCTTTTGAACCGATCAATCGCTCAAACAAACTCAAATTCCAAGATAGGCGCTGTTGATCTTGGGATCGGCGAGCAGTTCGGCGCCGGTCCCGGCCATGACGCGGCGGCCGCTTTCGAGCACATAGGCCTGGTCCGCCATGGTCAGCGTCCGCCGCACGTCCTGCTCGGCCAGCACGATGGTCAGGCCGGCGGATTTCAGCGCCTGGATCGTGTCGCAAATCGCCTGCGCCACCAAGGGCGCCAAGCCCAGGCTCGGCTCGTCGAGCAACAGGAGCCGCGGCCGCGCCATCAGGCCGCGGCCCAATGCCAGCATCTGCTGCTCGCCGCCCGAGAGCGTGCCGCCGTGCTGACGCCGGCGCTCGGCGAGGCGCGGAAACATGGCGTAGACCCGGTCCAGGCCTTCGCTCGACTGGCTGCGGGCATGGGGCGCGAAGGCGCCGATGCGCAGATTTTCCTCGACGCTCATATTGGGGAAGATCATGCGCCCTTCCGGCACCAGCACGATGCCGAGCTCGACCCGCCAATGGCTGCGCGTGCGGCCGATTTCCGCGCCTTCGAACAGGATGGCGCCGCGCCGCGGCGGCAACAGCCCGGCGAGCGTCTTGAGCAGCGTGCTCTTGCCGGCGCCGTTGCTGCCCAGGAGCGCGGTGATCTGGCCGCGCTCGATCCGGCAGGACACGCCGTGCAAGGCGAGCACGTCGCCATAGCCGGCGACGAGATCGCGAATCTCGAGCATCGCCGCGTTCATGTCGGCTGCCCGAGATAGGCCGCGATCACGCGCTCATCCTCGGCGACCGCCTTGGGTGTCCCTTCGGCGATCAGCTCGCCGTGATGCAGCACCACCACCCGGTCGGAAAGCTGCATCAGCGCCTGCATGACGTGCTCGACCACGAGAATGGTGAGATCGCGGCGCTCCTTGATCCGCCGTATCGCCGCCAGGAACTCGTTGATCTCAGTGGCGGTGAGGCCGGCCATCACTTCGTCGAGCAAGATGAGTTTCGGCGCGGTGGCGAGCGCGCGCGCGATCTCGAGCCGCTTCTGCGCAGACAGGGTCAGCGTCGCGGCCGCATCCTCGGCCCGGTCGGCCAGACCGAGCTCGGCCAGAATCTCGCGCGCCTGCGCCGTCGCGCGCGCATGGCTGCGTTCCTGCCGGCGGCCGAACAGCGCCGCCGTGCGCACATTGTCCAAGACCGACATGGCCGAGAACGGCCGAACGATCTGGAAGGTACGGACGATCCCGGCGCGGCAGATCCGGTCGGGGCGCATGCCGTCGATCCGCCTTCCCTCGAACCGGATTGCGCCGCGGCTCGGGCGCTCGTGACCGGCGATCAGGCTGAACAGCGTCGTCTTGCCCGCGCCATTGGCGCCCATGATGCCGAGGATCTCGCCGGCGCGGGCGGCGAAGCTGATGTCCTTGAGCGCCTGCAGGCCGCCGAAGAATTTGGAGAGCGCCTGCACCGCGAGCAAGGTCATGACACCGCCCGTCGCGCCGGGACGAAGAGGCGTCCGGCAATGCCCTCGGGCGCGAAGAGGACGAAGATCGCGAGCAGGACGCCCAAAATGATCATGTAGATCTGCGGCGCGTTGGCCCACAGCAGCTCGCTCAGTCCGACCAGGAAGGCCGCCCCCAACAGCGGCCCGCGCAAATCGTCGCTGCCGCCGATGACGGCCATGGTGACCATGGTGAAGGAGACCACGGGATCGAAGGCGGACAGCGGCTCGAAATAAGTCGAGCGCGCGACCGCCACCGCGCCGACCATGCCGGGGATCACGGCCGAGAGGGCGAAGGCTGCGAGCTTGAAGCGTCCGACCGCAATGCCGATGGTCTCCGCGGCCGCCTCGTTCTCGCGGATGGCGCGGAGCGCATAGCCGAAGCGGGAGCGTCCGACCAGGAAGGTGATGGCGGTCGCCGCCGCGGCCAGGCAGAGCATGACATAGTAAAGGACGATGACCGACGGCCCGCCCAGAATGAGGCGGCTGAAGACGCCGAGCCCGGCTTCGAGGTCGATGACGACGTATTTGACCAGCTCCGCCACGCCGAAGGTGAGCATGACGAAATAGGGTCCGCGCACGCGTAGTGCCGGATAGCCGATGATGACTGCAAAGCCGCCGCTGGCGATTCCGGCCGCGATGATCGCAAATCCGCTCGGCACCGTGTTCCACAGCAGCACGCCGACATAGGCGCCGAGCCCATAGAACACGGCGTGTCCGAGCGAGACGTAGCCGGTCATGCCGGAGAGCACGATCCAGCTCTCGGCGAGCGCCACCCACATCGCCAGCGACAGCGCCACCGCGACGCCGTAATCGCCGAGCAGCGGCGGCACTAGCACCGCCGCCGCGATCAGACCAAGCCAGGCGGCCAGGGCGAGCGGCCGCCTCATCGCACGATCATCCGCGACCCGAGCAGGCCCTGCGGCCGGATCATGAGGACCAGGATGAAGATGCCGTAGATCAGCACCGAGCGCAGGCTCGACGAGGTGAAGGCCACGCCATAGGTCTCGATCACGCCGAGCAGGAGGCTAGCGACCATGCCGCCGACGAGATTGCCGAGGCCGCCGAGGATGACGACGACGAAGGCGGCGATGGTGTAGGGAAAGCCCATGAAGGGCGAAATCTGCTCGGTCATGCTGAGCAGCGAGCCGGCCAATGCGGCGAGGCCGAAGCCCAAGCAAAAGCTCAGCAGCTGCACCTTTTCGACGTCAATGCCGACGACCGACGCCGCCTCGCGGTGTTGAATGAGCGCCTTGATCGCCAGGCCATAAATGTGCAGCCGCAGGAAGAGGATGATGGCGATGCACAGGACCACGGCCACGATCAGGATGACGAGCCGGTTCTCGGTGACCGACGCATTGCCGAGCTGGATCACCCGGTCGAGATATTGATACGCCCTGGGCGTCGGCTGAAACAGCAGCGCCGCTACATTCTGCAGCACGATCGAGAAGGCGAAGAACAGCAACAGCGAATTGGCCTCGAGCCGCTGGAGGAGCCGTGGCGAGGCGAACAGCCGGCGCACCAATCCGAGATAGATTGCCGCGCCGAGCGCCGCGGCGAGAGCGATGGCGGCGAACAGCGAGATGAGCGGCGAGATGTGGGCGAGGGTGAAAAGCCAGAAGCTCGTATAGGCCCCGACCATGACGATCTCGCCATGCGCCACGTTCAAGAGCCGCAAGGTGCCGTAAACGAGGTTGAGGCCGAACGCGACCAGCACGTAGACCGCGCCGGTCACCAGCGCCGCAAAGAGCAGTTGCCCGGACAGAAGAATCTGCACGCGCGTCCCTTGAGCGCCCCGCCGGCGCCGCGAGCGCCGGCGGGGATGGGGCGGATTGACGGTTAGTTAGCGGGCCATGCCGGCTTCGGCTTGAATTTCGCGGTGGCGAAATCGGGCGGCCAGATCAGCTCCATCTTGGTGCCCTGGATCTGCAAGAGCCCGGGCGGCGTGATGACGTTCTGCACGCCCTCGAACTTGACCGGGCCGTTGATGGTCTCGAAGGTGTCGGTTGCGATGACCTGGCGCAGCGCGTCCTTGTCGAGCCCCGCCTTGGCGACCGCCTGCTCGAGAATCTCGCAGCTCATATAGGCGAGGGCTGCGTCGAGATAATCCGGAGCCTCGTGATACTTCGCCTCGTAAGCGTCGAAGAACGGCTTGCCTTTCGGCCATTCCTTGCGCTCGGGCGTCCAGTGGCCCATGGTGACGATGCCGTCGGCGGCGGCGCCGAACTGCTTCAGGAACCAGTCGTCGGTGACGCCGATCATGACGAACTGGAACGGCGCGGCGATGCCGAGCTCGCGCGCCTGCTTCATGTAGACCGCGGTGTCCGAGGGGTAGGAGAAGACCAGGACGGCGTCCGGCGCGGCGTTCTTTACGTTCGTGAGCAGCGCCGTCATGTCCTTGATCGCGGGTGGATATTCCTCGTTGACCTTGACTGGAATGCCGGCTTTCTCCAGCGCCGGCATGAGATAGCTCTTGACCTCGAGCGAGAAGGGCAGTTGCGCCGTCAGCACCGCCACTTGCTTCACGCCGTTGGCCTTGAGCGCCGCCGCGACCGCGGGAGCGAAGCGGTCCGGCATCACCGCCGTGGTGAACCAGATATTGCCGGGCTTGATGTCGCGCAGCTTCGAGGACGCGGCGGAATCGCCGATCATCGGGAAGTGATAGCGCTCGAGCACGCCGGCGACCGCAATGTGCATCGGCGTCCCCCACGGCGCCAAAAGCAGATCGACCTTGTCGTCGGTGATGAGCTTCTCGTAGATCTGGACGGTCTTGCCGGGATCGGATTGGTCATCATACCAATCGAATTCGATCGGCCGCTTGACGCCCTTGACGTCGAGACCGCCGCGCGCATTGACCTCGTCCTTCCACAATTGATAGGTGTCCCATTGCGATCCCGTGCCGGCCGCGAACAAGCCGGTCTTCGCGATCGAGAAGCCGATCTTCACGGGATCGGCGGCGAAGCTCGCCTGCGAAAGCGCGAGCGCAACGCCGAACGCCGCACCCGCCAAAAGTTTCCCTGTCATACCCGCCCCTCCATTGGTTTGTTTGAATCGACCGCTCAACTTCCCGTGCCGCTCACTCTGCCCAACGCCTCCAGGACGATCTGGGGGGTGAAGGGCTGCCGCGAAACGCGTGCGCCCAGCGGGCGCAGCGCATCGTTGACCGCACACCACACCGCCGCCGAGGCGCCGACCGTGCCGGCCTCGCCGACCCCCTTGATGCCGAGCGCCGTGCCGGATTGCGGCGTCGTCACATGCGCCACGACGATGTCCGGCATCTCCGCCGCCATCGGCACCAGATAGTCGGCCAAACTGCCGGTCAGCAACTGCCCCTCGGAATCATAGATGCAGTGCTCGAACAGCGCCGCTCCCAATCCCTGCACCACGCCGCCGCGAATCTGCTCGTCCACGAGAAGCGGATTGATCACGCGCCCGCAATCCTCGACGACCCAATGGCCGAGCAGACGAATCCATCCGCTGTCGACATCGACTTCAAGATAACTCGCCTGCACGCCGTTGGCGACGAAATACGGATCGGTGCGCGGCGTGTACTGGCGGGTGACCGCGAGTTCCCGCGCGCCGCCGGGCGGCAGCAAATCCTGGCGGTAATAGGCGAGCGCGCACAATTCCTTGAGCGTCAGGCGCGGCGCGCCGTCGGCGGCATCGACGATGGAGCGGTCCCGCAGGTCGAGCCGCTCGGCACTGCTTTGCAGCACCGCGGCGGCGATTTCCAAGATGTTGCGGCGCAGATCGCTTGCGGCGGCATAGGCCGCCTCGCCGCCGATCGACAAGCCGCGCGAGGCCCAGGCGCCGCCGCCCTGCGGCCCCGCGCTGTCGCCGGCGCTGACGGCGACATCCTCGATCGGCACGCCCAACACGCCCGCGACGATCTGCGCGATGCCGGTGAGCGTGCCCTGTCCCTGGTCGGTGCAGCCGACTGCGCAGCGCACGACGCCCGAGGGCTCCATGCGCAGGCTGCAGCAATCTTGGGTGGTGATGGGAAGGCCGGCGGCGCTGTAAAGCGTGGCGCCGATCGCGGTCTGCTCAATGAAGGTGGCGATGCCGATGCCGCGATGGATGCCGCGGGCCCGCAATTCCCTTTGCTCTTGGCGCAGGCGCGGGTAGTCCATGAGGCTCGCGAGCTTGTCGAGACAAGCGCCGAGCGAGAGCGCCCCGAGCCTCAAGCCGCCGCGGCTGGTGCCAGGGAGCTGATCGAGACGGAGATAATTGCGCCGGCGCAGCTCGAGCGGATCGAGGCCGATGGCAGCGGCAGCGTCATCGACGAGCTGCTCGGTGACGACGGTGGCGAGCGGCTGGCCGACGCCGCGAAAGGCCCCGGCGGGAACCTTGTTCTGATAGGCCACGCGGAGCGACGCGCGCAATGCGGCGAGATTATAGGGCGCGCCGAGAAAACTCGCCGCCTGGATGCCGTCGCCCAAACCGGTGCGCGGGTAAATCGAATAGGCGCCGATGCCGAGAAGAAGCTCTGCGTCGATGGCGAGGATGCGGCCGTCGCCGTCGATGGCCATGCGGCCGGACACCCGGCATTCTCGGGCCTGGGCGTCGGATTGAAAGGCCTCGAGCCGGTTGCAGACGAATTTCACCGGCCGGCCCAGGATCATGGCGATCGCCGCCACCGCCATCTCGTCGCCATAGGCGTGCAGCTTGATGCCGAAGGCGCCGCCGACATCGCGCGCGATCACGCGCACCTTGTGCTGGGGCAGCCCGAGATGCGTCGCGAAGATCTCCTGCATCAGATGCGGCGACTGATGCGACTGATAGACGGTGAGCGACCGATCCGCCGGATTGTAGTCGGCGATGATCGTGCGCGGCTCGAGCGGCACGCCGGCCAATCGGCCGAAATCGAAATCACGCGCGACGGTCTTGACCGCCGCCGCGAAGGCGCCGTCGCAATCGCCGTTTTCGATGCGCGTGACGAAGGCGAGATTGCTCGCCAGCGCGCTGTGGACCAGCGGCGCGCCATGCTCGAGCGCCGCTCCAGGATCGGCGATGGCGGGCAACTCCTCCCAATCGATTTCGATGCGTTCGGCGGCGTCCTCGGCCGCGGCGCGGCTGTGCGCGACCACGGCGGCGACCGGCTCGCCTTGCCAGGCGACCTCGTCGATCGCGACCGGCATCTGCGCGATCGGCTTGTGCTGCGGCAGATTGCGCAGCTCGGCGCGCATCGGCCGGCAGAGTTTCGCGATGTCGGCGCCGGTGAAAATCCGGATCACGCCTTCCATCGCCGCCGCTGCAGCGGTGTCGATCGCGCTGAAGCGCGCATGCGGCAAAGGGTTGCGCAGGAAGACCACATGCACGAGGCGCGGCAACTGAATGTCGTCGGTGTAGCAGCCGCTTCCCGCGGCGAGATAAGCGGCATTGGGCCGCGCCACGCTGTCGCCGATGGGCGCGCCTGTGGGGAAGGCCGGATGGCGCTCGCTAGCGATCGCCGCCTCCCGTTTCCGCCGTGAGCCGCGCCTCGATCGCCATTGCTATGGCGTCGACGATCGCCTGGTAGCCGGTGCAGCGGCAGTAATTGCCGGCGACGTGCTCGCGGATCGCCGCGCGCGTCATCGGGCGCGGCCGGCGCAGCAGCTCGGCCGCGGTGATCAGCATGCCCGGCGTGCAGAAGCCGCATTGCAGCGCGTTGCGCGCCACGAAGATCCGCTGCAGCTCGGCGATCTCGCCACTCTCGGTCAGACCCTCGATGGTCTCGACCGCGGCCCCGTCGGCCTGGACCGCGAGAATGAGACAGCCGCGCACGGGCACGCCGTCCAAGCGCAGGGTGCAGGCGCCGCAGACGCCATGCTCGCAGCCGATATGCGATCCGGTGAGGCCGAGCTCCTCGCGCAGGAAATCGACGAGATGCTGCCGCACTGGCACGGTCGCGGTGATCCGCTCGCCATTCACCGAGCAGGTGATCCGCCGCTCCGTCGCCGCCTCGTCGTCGCGAATCATGGTCTTCTCACGCGACGGCAAGCTGTGCCATCGCGCGGCGCGCCAGGAGCTGCGCCCAGTGCCGCTTCATCGCGCGGCCGCCGTGCTGGTCCTCGATCGGGTCGAGGTCACGAGCGAGCGCTTCCGCCACAAGCTCGCCGAGATCGCCCGGGGCGGCCGCGCCGGCGGCGGCCGCGGCGTGGCGCGCGAGCCGCGGATAAGGCTCCGAGCCGAAGACGACGAGCCGGAGTGCGGCGAGCCGGTGGGCTGCGAAATCGGCCTGGCAGGCGATGCCCGCCACCGCGAAATCGCCATGCCGGCGGCTCAGTTCGAGAAAGACGCTGCGCTGCCCCGCCCGCTGCCGCGGGATCAAGGCCTCGATGAGGATTTCCTGCGGCCGGCGGTCGGTCTGAAACAGTCCGCGGAAGAAATCGCGCGCGGCGACGGTGCGGCGCCCGGCCGCGCTCGCGAGCACGAGACGCGCTTCGAGCGCCACGGCGCAAGCCGGCAGCTCCGCGGCCGGGTCGGCGAGCGCGAGACTGCCGCCGAAGGTGCCGCGATTGCGGATGGCGGGATGCGCGACATGGCTGATCGCCGCGGCGATGAGCGGCAGATCCGCGCGCACGATGTCGGAACGTTCGACCTCGGCATGGCGCGTGAGCGCGCCGATGCGGATGTCATCGCCCTGCCGCTCGATCCCCTGGAGCGCCGCGATGCGATTGATGTCGACAAGGATTGCCGGCGCGGACAGACGGAAGGCGAGCGACGGCATCAGGCTTTGGCCGCCGGCAAGAATTTGCGCCTCCTCGCCGTGGCGCTCGAGCAGAGCAAGCGCCGCTTCGAGCGTGGCGGGACGGGCATAGGCGAAGGCGGGCGCCTTCACGCCGGCGCTCCGACACAGGGCGCGGCAAATCTTCGACGATGACGGCTCCGTGCCATGATTGCCGGCCCCTCGCTGGTGACGGCGCGCCAGCGCCGCGGATGATATCGCCAAGCCTATAACCGAACAAGATTCGACTTTGACACTCGGAGCCGCGGCGCGGGATACTTGCCGCACGTGGTAACGCGGCGGGCGTCACGCCATGGCAAGCATCACCATCGAGGAACTCCGCGGGCTGGTGAAGCCCGATCGCGTCCACCGGCGTGTCTATACCGATCCCGCCATCTTCGCGCTGGAGATGGATCGCATCTTCGGCCGCGCCTGGCTTTACGTTGCGCATGAGAGCCAGCTCAGGAATCACGGCGACTTCGCGCGCGCGCGCATGGGGCGCCACGAGGTCGTGGTGACCCGTCATCCCGACGGGGGATTGTTCGCGCTGCTCAATCGCTGCGCCCATCGCGGCGCGCGATTCTGCATGGCGCCGCGCGGCAACAGCCGCTCCTTCACCTGTCCCTATCACGGCTGGAGCTACGGCCCGGACGGCGCACTCGAAGGCGTGCCGTATCGGCAGAGCTATCCCGCTTCGTTCCGGCTCGAGGATCCGGCCAATCATCTCGCGCGGGCGCCGCGGGTCGCGAGCTACCGCGGCTTCGTCTTCGCCAGCCTCGCCGCCGACGGGCCCTCCTTGCGCGAGCATCTGGGCTCGATGACGGACGCGTTCGACAATCTGATCGACCGCGCTCCGGCGGGCGAGATCGAGCTCTCCGACAACAGCTTCCAATGGGAATACCGCGGCAACTGGAAGATCCATCACGAGAACGCGAACGACGTGTTTCATCCGGGCTTCGTCCATGAATCTTCGGTCAGCGTCGCCGGCAATTCGCCCGTGGCAAGCGCCGCCTATGATGATGGCCAGACCCGCGAGATGCTGCGGGCCAACGGCTTCAGCCGGCGCGAGTGGGAGAACGTCGAGCTCATCGGCTTCGATGCCGGGCACAGCTACATGAGCGGCTTCTACCGCGCCGGCATCATCGCGCCGCACAGCGATGATCCCGTCCGCGCCCGCTATCGCGCGGCGCTGGCGGCGCGCTGCGGCGAGGCGCGCGCCGAGGAAATCATCCTCCTCGACCGCTTCAACAACATCATCTACCCCAACCTCGTCGTCAACGCGCAGTTCCACCAGCTTCGCGTGGTTCACCCGGTCGCCGCCGACCGCTCGATCGTCGCCGCCCATTGCTTCAAGCTCAAGGGCGCGCCCGACGAGATTTTCCACCGCGCCGTGCGCTTCCTCAACACCATCAGCTCGCCCGCTTCGATGGTCTTCACCGACGATGTCGAGATCTTCGCCCGCTGCCAGGCCGGCTTGGCCGATGACGCCGATGACTGGGTCGATATGGCGCGCGGCCTCGACACCGACCGGCGCGACAATGACGGAAGACGAACGGGCCATGCGAGCGAGCTGCCCAACCGGTCGCAATTCACCGCCTGGCTCGGCTACATGACCCGGGCGGCGGCGTGAGCGCGGCGGCAGCGCACGTGGCGCCGGACCTCGCCCGCGAAATCGAGCAGTTTCTCTATCGCGAGGCGCGGCTTCTGGACACGGGCCGGTTCGAGGAGTGGCTCGAGCTCTTTGCGCCCGATGGCGTCTATTGGGTCCCGAGCCGGCCCGGCCAGACCGATCCGCTGGCGGTGGCCTCGCTCTTCTATGAGGACCGCGCCATCCTCGCGATGCGTGTGCAGCGCCTGCTGCAGCATCGCGCGCATGTGCTCGCGCCCATTCCGCGGACGACGCATCTCCTCGGCAACATCGCGCTGATGGCCGATGATTCGGCAAGCGGAGAGCACGGCGTCGAATGCGCTTTCATCATGGTGGAGCATCGCGAGGACCGGCAACGGATCTACTCCGGCCGGTGCCTTCACCGGCTGCGGCGGCTCGACGGCGCGTGGCGCATCGCGCTCAAGCGGGTCGAGTTGGTCGATTGCGACGGCGTTCACAGCGCCTTGACGATTCCGTTTTGACGCGGCCCCGGTTTTGGTCCAGGTCAAGAAAACGGCGGCTCTTGCTCGCCATCGGGCGCGCCATTGAGGGGTTGGTCGAGGTGGTCTGCGCCATGATGCTCGGCAACTCGCGTCGGCGCCAAGCCCGCAAATGGTCGATCGCGCGGCCTCAATCCAGGAGATCGCGGAAGACGGCGTAGAGATTGTCCTTGCGCTCGATGCCGACGCCCGGCGCGTCGCCTGGCGTGATCTGACCGTCGGCGAGCGAGACGCCCGCGGCAAACCCGCCATAGAGGCTCGACGCATCGGGCGCCGCCTCGTGGCCGCCGAGCCCGAGCCCGGCGACCACCTGCAGCGCTAGAAGATGTCCGGCATGGGGCCAGCAGCGCCGCCGCGACCAGCCCTGCTCTTCCATGAGCGCAAGGATACGCAAATATTCGGGGATGCCGTAGCTGTGCGAGATGTCCATCTGCAAGAGGTCGCGATCCGGCCTGAGCCCGCCATAGCGCAGAAGATTTCGCGCATCCGCCGCCGAAAACAGATTCTCGCCGGTCCCGATCGGCGTGGGGAACGCCGCCGCGAGTTCGGCATGGAGCGCGTAATCGAGCGGATCGACCGGCTCCTCGATCCAGGCGAGCTCATAGGGCGCGACGGCCAGGAAGGTGTCGCGGGCGCGCTCGCGCGGGAAGGTGCCGTTGCAATCGACGGCAAGCGCGGCGCCGCTGCCGAGTATGCTCAGCGCCGCTTCGATCCGCCGCCGGTCGTGGTCGAGCGGCGTGCCGCCGATTTTGATCTTGACGCGGCGAAAGCCCTGGTCAAGATAGCGCTTCATCTCGTCCTGGAGTGCGGCGAGATCGTCGCCCGGCAGGTAATGACCGCCGCTGGCATAGACCGCAACATGTGGCTCTGCCGCGCCGTCGCCGAAGCGCTCGGCGAGCAGCCGCCACAGCGGCTTTTGTTCGAGCTTCGCCGCGAGATCCCAGACCGCCGCATCGATCAGCCCGACGGCGCCCGGCCGCTCGCCATGGCCGCCCGGCTTCTCGTCGCGCATGACGATCGACCAGATCTTGAGGGGATCGATCATGCCGCGCGCCTCATCGGCGTAGTCGTCGGGGTGCGCCGCCATGAGCCGCGGCAGGAAGCGCTCGCGCAGCAGCCCGCCATGGCCGTACCGCCCGATCGAATCGAAGGCAAGTCCCACGACCGGCCGCCCGTCGCGGATGACATCGGTGACGATGGCGAGCGCGCTCGCAGTCATCGCGGCGAAGCTGATGCTGGCATTGCGCAGGGGCGCGGCGAGGGCGACGGTCTTTTCGCGAACCGCGACGATGCGCATGGGCCGCCGCTATTTTCTCCGGCCTGCGGGCCAGCGCCGGTCAGCGCGGCGTCTTGGCCTGCGTCCAGTCGTGCTCGGAGACGTCGAAGACGATTCCGAGCGGGTCCTTGAACTTGGTCTCGGCATCGACGCCGGGGTAGTGGTCGGGCAGCTTGAGGAAGAAACGGCCGCCGTTTTGCTCGATCCTGCGCGTGGTCTCTGCCGCGTCCTCGACGACGAAGCCCATGTGATGCAGCCCGGCCCAATCCGGGCTGTTGATCCCGCCCTGCGTCCCCGGCGGGAAGTTGAGCAGGGTGAGATTCATCACCCCGTCCGAGAGCATGATCGCGTTGCCGATCGGACTCTCTGCCTCGGCCACGCGTTTCAATTCCAGTGCCGATTCATAGAACCGCGCCGCCGTCTCGAGGTCGGGCACTTGGATCGCAATATGTCGAAGCTTCGCCATGGACGTGGCACTCTTTGCCGCACTGCTCTGAGTATCGCCGCTTTACGCGCCGATGTCCACGCGGGCTTAACCCGCGCCCGCCGCGTCGTGGTGCTGCGCGCGATGCGAGACGTGCCAAGGGCAGACCAGGCGCTCAACGAGATCGACGATGTAGAACAGGACGGTGCCGAGAAAGCCCAAGAGGACGATCGCGGCGAAGACGCGGGTCGTCTGGAAGGCGCCTTGCGCCGACAGGATGACATAGCCCAATCCCGCCTGCGAGGCGACGAACTCGCCGGCAATGGCGCCCACGAGCGCCAGCGAGATCGCCACCTTCATGCCGGCGAAGAGATAAGGCAGCGCATTGGGCAGGCGCAGCCACAGAAGCGTCTTGAGCGGCGTGCCGCGGAGCGAGCGGAAGAGATCGACGGCGTCCGGATCGACCGAGCGCAAGCCCAGGACGGTGTCGACGACGATCGAGAACAGCGCGATCAGGAACGATATCGCGATCTTCGATTGGAGCCCGGTGCCGAGCCAGATGATGAAGAGCGGCGCGAGCGCGATCTTCGGCACGCTGTTGAGCGCCACCAAGAGAGTGTAGAGCGTATTCTCGAGCAGGCGCGAATAGACGATGCCGATCGCTGCGAGACAGCCGAAAGCGACCGCGACGAGGAAGCCCAGAAGCGTCGCGCCGATGGTGTCGAGCGAATTGCCGAGATACCACAGCGGCGCGCTCAAGAGCTCGCGGAAGATCGCGATTGGTCCCGGCAGCAAATATTCGGGCGGCCGCAGGACGAAAACGCCAAATTGCCAGACGGCGAAAAACCCCGTGACGACCAGCACGATGTGAAAACTGCGGCGGGCGGCGGCGGCCGAATCAGTCGCGAGCATGAGAGCCTCTCAATATGCCGAAGCCTTCGAAGACTTGGCGAATGCGGGATACGTAGTCGCTGAAGGCCGGGGTCTCGCGGATGGCGAGCGGCCGCGGCCGCGGCAGATCGACGGCGATCACGTCGACGACGCGCCCGGGCGAGCGCGACATGACGAAGATGCGGTCGGACAGGAAGACCGCTTCGGGAATGCTGTGCGTGACGAAGACCACCGTCTTGGCGTCCGCCATCCACACGCGCTGCAGCTCGAGATTAAGCTCGTCCCGCGTCATCGCATCGAGCGCGCCGAACGGCTCGTCCATCAGCAGCAGCGACGGGTTGAGCAGCAGCGCGCGACAGATCGCCACCCGCTGCCGCATGCCGCCTGAGAGCTCCCAGGGGTAGCGGTTCTCGAAGCCGCCGAGGCCGATGAGCTCCAGCAGCGCGTGCGCCTTCGGAACCCACGGCTCGACCGCAAGGCCCTTGATCCGGCACGGCAGCAGGATGTTGCGAACGACCGTCAGCCAGTCGAGCAGCACGTCGCGCTGGAAGACGATGCCCATGTGCTCGGGCGGCCCGTCGACCGGGTTGTCGCTGATCGAGATGCTTCCGGCCGTGGTCCGCTCGAGCCCGGCGATGCAGCGTAGGAGCGTGCTCTTGCCGCAGCCCGACGGCCCGAGCAGGCTGACGAATTCCGCAGCCCCGATCGACAGCGATACGTGTTTGAGCGCGGTCACGCCGCCGCCGCGCGTCATATAAATCTTTTCGAGCGCCTCGATGCGCAGGAAGTCCGCGGAGGCGGTCGCGGGATGCCGCGTCGGTGCCAGGGACAAGGCTCTGAGCTTGGGATGAAGCGTCGACGGCGAGATTGGCCCAGGACTGACCGGCTCGTCAATCTCAATTCCGCTTCTATTCCCGCAAGACGCAGCCGGAGTAGAGTGGCGGCAAGCGACAGACGCGATGCGCGCCGGCGCGGCGCCGCGCGCGGCTTTCCCACATCGATGACATGATCATTCTCTATTGCCGGGCGGGGGACGCGGCGGCGGCGCAGAGGACAACCGCGTTGACTGAATGGTCAGCGCGATGATATCCAGACTGATCCCGGTTCTTCCCGATTGACCCGAGCGGAGAGACGCCATGGGTATCGCCCGGCACGCCATGCCTCCCGAGGTTGCCAAGCTGTCGCTTGCGGAGATCGCCGACCGCTATGTCGGCCGCTTCCGCGACAAGACGCCCGACTGGGACGCCTTCGAGGACGCCAAGATCGACGGCTTTCGCCGGGCGCAGCACCGCTTCATCGGTGCCGGCGGATCGGGCAAGCATGACGACCCTACGGTCATCCCCGCGCGCGCCTTCACCCTCAGCATCATGTTCGTGCCGCCGGGCCAGGGAAACGCGCCGCACACGCATGAGGTCGAGGAAGTCTTCTTCGTGCTGCAGGGCTATCTTTCGGTCTTCGTCGAGGATGAGACCGGGCGGCGGGTGACGCGCCGGCTGGGTCCCTGGGAATGCATCGCCTGCCCGCCCGGCGTCATCCACGGCTACCAGAACGACGGCCTCGAGCCGGTCTATTTCCAAGTGATGCTGGGGCGGGGCAAGCCCGAGACCATGGGCTACGCCGACGAGGCGCTCTATCAACGCCGCGACGCGCATCTCAAGGGTTGAGGATCGCGCGGAGGCGTCGAGAATGCGGCGGAGCGAGCGATGAGCGGAATTCTCGGCGGCGCCTTGGTGCCGCACGCGCCGCAATTCTTCTCGCTGCCGGAGACCGAGGACAAGGCCACCGTCGCGCGCGTGCGCACGATCATGGGCGAGGTCGGACGCAAGCTCGCCGCGCTCAAGCCCGATGTCTGGATCATCATCGCCAACGATCACGCCAACCAGTTCCTCCTGCACCTCACGGCGCCCTTCGCCTTCCATCTCGGGCGCGAGGTCGGCGGCTCCTTCGTCGGCCGCGAGTTCCGCTACGATGTCGCAAGCGATGTCGCGATGCGCCTCCTGCAGCACATGCAGGCGGAAGGCTTCGATCCCGCCTTCAGCAATACGGCCGGCATCGATTACGCCTTCGGCATTCCCTTGACCTTCCTCGGCGTCGCCGCGCCGATCGTGCCGATCTATGTCAATTCCTATGTGCCGCCGCAGCCGCCGATGCTGCGCTGCTTCGCCTTCGGCGAGGCGCTGGCGCGCGGCGTCGCGGCTACCGGCATCGGCGCCGTCGTCATTGCCAGCGGCGGCATGTCGCATTTCCCCGGCACCAACCGCTATGCGCGGCCGGAGGTGGATTTCGACCGCCGGCTCTTCGAGATCCTCAAGACCGGCAATTTGCGCGCGCTCCTGGGTCTCGAGGAGCGCGTCCTCGACGATCACGGCAATGTCGAGCTGCGCTCCTGGGCGATCGCGGCCGGCATGCTCGGCGAGCGCAAGCCCGATATCAGCGCCTTCGAGCCGAGCTGGCATCACACTTATGCGACGATGGCGTGGCATGAGCCCGCGCCGGCGCGCAGCGATCCGCTGCACTATCCGCCGATCCATCCCGAGCGCATCCGCCTGACCGAGTTGCTCTATCGCCTCGCCAACGATGACACGGAGCGCCGCCGCTATCTCGCGGACTCCGCGGGCTATGCGGCCTCGGCGGGCCTCGCCGAAGAGGAGCGGCAGGCGCTCGCCGGGCTCGATCAGACGCGGCTTCTCGCTCTCGGCATCCACCCGCTGGTGTTCTTCCTGGCGCAATTGCAGATCGAACGGCAGCGGGCACAACAGCGCTAGGCGCCGCGCGCGACAGAAAGGAAGGATCATGCCGGTTCAGATTCCCATCACCATCGCCTGCGGCGACTACGACCGCACCCGCGCGATCAAGGACGGGCGCGTCGCGGTCGAGGGCTGCGCCGTGACCTATCTGCCGCTCGAGCCGGAGGAGGTGTTCTTCCGCGCCTTCCGCTATCACGAATTCGATGTCTGCGAGCTGTCCTTCAGCAGCTATCTCCGCATTACCGATGGCGGGCAGTCGCACTATATCGGCATTCCCGCCTTCGTCTCGCGCGTCTTCCGCCACTCCGGCATCTACATCCGCACCGACCGCGGCATCAACACGCCGGCCGACCTCAAGGGCCGGCTCATTGGCCTGCCGGAATATCAGATCACCGCGGTGGTGTGGATGCGCGGCATCCTCCAGGACGAATATGGCGTCCGCCCGACCGATATGCGCTGGCGCTCGGGCGGGATCGAGGAGGCGGGCCGCGACGAGCGCACGCCGCTCGCGCCCATTCCGGGCCTCGATTTGCAGCCGATCGCAGCCGACAAGACGCTGTCGGGCATGCTGGCAGCAGGCGAGCTCGATGCCGTCTTCAGCGCGCGTGCGCCGTCATGTTACCTGCGCGGCGCGCCCAATGTCGGGCGGCTCTTCCCGGATTACCGCACCGTCGAGAAGGCCTATTACAAGAAGACCGCCATGTTTCCGATCATGCATCTGATCGGGCTGCGCAAGAGCCTGGCCGAGCAGCATCCCTGGCTGCCGACGAGCCTCTACAAGGCCTTCATCGAAGCGAAGGCCTATGCGATGCGCGAGGTGCGCGAAATCAATGCGTTGCCGGTGAGCTTGCCTTGGCTCGAGGCGGAGGCGCGCGAGACGGCGGCGCTGATGGGCGAGGATTTCTGGCGCTACGGCGTCGCCGAGAACCGCAAGGAGATCGAGACGCTGGCGCGCTATGCGCACGAGCAGGGGCTGGTGAAGCAAAGGCTCGGCGTCGAGAGCCTCTTCGCCCGGCCGACGCTGGAGATCTCGAAGATCTAGCCCGCCCCGTGCGGCCGCTACGCCCGCTTCGAGGATTTGTCGAGGACGCTTTGCGGCGTGCTCGAGACAATCTCGGCATAGACCGGGACAAACTTGCCGCCCTCGATGAGGCCGACGAAGGCGGGCCTCAATTCCTCGGCGAGGAGCTTGCGGATCTTGGCATGCACTTCGATGTCCGACCATTCGCCGACGAGGTAGAAATGGTCGGGATCGCCGACGTCGCGGCACAGCACGCCGTCCTTCACCTGCGCCGGCGATTTGTGCATCGGATTGGCGTCGGAATAGTCGAAGTCGTCGAAGAGCTTGACGAATTCCTCGCCGGTGCCCGGCCGGACGCGGAAATCATAGATATGGAAGTAATTGCCCTTGGTCGCGAGCGGCACGAGCGCCATCGAACTCTCCTGAATCGAAGCCGCGAGGTTCGGGATCATACCCCGGCGCCGCCATGCTGCAAAGCGGCGACGCGGGCGATCGCCGGTTGTGTGCACGACGGGGCAGGATATACTTGAGCGGGAATGCGGGGTGTCGCCATGCCTGACAGCGCTCGAAACGAGCCGGCAAGTGAGCCATCGCCTCTCGGCTATATCTGGCCGGAGGAAGGGCTGAGCCGCATTCCCGACTGGGTCTATACCAGCGACGAAATCTACGCCCGCGAGATCGAGCGCATCTTCCACGGCCGCAGCTGGAACTATGTCGCGCTCGCAGCCGAGATCCCGCGCCCTGGCGATTTCAAGCGCTCCTTCGTCGGCCCCACGCCGGTCGTGGTCGCACGCGGCCAGGACGGCTCGATTCATGTCTTCGAGAACCGTTGCGCGCATCGCGGCGCCGAATTGTGCCGGCCCTATCGCGGCACGGCGAAGGAGTTCGTCTGCCCTTATCATCAGTGGACCTACGATCTCGCCGGCAATCTCATCGGCGTGCCGTTCCGCCGCGGCGTCAAGGGCCAGGGCGGCATGCCCTCCTCCTTCAAGCTCGCCGATCACGGCCTCGCGCAGCTTGCGGTCACGACCCGGAACGGCGTCGTCTTCGCCTCCTTCGCGCACGACATGGAGCCGCTCGAGGATTATTTGGGCCCGGAGATTCTCACCGACTTCGATGCCACCTTCGACGGGCGCCCGCTCACGATTCTCGGCTATTACCGCAATACGGTTCCGGCCAATTGGAAGATGTATCACGAGAATCTGAAGGACCCCTATCACGCGACCCTGCTCCACGCCTATCTCGTGACCTTCGGCCTGATGGTCGCCGGCAACAAATCGGCAATGATCGCCGATCGCACGGGCCGGCACGGCACGATGGCCTCGGCCAAGGGCGAGGAGGGCGTCACCGTCGATCCCGCCAGCAAGGGCGAAATGCGCGCCTTCCACGAAAATCTGAAGCTCGCGGACCCCCGCATCCTCGATTATGTCAAGGAGTTCGACTCGCCCTGGTCCGTGACGATGCAGACGATCTGGCCGAATCTGATCGTCCAGCGCGAACTCAACACGCTCGGCACGCGCCAGATCGTGCCAAACGGGCCCAACGAGTTCACCATGATTTGGACGATGTTCGGTTACGAGGGCGACAGCGCGGAAATGGTGCGGCACCGGCTGCGCCAGGGCAACCTCATGGGCCCGGCGGGATTTCTCGGGCTCGAGGACAACGAGGCCTTGAAATTCGTTCAGGACGGCCTGCGCAAGTCGCGCGCCGGCGCGGCGGTCGTCGAACTCGGCGGCATCGCGGAGGGCAGCTCGAGCTCGCTCATCACCGAGGCGGCGATCCGCTCGCTCTATCGCTATTGGCGCGACGTGATCGGCGTCTGACCATGCTGGCCGGATTCGCGCGCAGCGCCGTCGATCCGCGTCTGGCGCGGGACCTTCGCCTCGAGATCGAAGAGTTCAACACCGAGTATTGCGCCGCACTCGACGAGAACCGCATCGCGGATTGGCCCGAGTTTTTTACGGAAGACGCGATCTATCGCATCACTGCCCGCGAGAACGCCGAGTCCGATCTGCCGGTGGGGCTGGTCTATTGCGAAGGCAAGGGCATGCTGCGCGATCGCGCGACCGCCATCGCCAAGACTGCGATGTTCGCGCCGCGCTACCTCCAGCATCACGTCGGCAATCTCCGCATTCTCGCGCTCGGCGCCGACGGGATCGTCTCGGCCCAGGCCAACTACCTGGTGCTGCAGACGCTGGTAGACGAGAGAACCACGCTGCATCAGGCCGGACGCTATTTCGACCGGTTCGCGCGCGAGGCGGGACGTCTCCTCTTGCGCGAGCGCCATTGCGTCTACGACACCTTGCTGCTCGACAATTCCCTGGTGATGCCGGTCTAGGCGCGCTGCGCGTTCATTCCAGACTTTGCGCCAACAGGTCGAGCGCCGCTGCGGCGAAGGCGCGCATGTTGGCGGGGCGGTCGGGGCTCCCGGTCTCTACCGTGCCGGCGCGCTCCGCGGCGCCGGCGACGGCGATGCAGCTGTGTCCGGGCGGATCGCCATAGCGATTGCCGGCGGGCCCCGCCGCCCCGGTCTCGGCGATCACCCAATCCGCGCCGAAGCGCTGACGCGTCGTGCGCGCCAACAGCAGCGCGTAGGCCTCGGTCGAGGGGCGCAGTCCCGCCAGCGCCGTCTCGTCCAGCGCCAACAGCGCGCGCCGCGCCGTCGCGGTATAGACGATGGCGCCGCCGAGGAAATAAGCGGACGCGCCGGGCACTGCGAGCAAGGCGGCTGAAATCAGTCCGCCGGTCGAGGATTCGGCGACGGCCATCCTCTCGCCGCGCCGCTTGAGGAGGAGCGCAATCCGTTCCGCGCGAGGCAGAAGACCCTGCATGTCAGGCGAGCCCGCGTCGGGCCGATCGAAGGCGCGTCAGGCGGCCAATCCGGCGCGCTTGAAGTCGAAGGCGACCGGCTTCACCTCGCCGCGGTAGATAGCCTCGATCCGCGCCTGCGACAGCGGATAGCCGAATTGCGCGTTGCGCATGTGGATGCGCAGCTTCATCTGTTCGGCAACGAGAGTCTCGAGCAGGCGCCAATCGGCGTCGGCCAGCCCCTCGGTCTGGATGCCGGCGATCCCCGCGAGCATGTGGCCGAATTCGTCGTCATAGACTTTCGTGCAGGCCTCGGCGATCTTGTCGTCGACGCCGCCCTTGCCCTTGAGCGCTATGCCTTCGCTGAAGATTGAGCAATAGCCGCCCTCGGTGAACTTGCAGGCGCGCATGCCGAGGGCGCCGTGCTCGTCCTGATGACGATGGCGCAGGGCGGAGAGCGCATCTTCCTCGGGCCAGCTCTCGAGCATTTCCGGGTTGAGGCGCGGCGTGCCCGCCGGCCGGATCGCGTCATAGGTATCGGCGAAGAAGCAATAATGCGAGAATTCCGCTTTAAGGCCCTCGAGCACATCCAAGATCTCGTAGCGGTCGATCGTCACGTCGATCTCGGAGATCTCGGCGATCAGCTTCTGCATGATGCCGATGAAGATGCCCTTGCGGTCGTATTTGCTGACGCCGGTGCCCCAGAACTCCTTGAAGCACTGGCGGGAGAGCCAGCGCATGTCGGTCTCGACCGTCCGCTTGGGCGAAGCGAAATAGGTGCGGGCCACCTCGCCCTCGCCCGCCCAATAAGGCGCTGCAACCGAGATCAAATGCGTGAGTGCAGCGCCGGCCGCTTGAGTCGAGGCGGACTTTTCCATCGCTTGTTCCTCCTTTGGCGATTGCGCGAATTATAGCACAGGGGCGAAGCGAGGTAAGAGCAGAGCGCGCCGACCGCGCCTCGGTCGCTCCCGGGTAGCGATCGTGCTAGGCTGTCACCAGCATCTGGAGAGTCTCCAGGAGGGCGCATGGCGACCAAGCTCGTCCGCAACCATTCGCATTGGGGCGCTTTTCTCGCCGAGGTTGAGGACGGGCGCATCATCGGCGTGCGGCCGTTCGAGCGCGATCCCGAGCCTTCGCCGCTCATCGAGGCGATTCCGGCGGCGGTGCATTCGCCGACCCGCATCGCTCGGCCCATGGTGCGCGAGGGCTGGCTCGCGCAAGGGCCGGGCGGCGGCGCGGGCCGCGGCCGCGAGAGCTTCGTGCCGGTGTCGTGGGAGAAGGCGCTCGACCTCGTCGCGGCCGAACTCGCGCGGATTAAGCGCACGCGCGGGGCGAGCGCGATCATGGGCGGCTCGCAGGGCTGGGGCTCGGCCGGCATCTTCCATGAAGCGCGCGGCCAGCTTCGCCGCTTTCTCGCCTCCTTCGGCGGCTTCGTCGATCAGACCTCGAACTACAGCTTCGGAACCGCGCTCACCTTCTTGCCGCATGTCCTCGGCAGCGCGCAGGCGGTGACGGGTCCGCTGACCTCGTGGTCGTCGATCGCGCGTCACGCGCGGCTCATGGTGCTGTTCGGCGGCGCCAACGCCAAGAATACCCAGGTCGCGAAAGGCGGCTGCGCCGCGCATTCGACCGGCGGTTGGATGCGCGAACTGGCCCGCGCCGATGTCGCGGTCGTCAACATCAGCCCGGTCCGCGCCGACGGACCCGAGGCGGCGGCGCCGGAATGGATTCCGATCCGTCCCAACACCGACACGGCGATGATCCTTGCGCTCGTCCACACGCTGATCGCCGAGTCTCTCGAAGACCGGGCGTTTCTCGCCAGCCATTGCGTCGGTTTCGATCGCGTGCGGCCTTATCTCATGGGCGAAAGCGACGGCCTGCCCAAGGATGCCGAATGGGCGGCGCGGATCACCGGCGTCCCGGCGCGGACGATCCGCGCGCTCGCCCGGCGCATGGCGGCGATGCGCACCATGCTCACGGCGTCGTGGTCGATCCAGCGCGCCGATCACGGCGAGCAGCCTTATTGGGCGCTCGTCCTGCTCGCCGCGGCGCTCGGGCAGATCGGCCTGCCCGGCGGCGGGGTCGGCTTCGGCTACGGCTCCGCGGCCGGCATCGCCGATCCGCCGCTCGCCTTCGCGCTGCCGGCGATGGAAGGATTGCGCAATCCGCTCGGCCTCGCCATCCCGGCCGCGCGCATCGCCGATTGCCTGCTGCAGCCGGGCGGGAGCTACGACTTCAACGGCCAGAAGGGGATTTTCCCAGAGATCGGACTGGTCTATTGGGCGGGCGGCAATCCGTTCCATCATCATCAGGACATCAACCGGCTGCGCCGCGCCTGGCAGCTTCCGGAGACGATCATCGTGCACGATCCCTGGTGGACGGCGACGGCGCGCCACGCCGACATCGTGCTGCCGGCGACGACCTCGCTCGAGCGCAACGACATCGGCTGCGCCGCCCGCGACCGCTACGTCATCGCGATGCAGCAGGCGATCGCTCCGGTCGGGCAGGCGCGCAACGATTACGCCATCTTCAGCGATTTGGCGCAGCGTCTCGGCGGCGCCGAGGCCTATACCGAAGGCCGTGACGAAATGGCGTGGCTGCGCCACCTGTATCAACGCTGCCGCGACGGCGCGCGCAGCAATGCAGCGCCGCCGCCGGATTTCGATGATTTCTGGCGGAATGGCTGGATGGAAGTTCCGCCGCGGAGCGAAGAGCACGTCCTCTTCGCCGATTTCCGCGCCGATCCCGCGAAGCACCGCCTGGGCACGCCGTCGGGGCGGATCGAGCTCTATTCCGAACGCATCGCCGGCTTCGGCTATGATGATTGTCCGCCGCATCCCACCTGGCTCGAGCCGGCGGAATGGCTCGGCGGCGAGGCGGCAGCGCACTTCCCGCTCCATCTCGTCTCGAGCCAGCCGCGCTTTCGCCTGCATAGCCAAATGGATTCTGGGCCGATCAGCGCCATCGGCAAGGTCGCCGGCCGCGAGGCCGTCGCGATCAATCCCGCCGATGCGAGCCGACGCGGCATCGCCGACGGCGATGTCGTGCGCGTCTTCAACGCGCGCGGCGCCTGCCTCGCCGGCGCGGCGGTGACGGACGAAGTGCGGGAAGGCGTGGTCCGGCTGTCCTGTGGCGCGTGGTATGACCCGGCCGGACCCGGCGACGACCCGCTCTGCGTGCATGGCAATCCCAACGTGCTGACGCGCGACCACGGCACCTCGCGGCTCGGCCAAGGGCCGAGCTCGGCCACGGCGCTGGTCGAGGTTGAGCGCTGGACCGGGGCGCCGCCCGAGGTGCGTGCCTTCGTCCCGCCGCCCATGGCCGAAGACGCGGCCTGAGTTCAGCCGCGCCTACGGCGTGAGCGGGATGCCCGTCAGCTTGCTCACGGGGTCCCAATCTTTCTTCTGGGAATCCCAGCGCACGACCAGGGCATCGCTGATGTCGAGACCGCGCTGCGGCACCGCCTCGAAATCATACATTCCGTCGATCCCGGCATAGCCTTTGAGATGAAGGAGGTAGTTGCGCAGCTCGGCCGCGCCGGCGCCGGGCGGGAGCTTGTTGAGCGCGGCCGCGATCAGCCGCTCGGGGTCCCAGCCGAGGTCGGCGCCGATATCGGCGTGAATGCCGGCCTTTGCGATGAGCGCGAAGAACAGCTTCTGCTCGGCCGCGACGGCGGGCGGGAGGTCGATGTTCGCGGCTCCGGCCGCGGCCCAGGCCGAGACGCCGAAATAGAGCTGCTTCGGCAGGAACGCGGCGTACTGAATCATCTGGGAATAGGTCATGTTGCTGCCGGAGGCGGCCACCGGCAAATCGAGCCCGGCTTGCACCAGGCCGCGAAAGACCGTGGCGCCGGCCGCGGCCGTAGCCCAGCTCACCACGACTTCCGCGTTGGCCGCCCTGATGCGCTCGATCTGCGCGGCGACGCTGACATCCGTCGGATTGAAATGGCCGTTCTCCACCAGTTTCAAATCGCGGTTCTCCGGCGTCTGCAGCAGCCGTGTGATGCTGCGTTCGGCATCCTGTCCCGAGGCATCGGTCGTGGTGATGAGCGCGATCCGGCTCCATCCCTTGAAGCGGAAATAGCGCAGCAGCGCGCTTTGCTGGTCGTTCGAGGCGATCTGCGAGGTGAAGACATAGCCGCCCGGGGCGGGATGGATGCTCGGCGAAAAGCAGTATTGGACCGGGCCGTCGCGCATCAGCGGCGACATGGCGTTGCAGATCGCTGATATCGTCGAGCCGAAGACAATGGGTGGATGCGTCTGGATCACGTCGTTGGCGAGCTGAACCGCGATCTGGGGGGACGACTGGTCGTCGTGAAAGATAAAGCGCACGGGCTTGCCGTGGATGCCGCCCTGCTCGTTGATCGCGCGTTCGGTGACCTGGATGGTCTGCTGCTCCTCGGTGCCGAGAAAGGCGCCGCCGCCGGAGAGCGGGATGATGACATCGAGGTCGAATGTCTCCGCCGCAGCGGCGGGATGCAGCCCCATGCCTGCGGCGAGCGCCATGGCGAAGAGGGCAGGAACGAGACGCGGAAACGCCTTGCCGATGGCCGCCACGCGACGATTTGTCATTTCGCCCTCCCCCGAGTTCTCTGTCTCTTTCGCGGCAAGCGCGTTGGCATAGGCCGCGCCGATCCCGCGCGCCGCGCCGGCGATGCTACAGCCGCCGCTTGCAGGGGGCCAGATCGCCTTACCGCAGGGCCTCGACTTGAAATTAACCATAAAAATTAACCATGAAATCCGTCACCGGGCTTCACATCGTTTGGCAGCTGACAGCGCGCATCGCGCTTGACAATGCAAAAAGGCGACACGCACTCTGGCATGACCGCAAATTAACGACAATCAAGGGAAGGAGGCTCCTATGGTTAGGTTATTGGCGTGCGTCACGGCGTCGGCATTGGTGTTGCTGCTGGGTGCGCCCGGGACCGCCTCGGCCTGGCATCGTGGCCATGTCGAGATCTTCGCTGTCGTGCCGGACCTGCCCGGCAACGTTCCCGCCGGCATCGAAGGCTTGGCGGTCGGCCCGGACGGCACGGTCTACACCCCCTCTGCCGGTTTCAACAGCGAAGGTCCGGTTTCCGGCCCGCCCCATCTGTTTTCTTTCAAGCCGGACGGCGAACTGCTCCACAATGTCGCTCTCGTCAGTCCGGGTACTACGACTTGTCCGAGTTCCGGAACCCAGCCCAGCCCGGCGCTTCTCGGGCTGGTGTATCAGTCATCTTCGAAGACGCTGCTGATCGCCGACCTTTTCCAGGGAATCGTTTGGCAGGCGAGTCCGACGACCGGGCAAGCGTGCGTTTTCATGATTACCCCGTTTAAATCCGCCTCCGGTCTCAACGCGCTCACCTTCGACAAGAAGGGCAATGTCTACGTCTCGGACTCGTTCCAGGGCGTCATCTGGAAGACCGGTCCCACCGGCGGTACCCCGACGGTCTTCGTCGACTCCGACACGCTTTCGCCGGCGGCAGCGACCGGCGTGATCCTTGTTCCTCCGTTTGGCGCCAACGGCGTCGAGTTCAATAACGAGTACACCGAGATGTATGTGGCGAACACCGCCTATCACTCGATCGTCGAGGTGCCCGTGACGTTGAATACTGACGGGTCGGTTTCGGCCACTGGAACGGCCGCGGTCCTCACCACCGGCATCAATGCTCCCGACGGCATCGCGGTCGACAGCAAGGACAATCTCTGGGTCGACTCCAATCAAGGGGACGAGATCATCGTCATCGATCCCACCGCGACCAATGCGCTGGGCGAACCGCAGGCAAAAGTCATCGCCAAGCGCGGCGACTTCCACGGCATTAGCGACGACGGCACGATCCAGGGTCTGCTCTTTCCGGCAAGTCCGGCGTTCAGTCCCGACGGCAAATACATCTACACCTCGAACTTCGGGCTCTACCTGCCTTATGCCGGGGTGCCGGAGACGGCAGTCGATTCGCCTTGGACGCTCAAGGTCAAGCACTACACGATCGCCAAGATCCGCGCCGAGATACCGCCGCTCGGCGACAATGACGACCACCACCACCACCACGAGCACTGAGACACGGCGGCAAAGGTCTTAGGCAAGAATCGGCGGCGCGGGGCGGCTCTTCGAGGGCCGCTCCGTGCCCGCGGTCATGGCGACGGCGCCGCCGCAGGCTCAGTGCTTATTGCTGTCCAAGGGTTTGACCGCGCGCATGCGGTCGCGCAGCTCATCGGTGATGGCGCGCGCGTCGGCGGAATTGCGGATAATCTTCGGCGCCAGCAGGATCAGGAGCTCGGTTCGGACGGCGGCATTCGAGTTGCCGCCGAACAGCATTCCGACGACGGGAATGTCGGAGAGCAGCGGAATGCCGGTCCGGCCCTTGGTCAGGCTGTCCTGAATGAGCCCGCCGAGCGCGACGGTCTGGCCGTCCTGGACGACGACCGAGGTGACGATTTGGCGCTGCGAGATCGTCGGCGAACTGGTTTCCGAGGTCGTGGAGGTGGTCGCGGCGGTGACGTTGCTGACCTCCTGATCGATTTCGAGAGCGATGAGGCCGCTCTCGTTGACGCGCGGCGTGACCTGGAGCAGCACGCCCGTGTTCATGTAGCTCACGCTGTTGACGATCTCCGGGGTTGCGGTGACCGTGCTGGTCGCCTGCTGGGTGAGAATGGGAACCTGGTCGCCGACTTGCAGCGCGGCCGTCTGATGGTCGAGCACCAGGAGCTGCGGCGAGGAAACCACGTTGACGTGGGTGACCGAGGAGAGAGCGCTCAGAATGGCACGCGCTCCCGCCGTCGATAGCACGTAGTTGAACCCGGGATAGACCGCCGCGATGTCGCCGACCGCGCCGATGCCGCCTGTCGGCGCGGGAGGCGTCGCGGCGGTGTTGAGCGAGAAATTGTTGGCGCCGTGCTGCAGGAAGAACTGGAGGCCGTAACTCAGATTGTCGTTGAGCGTGACCTCGGCCACGGTCGCCTCGATCATCACCTGTAAGGGCACGACGTCGAGCCGCTTGATGACGTCGAAGATCATCCGGTAGTCGCGCGGCCGCGCGTAGACGACGAGCGCGTTGTTCTTCTCGTCGGCGACGATGCGCACCGGCGGCAGCTCGAGATTGCCGGCGCCGGTGCCGCCGCCGATGCCGGAGGGCGCGAGCGCCTCTTGCGCCGTCTGGCCGCCCTGTCCGGCCTGCGCCGGCTGCGCCGCCGCGCCTTGGCCCGCCGGCGCGGCGCCGCCGGCCCCAATCGTGCCGATGCCCGTCGATGGCGTGCCGGCGGTGGGGGCGCCGATCGCGGACGACCCCGGGGTGGTGGTTCCTCCCGGACCCTGCGCTCCGCCGGCGCCCGGTGGCTGCAACAAGGCTGCGACACGCGATCCGGGGGCGGTCGTCGGCTGCACCGTGCTGACTTGACCCGAGGACAAGAGCTTGGTGAGCACCGCGGCGAGATCGGCGGCCCGGCTGTTTTGCACGTGATACTCGAAGATGCGCGGCGTCATTTCGTCGGCGCCGAAATCGAAGCGGTCGATCCATGCCTTGGCCTGGCCGAGATAGCCGCGCTGCGGCGAGACCACCAGTATGGCGTTGAGCCGCTCGAGCGGCACGATGCGGACTACGCCCGCCAGCGGTCCGCTTGCCTGGCTGCCGAAGATTTGATTGAGGTCGCCGGCGACGTCCTTCGCCGTGCCGACTTGGAGCGGATAAAGACCGAAGGAAACGCCGCGCAGCCAGTCGACATCGAACTGGTCGACCAGGCTCGAGACGCCGTTGAGATCCGCCATCGGGCCGGAAACGATCAGCAGGTTGCGGGCGGCGTCGACCTGGACCGCGCTGCCGGGCGGCAGAAAGGGGTCGATGATGCCCTTGATCTCGCCCGCCGAAACATAGCTCAAGGGCAGGATGCGAATGCCGTACCCGGCCTTGAGCTGCGTCGCGGCTCCGAGGCCCCCCTTCGCCGCATCCGCGATCGGCAGCACGCGATAGACCCCGTTCGTCTCGACCAGGCCCAATCCATTGGCCTGCAAAATGCTTTCGAGCGCGGGCAAGACCGCCGCGCGGGGCAGCGGTCCGCCGGTCTGAGCGGTGATCGTGCCTTGAATGCGCGAATCAATCGTGTAGCTCACATGCAGCTGATCGCCGAGAATCTCGCGCAGCACGTCGCGGACATCGGCGTTGATGAAATTGAAGGTGACCGCGCCCTCGGTGCCGGTCGAGACCTCGGCGGTGGGCCGCGGCGGCACCGCCTCATTGAAGAAGATGCCGGTGCCCGGCAGGATCGTCGGCGGCAGGGGATGGCCAGCGACCAAAGTGTCGGGCTCGCCGATCAAGCGCGTCGGCGCCGCGGATAGCGGCGCGGGCGCGGCGGCAGCCGGTCGCGGCTGCTCGGGGGCGGTTGCCGGGGTGGTGCAGGAGGTTGCGATCAGCGCCAGGCCGAACACGGCGGCAATCCGCCGGAATGCGCGGATCCAATGTGCATTGCGATATTTCGAGGAGGCCGGGGAGGCAGGATGCGCGGAAAGTTTCATACGCTGCGGCCTTCCCCCCTCGACGCGGCCGCCCCAAAGGTACGCGCGTCGGTTTACAAATCAAAGTGCGAAATCGCGGACAAGCGGTACCGGGCGGCTCTGGCGCTGGCAACGCGGCGACGGCGGATCGTCGCCAAATGCCTATTCCCGCCTTATCCCCGGCAAGGCGCCGGCTTGCGGATTGGGCGTCGGGCCGCGCACGGGCGGGCGTAGCGGGCTAAAGGCGGCGGCCGGCGGCTGCAGCGCCTGCGGCCGTGGCGGAACCTGGCGCGGCCCGGGCTTTTCCGCGGCCTTCACCTCGATTTCATTGTCGCCCTGGGCGAGAACGATCCGGTTGTCTTCGATCGATTTCACCGTCCAGCCGTCGAGGTTCTGGCCCTCGCTCACGCGGTCGATTTGCGGTGGAACGCCATGCGCCACCAGGGCATGGCGGTCCGCCGCCGAAATGATGATCCCGACCAGGGTGAAGGCGGTCGGGCGGTCGCTCGCCGGAACTCCGGCAGCGGGTCGCCGCGACGACGAGAACAGCGGGCGGGAGACCACTTCGGCATAGGTGTTGAGCGGCGCCATGGAGAAGGTCGGATCTTGCGGGCGGCTGCGCACGGCCGCCTGGCGCGCTTCGGGCGCGGCAGGCGGCTCCATGGGTTGCTGCGCCTCGACATAGATCACCCAGCCAAGCCCGCCGCACAACAGAAAGAACAGCAACGCGGCGGCGTGCCCGCGGCCCCTCGGTCGCGCTTGCGTCACGATGCGCTCCGCATATAGCCGTAGAGGTCGAAGCGCACTTCGAGGCCGGAATCGACGCCGCCTACCCGCGATGGACGCGGCCGAATCTCGATGTTGTCGAGGACGAGCAGGGGCGACGCGGATTCGAGCTGATAGAAGACGCGCTGCAGGCTGGCGATGTCGGTCTGGATCTGACAGCGGATGGAAATGCGCCGAACCTTGCCTTCGTCCCGCGCCGGTAGAATTTGGGTGCTGCGCAGCTCGCCGCGCGCGGATTCCACGATGGTCTTCAGCCGATCCTGAAGCTCGGCAGCGGCCAGCGGCTCATTGGTGCCGCGCAGGAAGCCGACCGTCGAATTCTGCCGCTCCTTGAGCTGCGCCAGCTCGGCCTTGAGCTCGGCCGGGTTTCGCCCGACCGCTTCCGCATGCGCAATTGCCGTCCGCATCTGCTCTGCCGAGGCGCGGGCTGTGCCATAGGTTTCGAGCAAGGGCTGAACGATGCCGGTGAACGCCAGCAGCACCAGCGCCGCCAGGATCGCGAGCGCCAAGCCGCGGCTGACCACGGGCGACAGCGCGGGGCTCACGACTTCTCCCCTTGAACGACTTGCGTCGAGACATGGAAGTGCTCGTGGCCGGCGGAATCCTGCGTGACCGGCGACAGGAAGGTCGTGTGCCCGAAGATCCGCGATTGCTCGAGCAGGCCGACGATCGCCGAGGCCGATTCCGTGACGCCCAGGAGTTGAACCTCGCTGCCGGCGAGCTGCCAATCCGACAGCCAGGTATTGTCGGGCAGGATCCGGGTGGTCTCGAGCAAGAGCGTCGAAACGGTCGGCCGCTCGCGCTTCTTCTGAATCAAGAAGAGCTCGTTCTTGCGCAGCTCATCGACCTGTTTCTGCAAGGCCGCCTCCTCGACGGCGGTTTGCTTCACCAGAGCGAACTGTTGCGCCAGCTCGTCGGCGGCTTGTTGCGCCTTCACGATTGGGAGCGCGACGGCAATGACCGCGAGGATCGCCGCAGTCGCCGCGAGCCCATAGACCAGGCGGTTGTATCCGCGCCGGCCGGAGCGGCGGCCGCCCGCGCGCAATAGATTGTAGGACGCGGCATGCTGGCCGCCTTCCTC
>Ga0209415_10002926_pt1 | contig 31921 bp, 21 predicted proteins | sample PeaSoiSIISIP2007_FD_187696 | JGI IMG/M metagenome (GOLD analysis project Ga0209415, IMG submission 187696) | Peat soil microbial communities from Weissenstadt, Germany - SII-SIP-2007 (SPAdes) (version 2) | ecosystem: Environmental > Terrestrial > Soil > Wetlands > Peat | place: Germany... | reverse complement strand
CATTCCCTTGAGCGGTGGAACGAACCGAGGCGATCGATGGAGCTAGAGCAGCATCTTTCGTACCTGGAGAACGTCCGCGACTGGCAAAGCCTGGTCGAGGAGCTCGAGAAGGGCATCGCGTCCTCGGCGGCAAACGCCGAGAAGGCGCAGCTTCACCTGAGGCTCGGTCGGGTCTTGGAGGGGAAGTTTCTCGCGGGCGTGAAGGCGCTCAAACATTTCCAGGACGCGTACAAGCTCAATCCTGCGCTCACCGAGAGTCTCGAGTTGGCGCGGAGCATCTACTGGGATCTCGGAAAGCTGAACATGGTGCAGAAGCTCCTCGAGCTGGAGCTGAAAGCTGGCGCCGACGGCCCCAACGCGAGCGCGCTCCTCCTCGAGCTCGGCGATGTTCTCTGCGATCAGGGCGAATGGGAGAAAGCCACGGCGACGTACGCGCGCAGCCTCGGCGCGAGCGGCGGCAAGAACGCGGAGGCCAGCGCGTGCCTCGAGGACGTGCAGGTCGAGGCGGCAACGTGGCAAGGCCATCTGGCGGCTCTCCTGCGAGGGGCCAGCCAGGGCGACTCCGCCAAGAGGGCCCGCTTGCTCCTGCGGGCGTCGCGAGTGGCGCGACGATTTGCTCCAGAGGAGATCGAGGGCATGCTCGCCCGCGCCTACGAGGCCGACGCGCTCGGCAAGCAGGCGGCGGCCCTGTACGAGGGCCTTCTCGCAGGGCAGGGACGGTTCGACGCGATCGAGCAGGCGCAGATCCAGATCCTGGGCCAGACGCAGGACCGGAAGGTCCGCGCCCGACTCGCGCTCGTCTTCGGGACGCGCTGGGTGCTGCGGCACCAGAACGCCGAGATCGGCGCGCGCTTTCTCGAGGAGGCCCTGAAGCTCGATCCCGACAACGACGGAGCCTTCGCATTCTTGCGCGAGGTGTACGGGAAGAAGGCCGGCGACTGGGACCGGGTACTATCGCTCGCCGAGGAGGTCTCGACCCGGGCCACGGACGGCAACGTCACGTTCCTCCTCGCGCAGGCGGGGACGATCGCCTGGCGGCAGCTGGGGAACCTGATCCGCGCGCGATCGTCCTTCGAGCGCCTCAGCGCGGTCCATCCGGAGCATCCGCTCCTGCGCGCCTTCGAGGCGCAGATCGGCGAGACCCTGAAGGTCACGGAGGTCGCGGTCCGGAGCCACACGAACGACGTGGCCGCCCCGAGCCCCGCCCCACCCGCGGCTTCGCAACCGCAACGAGCGGCTGTCCCCGAGCCCTCACCGCCGCCTCCCGTGGCCGCACCTGAGGAAGCGGCACCACCGGCCGCTCCGCCGCCGCCCGCCGCTGCTGCCGCGCCATCGCCCGCGGACGAGGCGAAGATCGCCGAGCTGAGGCAGCAGGCGGACAAGCAGGAGAGCGCCAAGCGGTACAACGAGTACGTCAAGACGCTGCTCCAGCTGGCGACGCTCGTGCCGGACCCGGCCGAGAAGGTGGGCTTCTACACGAAGGCCGCCGATCTCTACGTCTCCAAGTTCGCGAACCAGGCGGAGGCGGTGAAGGCGTACGAGGCCATCCTGGCGATCGATCCGGATCACGCGCAGGCGGGCGATTACCTCCGTCAGATGTACGAGAAGCGCCGCGACTGGGAGAAGCTCCTGGGACTCCAGCGACGCGACGCCGAGCGCATGCCGCCGGGCGCCGGTCGGGGGGCGAAGTTCCTCGAGATCGCGAAGCTCGCGACCGAGCGTGTGAAGAAGCCCGAGGTGTGCATCGAGCTGTGGCAGGAGGTCCTCGCGAACGACGAGGCGAACGCCGAGGCGCTCGGTGCGCTGGCCGGCCTCTACGAGCGGGCGAAGGACTTCCAGAAGCTCGCGGAGGTCCTCGATCGCCAGGCGGAGTCCATCTACGAGCCCGCCGCGAAGATCCAGGTCCTGACCAAGCTGGGAACGATCTACGGCGACCGGCTGAACAACGACGAGGGCGCCGTCAACGCGTGGCGCATGCTGCTCACGCTCGACCCCAACGACCGGCGCGCCCAGGACGCCCTCAAGAAGAAGTACCTCGCCCTCGGGCGATGGGACGATCTCGAGGTCTTCTACGCGGAGAGCGGGAAGTGGGACGAGTTCATCCGCGTCCTCGAGCAGCAGGAGGCCAAGGAGGCGAACCCCTCCGCGAAGATCTCGCTCCTCTTCAAGATCGCCCAGCTATGGGGGGAGAAGAAGCAGAAGACCGATCGCGCGGCGAAGGCGTACGAGAAGGTCCTTGAGCTCGAGCCGAACAACCTCCAGGCCGCCGAAGCCCTCATCCCGATCTACGCCGCGGCGAACAACTCCAAGGCGCTCGCGAACGCCATCGAGGTCAAGCTCGGTCACGAGCAGGACGCGCCCGCGAAGCTCGATCTATACAGGGAGGTTGCCGCTCTCTACGAGGCCAAGGTCAAGGACCCGCAGAAGGCGTTCGACCGCTACCTCGCCGCCTTCGAGCTTCACCCGGGCGACGAGCGCAGCACCGAGGACGTCGAGCGTGCCGCGAAGACGACCGGACGCTGGGACGAAGTGGTCGCGTCGTACCGCCGCGCGATCGAGGCCGCGGACGGCGCGGGCGATCGGGAGCCCGGCGTCATGCTGCGCCTCAGACTCGGACGGGTTCTCGTCGACCACCTCCAGAAGACCGACGAGGCGCTGGCCGCGTACCGCGCGGTGTACGAGGCCGACGGAGAGAACGCGGACGCGATCGCGGCGCTCGAAGGCCTCTACCGCCAGACGTCACGCTTCGGCGAGCTCCTCGAGATCTACGAGAAGAAGCGGGACCTGTCGCCCGACCCGGACGAGAGGAAGCTCAACAGCTACGAAATCGCGAAGCTCTACGAGAACGAGATCAAGGACGTCGACAAGGCGATCGGCACCTACGTCCATGTCCTCGACGATGAGCCGGCGGACCCCCAGGCCCTGGCGGCGCTCGACGTCCTCTACCGCCGGCTCGGCCGGTGGGAGCCCTACGTCGACGTCCTGCGACGCCGGATCGATCTCGACGTCGGCGAGGCCGAGCTCATCGACCTGAAGTTCCGCCTCGGCAGCACCCTGGAGACCCACCTCGATGACGCCGCCGGGGCGCTGCAGAACTACCGCGAGATCCTGCTCCTGGATGCGCAGCACGAGGGCGCCCGGAGCGCGCTCGAGGCCATGCTGGAGGGGGACCTGCGGGCTGAAGCCGCCTCCACCCTCGAGGCCATCTACGAGGAACGAGGCGACTGGCCGAAGCTCATCCACGCTCTGGAGATCCTGAGCGTAGGCGAGGGAGACGTCGAGAAGCGCGTCGCCCTCAAGCGGAAGGCCGCACGCATCAGCGCCGAGCGGGTCACCGACGCGAAGCACGCGTTCGCCGTCCTCGCCTCCGCGCTGCGAGACGACCCGGCGCTGGCCGAGACGCGCGACGAAATCGAGCGGATAGCGGACGGTTCGGGTGCGCAGCGGGAGCTCGTCGCACTCTACGGCGAGCTCGCGGCGGCCCTCACCGACGCGGCGCTGGCCCGCGACTACTGGATGCGCATCGCATCCATCGATGACCGCCTCGGTGACGTCGACGACGCCGCGAAGGCGTACACCAAAGTCCTCGGCATCGATCCGGGCGACCCGGACGCGTTGGCCGCGCTCGAGCACCTGTTCACGCGCACGCAGCGCTGGAAGGATCTCATCGGCGTCGTCGAGAGGCGAATCGAGCAGACGAACGACGCGCGGGATCGCGAGTCGCTCTACGCCACGATGGCGCAGATCTGCGACGAGCGCCTGGGGCGTCCGGACGACGCCGTCGCCGCGTACAAGAAGGTGCTCGAGCTCGACCCGTCGAGCGAGCGCGCCCTGAGGGCGCTCGACGACCTCTTCACCCGCCAGGCGATGTGGAGCGAGCTCGCCGAGAACCTCGAGGCGCAGCTCTCCCTGGCGACGTCGGACGACGTCCAGCTCTCGCTGATGTTGCGCCTCGCCGAGCTGCGCGAGAAACAGATGGGGCTCATCGACGTCGCCATCGAGGGCTACCGGCAAGTCCTCGAGAGGGCCCCTACCGACCCTCGAGCCCTGGCGGCCCTCGAGCGCCTCGGAGCCGACCCGAAGCACGAGCTCGCGATCGCCGATCTGCTGGAGCCGCTCTACAGGCAAGCCGGCGACTGGCAGAAGCTCGTGGGCGTCCACGAAGTGCAGGTCAGGAGCAGCGACGACGTCTCGCGCCGCGTGGAGCTCCTGCACCAGATCGCCCAGCTTTACGAGGACGCGGCCGGCGACCTCGGCGCTGCGTTCGCGACGCTCGCCCGCGCGCTGACGGAAGACCCCTCGAACGAGGCCACGCAGCAGCACCTCGATCGTCTTGCCCGGGCCACAGGGCGCTTCGCGGACCTCGCCCAGACCTTCGAGCAGCTCGCCTCGACGATCGAGGATCCCATGCTCGCGAGCGCGCTCACGATGACGAGCGCCCGCGTGCAGGAGAACGACCTCGGCAACGTCGACGCGGCCATCGCCCTTTACCGGAAGGTGCTCGAGATCGATCCGCTGAGCCGGCCCGCGGTCGAATCTCTCGAGCGCCTCTTCAGAACGGCGGACCGCTATCAGGATCTGTCGCTCGTCCTGCAGCGCAAGTCCGAGGTCCTCGACGAGCCGTTCGAGAAGAAGGATGCCCTGTTCCAGGCCGCGGCCATCGAGGAAGACGTCCTCGGACGGCCGGAGGCGGCGATCGCCATTTACTCGAAGGTGCTCGAGATCGACTCGGACGACGTCCGCGCGATCGACGCGCTAATCCGGCGCTACCTCGAGCTGTCTCGCTGGCCCGATCTCCTCGCGGTGTACGCGAAGAAGGCAGATCTCATCGGCGCCGTCGACGAGAAGAAAGCGATCTATTACCAGGTCGGCGCCGTCTACGAGCGCGAGCTCGGGGACGTGCCGCGGGCGATCGACACGTACACGAAGATCCTGGAGCTCGATCCGGACGACCTCCAGGCCCTGTCGCGCCTCGACGTGCTCTACGAGCACGCGAAGAACTGGCAGGAGCTCCTCTCGGTGCTGACGCGCGAGAGCGAGATGACCGACGATTCGAACGAGGCGGTCAGCTACCAGTACCGGATCGCCGAGCTCTACGAGAAGCACCTCGAGGACGTCACCCGCGCCGTCGAGCTTTACCGAGAGATCCTCGAGCGGCTGCCCGATCACGAGCCCACCCTGCGTGCCCTCGAGGGCCTGAAGGACGGCGATGCGGACCCGCTGGGCGCCGCCGCCGTCCTCGAGCCCGTCTACGAAGGCGCGAGCGACTGGCCCAACCTCATCCGCGTCCACGAGGTCCAGGTCAGGCACTCCACCGATCCGATCCAGAAGGTGGAGCTCCTGCATCGTATCGCGCGCCTGTTCGAGGACGCGCTCGGCGATCACGCGGCGGCCTTCGACACGCTCGCCCGCGCGCTCCCCATCGACGATGGCAACGAGCAGACGCTGGGCAACCTCGAGCGCCTGGCGATGGTCGTGAACCGGTGGCCCCAGGTCGCGGGCCTCTACGACGCGCAGCTCGACAAGCTCGCCGAGGCCGATCAGAAGGACCGCTTCGTCGAGCTGGGCCTGCGAGCCGCCCAGATCTTCGAAGTCCAGCTCGAGGACGTGGACGGCGCGATCGCCCGCTACCGTCGCGTGAGCGACACGGACGAAGAGTGCTTGACGGCGATCCGTGCGCTCGATCGGCTCTACCTGCAGACCGAGCGGTGGCCGGAGCTCGCGCGTGTCCTAGCGCGAGAAGCGGAGAGCGCCCAGGCTCCCGACGAGATCCTCGAGCTCAGGTACCGGCTCGGGCAGGTGCTCCAGGCGCGCCTCGGCGACGTGGACGGGGCGCTCGCGGCGTACCGCGACGTGATTAATGCCGCGCCGGAGCACCAGGCGACGCTCGACGCGCTCGAGGGTCTCTTCTCGAGCGGCGTGAAGCAAGCCGAGGTCGGGGACATCCTCGAGCCTCTCTACCGCTCGATGGGCGAGTGGGAGAAGCTCTCGCGGGTCTACGAAGCCCAGCTCGCGCATACCCAGGGCGCGGAAGACCGGCTCGCCGCCTACTATCGCTTGGCGGAGCTCTTCGAGGAGAAGCTGCTCGATCCCGAGAAGACGATGCAGGTTTACGTGCTCGCGCTGGGCGAATATCCCCTCGACGAGAAGGCCGGCGAAGAGGCCCCGCGGCTAGCTGGGGTGGTCGACGGCGGCTGGGACAAGCTCGCCAACGCGTACGCAGACATACTCGGCGCTCACACCGAGGCGACCGTGCAGACGACGATCGGCCGCCGTCTGGCTCGCACGTTCGAGGACGAGCTCGGCGACATCGGCAAGGCCGAGGAGGCGTACAAGTACGTTCTCAGCATCGAGCCGGCGGAGCCCGAGGCGCTCGCCAACCTCGACCGCATCTACCTTTCGCTCGAGACCTGGTCGGAGCTCGCCAAGATCCTCGAGGTGCGGGTCAAGGTCCCGGCGGATCCGCTCGATCTCGTCGAGCTCTATGCCCGCCTCGGCGAGCTCTACGAGACGCGCCTGGAGGATCTGCCAAACGCGATCCGTGCGTACCGGTTCATCTTCGACGGTCTCGACAAGGCTCACGAAGGGGCCATCAGCTCGCTCGCGCGCATCTACGAGCGGCAGGAGGCGTGGCAAGAGCTCGACGCCGTCTACCAGCGGGAGCTCGAGAACGCGGCCGGGGACTCCGCCGAGGCGGAGATCCGCACGAAGATAGCCCAGCTGGCGGCGGACAGGCTGCAGCAGCCGGAGCGGGCCATCGAGATCTGGAAGGCGGTGCTGGACCTTCGGGGCGAGGATCCGCAGGCCCTGCACGCGCTGGCGGATCTCTACGAGCGACTGGGTGAGTGGGCGAAGCTGGTCGACGTCCTCGAGCGCGAGTTCGACATCGCGTCGAGCGATGAGGACCGCGTGGGCATCCTCACGCGACGCGCCCGGGCGACCTCCGAGAAGCTCGGACGGGACGACGCGGCGCTCGCCGACTGGAGCCGCGTTCTCGACATCGACTACGCGAACCTCGCCGCGCTCCGCTCGATGGCGGACATCCGTCGGCGCCAGGGGGACGCCAACGAGCTCGTGGCGGCCCTCCACCAGCTCGTGGACCGCGCGGCCGCCTTCCTCGAGGCCGACGAGCTCAAGGAGGCCTTCCGCGAGCTCGGCAAGACGTACGGCGGCAGGTTGCAGCAGCCGTACGACGCCGCTGACGCCTGGCGGAAGCTCCTCGACGTCGGCGCCGACTTCGAGGCGATGGATGCGCTGGAGGCGATCTACCGCTCCGAAGAGAAATGGACCGACGTCATCGAGGTCAAGATGCGCCGGGCCGACGCCCTCGCCGAGGCCGACGATCGGATCGCCGAGCTGCGCAGCGTGGCTTCGCTCTGGCGTGAGCAGGCGGGCGATCCCGACGGCGCCCGCGAAGCGTACGAGAAGATCCTCGAGATCGACGGCACCCACGACGAAGCCTTCTCGGAGCTCGAGAAGCTCCACCAGGCGAGCAGCCGCTGGGAACCGCTCGTCGAGCTCTATCTCGCGCGCCTCGAGACACGCGAGAGCGCCGGGGACAAGTCCGAGCTTCTGCGCAAGATCGCGCGCGTCTTCGAGGAGAAGCTCGAGGACAAGAACCAGGCCCTCGATGCGCTCGTCAATGCGCTCGCCATCGACTTCCACGACCGAGAGACGGCTCGGTACCTGGAGCGGATGGCCCAGGCGACGGGGCGCTGGGCCGAGATCATTCAGACGGTCAGCGGCTGGCTGAAGCAGCAGACCGATCCGCAAGACAAGATCCGTCTCTGCCTGCATCTCGCAAAGTGGTACGGGGACGACCTCGGCCACCCGGAGTACGCGCAGCCGTACTACGCGCAGATCATCCAGCTCGATCCGCAGAACGTCGGCGCGATGCGGCAGCTCGCGAGCCTCTACAAGAAGGGCGCGAACTGGCAGCAGATGGGCGCGACCCTGACGCGCGCGCTGGACGTGGCCACCAACGATCTCGACCGCAAAGAGATCCTCAACGATCTGGGCGAGCTCCTCGACTCGCAGATGCAGCAGACCGAGCAGGCAGTCGGGTACTTCCAGCGGTCCCTGGAGGTCGATCCGCACTTCGTGTCGGCGCTCGAGAACCTCGAGCGCATCTACGGCGCGAAGGGCCAGAACCGCGAGCTGGTGGACGTGCTGCAGCGCAAGGTGCCCGCGCTACAGGACCCCGCCGAGATCGCGACGACGAAGCTTCGCATCGCGCAGCTCTACGAGACGAGCCTGGCCGACGCGCCGCGGGCAGCCAACGTGTACCGGGAGGTGGTCGACGCCGACTCGACCAACCTCCAGGGGCTCCGAGGGCTGACCCGCGTCTATGGGGTGCTCGAGCAGTGGGCAGAGCTGGTCATCGTCCTCGAGAAGCAGCTCGAGGTCGTCACGACCGAGCGCGAGAAGATCGAGGTCCTCACCCACCTCGCGGGACTCCACGAGGAGCAGTTCCTTAAGGCCGACCTTGCGGCGCAGCGCCTCGAGCAGGTCCTCGAGATCGATCCGAACAACGAGGACGCGTACTTCAAGCTCGAGCGCAACTACCGGAAGCTGCGGCAGTGGCTGGACCTCGTCAACACGTACGACCGGCACATCGCCGCGACCGGCGAGCGCAAGACCAAGGTGGAGCTCTACGGCGCGATCGCCCAGGTCTTCGCCGACGAGGTGGAGGACTCCGAGCGCGCGATCGACGCCTACAAGAACATCGTCGACCTCGACGAGAACAACGTGCCCGCCCTCGAGGCGCTCGCAAAGCTCTACGAGAAGACGGACAACGCGTCGCAGTCGATCGAGTACATGACGCGCGTCGCCGAGCTGACCCAGGACTCGAAGCAGCGGGTCGACTCGTTCTACCGGATCGGCAAGGCGCTCGACGAGAAGCTGGGCGATCGAACGAGCGCGCAGGAGCGCTACGAGATGGCGCTGGACCTCGATCCGGCGCACCTGCCAACGCTGGCCGCTTTGCGCCAGATCGCGATGGACTCGGCCGACTACGACAAGGCGGCCCGGTACCTCGATCAGGAGCAGAGCGCGACGCAGGCGCCGCGGCAGCGCGCGAAGCTGCTCGTGGAGCTCGGCAAGGTAAGAGAGGACATGCTGGGCGATCACGCGAGCGCAGTGCTCGCGTGGGAGGCCGCCTACGAGGCGGATCCCGAGAACGAGGACGCCGCGTCGCCGCTGATCGACGAATACATCACGCAGACCGAGTGGGCGAAGGCCGAGCCCCTGCTCGACATGCTGGTCCGCAAGGCCGGCAAGCGCGAGCGGGCGGAGCAGCACGACCTGCAGAACAAGCTGGGCCAGGTGTGCGCTGCGCTAGGCAAGGACGAGAAGGCGCTGAAGGCCTACACGGCGGCGCACCAGCTCGACCTGACCGACCAAGTGACGATCCGCGGCCTCGCCGAGGTGTGCTTCCGGATGAAGGACTGGGGGTCCGCCCTCACCAACTATCAGAAGGTGCTCACCTCGCTCGGCGAGGACGAGGTCGAGGCCCGCGCGGAGGTGTACTTCAAGCTCGGCTGCGTCAAGCGCGAGCAGGGGCAGGCCAAGCAGGCCATCAACAACTTCGAGAAGGCCCTCGCGGTCGACTCCGCACACCGGCCGACGCTCGAGGCGTTGGTGTCGCTCTACACGGAGCTCAAAGACTGGAAGCAGGTCGTCGCCTATCGGAGGCAGATCCTCGACAACGTCTTCGACGGCGAGGACCGCTTCCGAATGTTGAACGAGATCGCGGACGTCTGGAATGACCAGGACAAGAGCCCCCTCCGGGCCATCGAGGCGCTCGAGGAGGCGCGCGAGCTCCAGCCGCTCAACGCGGGCCTCCTTCACAAGCTCATCGCCCTTTATCAGGCGACCGAAAACTGGGCGAAGATGATCGACACGCTGCAGACGATCGCGGAGGCCGAGAAGGACCCCGGACGCAAGAGCAAGTTCCTCTACACGATGGCACAGCTCTACAGGGACAAGGAAGGCGACCAGGACAAGGCCGTAGAGCTCTTCGGCGACGCGCTCGATCTCAACCCGCAGTATCTCGAGGCATTCGAGCGCATCAACAAGATCCTCACGGGCAAGAAGGACTGGAAGGCCCTGGAGCGCGCGTTCCGGAAAATGCTCCGGCGCATGTCGACCGCCAACGTGTCGAACCCGGACCTCGAGTTCAACCTCTGGCACAACCTGGGCCTCATCTATCGCGACCGTCTCAAGGACGTCCCGAGCGCCATCGAGGCGTTCAAGATGGCTACGCGCTTCAAGCCCGACGAGGCCGTCGAGCGCCAGATCCTCGCCGAGCTGTACGAGGCGACGGACCAGACCGAGGCCGCGGTGGGAGAGCACGCCCTCGTCCTGCAGAAGGACCCGATGCGTGTCGATCCGTACCGCAGCCTCTACAAGCTTTACCTGCGGATGCACGAGTACGACCGCGCGTGGTGCATGTGTGCGGCGCTCGCGTTCCTCCGCAAGGCCGACGAGGAGGAACAGCGGTTTTTCGAGGACTACCGCCCGCGCGGGATGATCCAGGTGAAGAGCCGTCTCGACAACGAAGCGTGGGTGAAGAGCCTCTTCCACAAGGACGAGAACCTCTACATCGGCAAGATGTTCGAGATGCTGACCCCGGCGGCGATCGTCGCGAAGACCAACCAGCTTCGCGCGCAGAAGCAGCTGCCCGTGCTCGACAAGAGGTTCCGGCAAGACCCCGCGACGAGCACGGTCACCTTCGCGAAGACGTTCGGGTGGGCCGCGCAGGTCCTCGGCGTGAACGTCCCCGAGCTCTACGTCCGGAACGATGTGCCCGGAGCGTTGATGGCGGTCCCGGCCATCCCGCCGGCGAGCGTCGCGGGCCAGACGGTCCTCACCGGCTTCACTCCGCAGGAGCTGACGTTCATCGTCGGCAAACACCTCTCGGGGTACCGCGGCGAGCACTACATCCGGAACCTCTTCCCGACCCTGAACGAGCTCAAGGTGATCCTGTTCGCCGGCGTGAAGATCGTCATGTCTGACTTCATGGTCCCTGCGGAGATGGCGCAAGCGGTGAACGCGACCGCGTCGGAGCTCATCAAGCACATGCAGCCGGTGCAGCGCGAGTCGCTGAGGATCGTCGTCCAGAAGTGGATGGAGGAAGGCGCGAAGGCCGATCTCAAGCGGTGGATGCAGGTGATCGAGGTCACGGCCAGCCGCGCCGGGTTGCTCCTTTGCGCGGACATGGAGATCGCGAAGAAGATCATCGCCGCGGAGCCGCAGCTGCCGGGGGACCTGTCGCCTCCGGAGAAGATGAAGGAGCTCCTCGTCTTCTCGGTGAGCGAGCAGTACTTCTCGCTGCGAAAGACGCTGGGCATCGCGGTCGGCTGACAGGACAGGCAACAAAGCGCGGGAGGCGGCCGATTGGGAGGGCGGGCGGAAAGGAGCCCTCCCAATGCCCGAAGTCATCGAGGAACCCTGTCCGTCGTCCGTTACGCTCGAGGTGGTCTCTGCGCCGAGCGGCGCGGCGTGGTTCATCGAGGTGCAGGACGAGCAGGGCGCGCGTCGCGTGCCCCTGTCGGATGGAAAGCTGGTGGTGGGCACGTCGGCGACGGCGGACGTCCTCGTCCACGACGCGACGGTCAGCGCCAGGCACTGCGCGCTCAGCCTGCTCGGCGTCGGCGTGGGCATCGAGGACCTCGGATCGACGAACGGGACGTATGTCGGAACGGCGCGCGTCCGGGAAGCCTGGGGACAGACCGGCACGGTGGTGACCATCGGCCGGTCGACGCTCGTCATCGTCGCGACCGACGCCCGGGATGCCGGCGAGCCGACCGGCGAACCGTTGGACGGGGTCGCCGGCGCGTCCATCGCGATGCGTCGCGTCGCCGATCAGGTGCGCAGGCTGGCGCGTCACGCCCTTCCGGTCCTCGTCGTCGGCGAGAGCGGGACCGGGAAGGAGCTCATCGCACGCGCGCTTCACGCCGAGGGGCCGCGGCGAATGCGTCCGTTCGTCGCGATCAACGTCACCGCGCTTCCTCGGGAGCTGGTCGAGAGCGAGCTCTTCGGCCACGAGCGCGGGGCGTTCACAGGCGCCCACACGCGACGCGAGGGCGCGTTCGCCGAGGCCGATGGAGGGACCCTCTTCCTGGACGAGATCGGCGACCTGCCGCTCGAGGCCCAGCCGAAGCTCCTGCGCGCGCTGGACGGGTACGAGGTTCGACGTGTCGGCGCGGCCGGAGGGGGTCAGCGGGCGGACGTTCGGGTCGTCGCCGCGACGCACGCTCGTCTCGAGCAGCGCGTCACGAGCGGTGACTTCCGCCGAGACCTCTTCCACCGGCTGGAATGCCTCGTCGTCAGCGTGCCCGCGCTCCGCGACAGACGGGGAGATATCGGAGCCATCGCCCGGCAGCTGCTTCAGCAGCTCGCAGCGGACGTCGGCGCGCGCACCCTGACACCCGCGGCCATCGCGCGTCTGACCGCGCATGACTGGCCCGGGAACGTGCGCGAGCTGCGGAACGTCCTCTGTAGAGCGGCCGACGGCACGGCCACGGGATCGCGCGTCGACGTGGCGGACATCGACCGAGCGATGCGTCGCGAGCCCGCCGCCCTCGCGAAGTGCATGACGCGCCAGCGCGCACACGAGCTCTTTCGTCAGAACGCCGGGAACCTCAGCGCCGCGGCGCGTGCGGCGGGCCTCCCGCGGACGTCCTTCCGCAAGCTACTGCGCGCGTGATGCGGTCGTGTCTGCTAGTGTCGCCGCGATGCGACGGCGCGTCGGACCGATGCCGTTCCTGATGCCGCTCGTGGTCCTGGTGCTGGCGGGAGGGTGCGCGCGCAAGAGACCTCTGCCAAAAGCGGCAGAGGCCGGCCCGTCCACTTCGAGCGCTCTCTCTTCTGCGCGGAGCGCTGCGCCGCCGGAGGCCCTCTTCTCCGCGCCCATCGCGATGGCGCAGGCAGGCGGGCTGCGCGTCGTCGCCGGATTGGCAGCCACGGACCACGTCATCCGCGCTGTCGGCTCGCGGGCCGGTCGTCCCTCGTGGGTGGTTGATGCCCTGCGCAATGTGACATGGTCGCCCGACGCGGAGATCCGCCTCTTCCGGGCCGGCGAGGGGGTCGCGCTCGTGTCGCGGGGGCTCGGAGGTAAGGGCGAGCGGACGCTCGTGCTCATCGGACCCGACGGAGAGCTCGGCGGCGAGCCTCTGGCCGTCGGCGCCGCGTTCTGCGCGACCGCGGACGGGCTCGCGTGGGTCGATCCCCGCCGGGAGGGAGCGCTCCAGGTGCAAGCGAGGACCTGGTCTCGGCCGGCGGCGCACGAGGCGACTGCGATCGCTCCGGACCGCCGGCCCGCCCTCGTCTGCGGCGACCACGCGGTCTTCGTCCTCGGCGACGGGGACGATGACCTGACGTTGACGACGTTCGTGCCGGGCGACGCGGGCGCCAGGCCGCCCATCGTGGCGATCCGCGATGCGGACTTCCGCGAGGAAGAGCGAGATCACTACGCGTACTCGAGCGGGGACGAGCTCGGGCTCGTACGCGTCGGCGACGCCGGCTCGATCGCGACGCGCGAGGTCAGGGCGGAGGGCGCACCCACGCCGTGGCGCAGGGTGAAGCACACGCTGTCGGAGGATGACGACGTGGTCGCAGTCGACGGCGACGCGAAGACGACCCTCGTCGTCTTCACGCATGAGACGGGCGACGCGTGCCCCGGCGTCGGCTCGACCGCCGAGGCGGTGCGCGTGCTCCGCATCGACCGCGCCAGTGGCGAGGAGTCCTTGCAGGACCTTGCACCCCCGGACTGCGACGCTTCCCGTGGGCCGTTCTGGATCGCAGCGGCGCCGGGGGCTGCCGCCGTCGCGTGGGTCAACCGTGCCACCAGGGTCACACCGACGGAGGCGGCGATCCGCGGGCTCGAAACCCGATCCCTTCGCTCCGATGGCGTGAAGGCCGGCAGGGTCGGCGTCGTCGCGGACGCCCTGGCCGACGGCGGATGCGACGACAGCGGGTGCTCGGCGGCGGTCCTCGTCCGGCCGCCAGGGGGCGACGGGATGCAGCCCGCCCCCATCGCGATCATCGCCTACCCGTGAGCGCGGATCAGAAGCTCCCCGACACCGACAGCCCGCCGACGGATCGGCCCACGGTCGGAACGAGCACGGGGCCGCTCGTCGAGCCGGCCGCCGCCTTATCGTCGCCCTTGTCGGCCGCCAGCCAGTAGATGATCGTCCCAGCGAGGGCGGCTATGCCGACCGCGAGCGCGACGTTCCCGAGCGTCGCGTCGGAGTTCACGTCGTTGATGTCGCTCTGATACTGGGCGCATACTCCCGGCAGCCCCGACACCGGCGAGTTCGCGAGCGGCGGGCACACGTAATACATCTTCTGGCCGGGCGGCGCTGTCTCGGACGCAGACATGACCTTCGCCGCCGTCGCGTTCGCGTTTTTCTGGGCCGCCTGCTTCGCGTTGTTCATGCCGATGGCGACGCCGGCGCCGGCTGCCACGAGGATGCCGCCCAGGATCACGGGAACGAGGTTGGCGGGGGGATCGAGCAATCCCTTCTTCTCCCCTTCATGCTGGGGCTCCTTCCGGCCCCTGTGGTCCGTGCGGGCGGCGGGCTCTTCGGCCTGAGGTGGAGGAGGTGCGGGCGAAGGTGTCTCCTGGGGCGGAGGCGATGGGGGCGCCGGAACCGTCGTTGCGACGCCGCCGCCCCCCGCCGCGCCTGAGCGACCAAACCGCGCGACGGCCTTCTCGCCGCCCAGGACGGTCACGCTCTGCGTCTCGGTCGCGCTGTCCGCTCCCTTGAACGTCAGCGTGTGCGCACCCGGCTCGACCGCGACGGGGTCCAGCGGTGCCGATCCAAGGCGATCGCCGTCGATCGTGATCTCGGTTCCGGCCGGAGCCAGGACCTCGATTCGCCCGACCTTCCCGTGAGCCTGGTTCAGCCCGTCGTTGGCGTCCGCGCGCTGCTTGTCGGTGATCTCCTTGCCCTCGGCGAGAAACTGCTTGAAGTAGCGCTCCGCCTCGAGCGCGTGCCCACTCTTCAGGCAGCTCCACGCGAGGTTCAGCAGCACCGCAGGGTGCTTCTTCAGGGCGTATGCCTGGAGAAACGCGGCGCGGGCCTGCTCGTACTGAGACTTGTCGTAGAACTCGACGCCCTCCTTGAACCGGGCGCGGGCCATCGACGTCGTCGGATCCTCGGCACCCGCCTGCGCTTGGACGGGAACGGCGAAGGCGACCGGGGTGAACGCGAGCAGAAGGGCGACGGCAAGGGGGCGGGGTCTCATGGCGAGGACGCTCGCGAATCCTCACAGCAGGCCACGCCCATGTAAAGAACCATCAGAACGGCACGTCGCGAACGATGCTCGGGCCCTTGCGCGCCGCGGGACGCGCCGGAGGGGAATACGCCGAGCGCGGAGGCGATGCCGGTGCTGCCGCCGGCGTGCGCGCAGGCGGCGGGGACGCGGCAGCGGGAGGCGCGACCGGCAGCGCCGCAACGGAGGTCGTGATGACCGGGGGCGGCGCCGGCACGGGCGCAGGTGCGACGGTCGCCACGGGGGCGGGAGGTAGCGCCGCCGTTTCGGGCGGGGGAGGAGGAATCGAGGAAATCTTGGTCTCCTCGGCCGGCTTCGCCGTTGTCACCAGCGGCGGAGCAGGGGCCTTCTCCGAGCTCCCCGAGAGCGCCCAGACCCCCACGATGCCTCCCAGCAAGACAGCGGCGGCCCCGACGCCCATCCATATCTTTGCTTTCGAAGGCGGCCGGTAGGACGCCGATGAGTCCGCGTCGAATGCCGCCGCGCGCCCCTTTGCGAGAGGAATGGTGCCCGTGCGGTTCGTCGCGGAGGGCGCCCGCGGCGACGGGCGATAGGCATCCTGAGCGGGGGGGGGGATCCACGCGGGCGCTGGCGGCCGGGACAGGGGCCGATCCGCTGCCGGCGGAGGCGGCGGGGGCGCACCAAAAGCCTGCACGTGCGGAGCTGGGGGTGCAGCTCGGGGCGCCTCTGCCGGCGAGAGACCGTCGACGATCACCGAGGCGATGGGCTCGGGCGTGGCCGTCGCCTTCGGCGGGGCATGGGTGCCGTTGGTGGGCTGCAAGGCTGCGCGCAGCTCGGCGCTTGGCCCGGCGCCCTGGAGCCCCCGAATTTCCGAGGTGGACAGCGTGCTCGTGCCGGCGAACGGCGCGTCGTCGAGCTCCCAGGAGGGGCGGAACGCCGTCGCGAGCCGATCGAAATCCTCCGGAGTACGCGGCGGGCTTTCGAACCCGGACCCTTTTGCGGGATTCCCAGGATAAGCCATGGCTACCGACGGAAGCGTAACACCCGCCCCAGCGTCGAACAACGCCGTGCGACCGGTCGAGGTCGCACCTTTACCCCTGTCCGAACTCCGCCCGAAGCACGTCGTCCCATTCGTCGGCGACCTTGCCGACGGTCTCCAGGAGATCCTCGAACTCCTCGTAGTCGAGCCCGGATAGTCGCCGCAGCGATCGAACGACGACCTCGTCGCGCTGGGCGTCGACGGCGAAGGCCGCGTCGGACGTCGCGAGGAAGGAAAGGTCGAGCAGCTTCCTGTAGAAGGTCTCGCGACCGGTCACCGGCACCGGCATCACCGGCGCGACGAAGAGGATGACGCCGTGGTCTTCGAGCACGTTGATGCCGACGCTCGCGGACCCCTTGCGCACGAGCGTGTACCCGCTCGCGTCGAGCGGGTCGAGCTTCGTGCCCGCGCGCTCGGCGAAATGCGCGAGGTATGCGTCGACCATCGAGCGCGCATCGGGGAAGGTCCGGCCGGTGGCGCGGTCCGTGTAGATCGGTTGTATGGTCACCTGAGGCTCGGACACGTGGCGCTCCGCTTTCCAGAGCATAACTCTCCTTCAAGCCGTGGCCCAGGCCCGACGCGACGCGGCTCGCAAATCGCGTTCTCCTTCGTTGTAGCGCTCCTTGGCGCGCTCCCCGCGGCGCTCCTCGCGGTGCTCGCCGCTTGCGGTGCCCGGGCCGGGGCCGCCGGAAACGATGCCGCTACCGGCGTGTCCGAGGCGAGCGACGTGGCGCACGCGCGCGCCATCGGGGCGGGCGAAGAAGCCCTGCCGCCCCGGGCCGAGGCCCTCGCGCTCGCCGAGTCCATCGAGGCCCGCGCGCTGCGCGAGGCCGCGGGAGCCCGCGCCGTCGCCCTGCACGCGACCGCCGCGCGCGTCCTCGAGCGCGTGTGGCGCGTCGAGGGTCGCGACCAGGATGCCACCGAGGCGCTCGAGCTCTACCGCGCGGCCGGACGCGACGTGGATGTCCCCGGCGCCTGCGAGGCCGCCCTCGCCGGAGCGCTGCTCGCCGGCGACGTCGCGCGCGACGCCTCCGCGCAGTACGTGGAGCTCTACCGCGCGGAGAGGCGCTTCGCGAGCACGCAGGCGGGAGACGCGGGGGAGGCCAGCCGGTGCCGTCACGACCTCGACGACGCGCTGGCAGTCCTCGTCGCCTTCCGCCCCCCTGCGCGAGTGCTCGAGGCCATCGACGAGGGACTAGAAGGCGAAGGCGCCATCGCGCAGGCCATCGCCGCCGTCCTCGACGCCGGCGCCTCGGTGCGCGTCGAGCCGCCGCAGATCGTACGCATCGAGTCGTTCACCAGCCCCGACACCGCGCGCGTGGTCCTCGTGCTCGATCGCCCCGCCGCGTACCGCGTGGGCGACGAGCTGGTCGGCGGTGGCACTGCGCGCACGTTCGTGGACCTCGACGGCGTGGACCTCGGCCATGTCCCGCGCGACACACCCGGTCGGGGCATCGTCACACGCCTGCGCGCAGAGTCGACGAGCACGGGCTCGCGCGTCCTCATCGACCTCGACGGTCGCGCGTGGCGGCGGGTGTTCTACATGCACGAGCCCTACCGGATCGTCCTGGACGTGGCGCGCCGCCCGCCCGGCGCCGGGGGACGAGGACCTCGGGCCGTCTCGCGCGTCGTGATCGATCCCGGACACGGCGGCAAGGACAACGGCGCGGTCGGCCCCGGCGGCGTCAGGGAGAAGGACGTCACGCTCGACATCGCGCGCCGGGTGGCTCGCATCCTCGCCGCCCAGAATCTCCAGGTCACGCTCACGCGGAGCGACGACACGTTCGTCTCCCTCGAGGAGCGCACCGCCCGGGCCAACGCGGCCTCGGCCGACCTCTTCGTCTCGATCCACTGCAACGCGAGCGAGAGCAAGGGACGCCGCGGCGTCGAGGCGTATGTCCTCGACACCACGCGCGACGAGATCGCGGCGCGAGTCGCCGCGCGCGAGAACGCGACGACCCAGGCGGCCAGCGCGGAGCTCGCGTCGATCCTCGGCGGGATGCGCCTCGCAGACGAGGCGCAGCGATCGACTCGCTTCGCGCAGCTCCTCGAGCGTGCCGCGCTCGCCGCGCTGCAGATGAAGTTCACGGACGTCGTCGACGGCGGCGTCCACACGGCGGGCTTCTACGTCCTCGTCGGAGCGCGAATGCCGAGCATACTCTTCGAGACGAGCTACTTGTCGAACGCCCTCGAGGAGCAGCGCCTGGGCAGCGAGGAGTACCGGGCCCTCCTGGCGGACGCGATCGCGAACGCCGTGAAGGCGTACCGGGAGGGCCGCTAGTCAGGCGCCCTACTCCACCCCGGTCACCCTCTCCATCGCGATCCGCAGCCTCGCGACGTCGCTCCGGGGAGCCCACGCCGATGCCCCGCGGGCCTCGGCGCCGAGGGTCACCACGCGCACGTGCTTCGTCGCCGCCACGGCGCTCATGCGCGCGATGATCGCCGCAGGCTGCAGCGGCTCCACATCGCCAAGCACGAGGACCTCGGGGTCGGTGACGGCGAGAGACAGGAGCCCGTCGACGACGTCGTCGAACGTCACGAGCTCGAAGCGGCGGGACAGCGCGCGCCGGGTCCACGCGAGGGCCTCGCTGTCCGCGTCGATAACCAGCACGTCCGGTCGAGCCGTGCGTAGAGCGTCCGGTAGCGCGAACCCGTAGGCGCGGAGGAAGTCGACGACGTCGAGCCGCCGGAACCGCAGGTGGCGCCCTGCCGTGCGCCAGAACGGCATCTTCCCGCGGTTCGCCCAGTTGTGAATGGTCTTCAGGTCGACCTCGCAGAACGCGGCGAGCTCGGTTGCCATCAGCGTGCGCCCGGCGGCGCGAGGCGCCGTCATCCCGCCGGATCCTCGGGCACGAAGCGACTCCCGCGGAGCACGTAGCGCGTCGCGCCCGGGCTTCGCTTCGTGGGCACCTCGTGCTCGGGATCGCCCGGCAGGGCGAGGGCGATGGTCTCCCCATTCGTGCCCACGTGCTTGAAGAGCCGCGGGCACACCGGCTCGCGGCACGCCGCTTCGGCGATGGCCACCGCCCCTCGTGTGTTCTTCGCCGTCGCGAGGACGTCGAGCATTCGATGGGTCGGCGGTGCGAGCTGCAGCTCCCCGGCGGCAAACCGCCGCAGAACCTCCGCGGGCGCCGCCCAGAAGCTCGCCGTGGTCTCCTGGTCGTCGTGGGCCCCCCTCAGCGACCCGTCGGCGACGAAAAGGAAGAAGCGCGTGTCGAAGCGGCGGGGCTCGGAGGTGGGCGTGATCCACCGGGCCAGAGGATGCAGCGCGGCCAGGTCCAGGCGCAGGCCGTGCGCCTCCAGCAGCGCGCGGAGCGTCGTGTCCTTGCGCGCGAGTCGCTGTCGCCACTCGAGCAGAACCGAGTGATCCGGCGAAGGGCCGTCGACCGGGAGGATGGCGGCTTCCTCGAGGGCCTCGCGGCACGCGGCGACGGCAATTCCACGCAGCAGCCCGTCGTCCGTCGGGGGAGGCCCCCAGGCGCGCGGTGCCGTCACGAGGCCGGACCAGCCCGGGTCGAGGTCCGCCGGGTCGACCTTCCCGCCCGGGAAGACCACGGCGCCCCCCAGGAACCCTCCCTTCTGCCGCTCGACGCAGAAGACTTCGATGTCCTCCGCGCCGGGCGTGTCGCGCACGACGACGAGCGTCGATGCGTCACGCGGCGGGACGGCGGATCGGCTCGGGTCCAGGTCGAGCATGCCGGCCCGTCATGCCATCCGGACGCGACGCCGCTCGTCGGCTGCGCGCTGCTCGATGCGCTTCTGCGCGGCCGGCGTCTCGACGAGCCACCACGCGTCGTGCTCGGGCGAGTCCCCCACGCACTCGAGCGCCATCGTGATGGCCCGCTCGGGGTCGATCTCGCCGGCCCCGCGCCCGGGTAGCTCGACGACCGCTCGCCGTACGCGCAGGCCCTCCAGCGCGCTTGCGATCCGCGTCACGCTCCCCCGGAACGCGTCGTCGTCGAAATCTGCGCGCCGCCCGAGGCCGGCGACGAGCACCTTCTCGAACGGCACGTGGGGCTTGCCGGGCACCAGCAGCGCTTCGCCGTGCCGCCCGCTCAGGAACCCCGACTTGATCAGCGCGCTCAGCCTGCCACCCATACGCCAGTCGACGAGCGCTGCGAGCCCCCGCATCGGGCGCTCGTCTTCCCAGAGCGAGCACGCGCAGAGCTCCGCGCTCGCGTCGTCGAGCCGCCGCAGCTCCGGAGGGAGAAAGTAGAGCTCCACGTCAAGCTCCCGGGCCGTCCGCGCGGCCGGCCGTCTCCGCGATCCGGTTCAGTACCCCGTTGACGAACGCGCTCGAGTCGTCGGTCCCGAATGCCTTGGCCAGCTCGACGGCCTCGTCGAGGATGACGGCGCGCGGCACGTCGCTCCGGTGGAGCACCTCCCACGCGCCCAGACGCAGGATGTTCCGGTCGACGCGCGCCATCCGCTCGATGCGCCAGTTCGCGGATGCCTCGGTGATCCGCCGGTCGATCTCGTCGCGGGACGCGGCGACGCCCCGCACGACCTCGTCGGCGTAAGCGCGGCCGTCGGGGTCGGTGCCGGCGTCGAAGCTCCGCCAGAACAGGTCGATGGCGTCTTCGGCGGTCGCGCCGGACACCTCGATCTGGAAGAGCATCTGCAGCGCAGCCTCTCGGCCCGAGTGACGCGCGCCCATCGGATGGGCCTCAGCGTGCCCTCAGAGGCCCGCGTCGTCCAGCGCGCGCGAGAGGGAGACCATCTCGAGCGCGGCCGTCGCCGCGTCCCAGCCCTTGTTGCCGGCCTTCGTCCCGGCGCGCTCGATCGCCTGCTCGATCGTCTCGGTCGTCAAGACCCCGAAGATGACCGGGATGGTCGCGCCATGGGCCGCGGAGGCGAGCCCCTTCGCGGCCTCGCCGGCGACGTAGTCGAAGTGCGGCGTGGCCCCGCGGATCACCGCGCCGAGCGCGATGACGGCGTCGACCTTCTCCGACGCCGCGAGCCTGCGCGCCACGATCGGCAGCTCCCACGCGCCCGGCACGCGGACGACCGTCACGTTCTTCGCGTCGACTCCGTGACGCAGGAGCGCGTCCACAGCGCCCTCGACCAGGCGATCGACGACGAAATGGTTGAAGCGGCTCGCCACGATGGCGAAACGCGCCCCCCTCGCGGCTACGAGGCTGCCTTCGATCACGCGCGTCGTCGTCATGGTCCCTCGCCCGCCTTACTCTCCGCCGCGGCCCATCGAATGGAGCGGCACGCGCTCGACCACGTCGAGCCCGAACCCGTGGATACCAGCTATCTTACGCGGATTGTTGGTGAGCAGGCGGATCTCGTGGAGCCCGAGGTCGACGAGGACCTGCGCGCCCAGGCCGAACTCGCGCAGCGGCGCGTCCGCCGGCGGGACGGGCGGCGGGGTCGCCTTCATCGCGACCCACTCGCCGATCTCGCGCTGCGTGTCGCCGCGGGGCGCGATGTACACCAGCGCGCCGCGCCCTGCCGCCTCGATCTGCGCCACGGTCTCGCGCAGGTGACGTCCGCCGTCGCGTGGAGTCGAGGCGAATGTGTCGGCGATGGTGGATCCGGAGTGCACGCGGCAAAGGGGAGGGGCGCCGCTCACGATGTCTCCCTTCACGAGGGCCAGGAACTGGCGATCGTCGATCGTCGTCTCGTACGAGATGGCGCGCCACTCCGTCCCGGTCTGATCGAGCGTGAGGACCGCCTCCGACGTCCGCCGCACCAGGCGCTCGGTGAAGAGGCGATACTGGATCAGGTCCGCGATCGACAGGATGCGCAGGCCGTGCCTCTCGGCGAAGCGCTCGAGGTCCGGCATCCGGGCCATCGTGCCGTCCTCGCGCATGATCTCGCAGATGACGCCGGCCGGTGTCAGGTCGGCGAGGCGCGCGAGGTCGACCGAGCCCTCGGTCTGACCGGTCCTCACGAGAACGCCGCCCTTCCTCGCCCTCAGCGGGAAGACGTGGCCGGGCGTCACGATCTCGTCGGGCCGGGCGTTGGGGTTGGACGCGACGCGGATCGTGTGGGCGCGGTCCGACGCGCTGATGCCCGTGGAGACGCCGAGCCGCGCCTCGATGCTCACGGTGAACGCGGTGCCGAGCGGCGGGCCGAGGCGGCCTGGGGACCGCATCATCGGGAGCTCTAGCCGGTCGATCTGCTCCTCGGTGAGCGCGAGGCAGATGAGCCCGCGCCCGTGAGTGGCCATGAAATTGATCGACTCCGGCGTCACGAACTGCGCGGCCAGGGTGAGGTCGCCCTCGTTCTCCCTGTCCTCGTCGTCGACGAGGATGACCATCTTGCCCGCGCGCACATCGGCGATGGCACCTGCGATCCGTTCGGTGAGCTTGGGGTCGATCGTGCGCAATGCGAGTGCCATCAGGCCGGAGGGGCCGTCAAACGGTCAACGTAGCGCGCAATCAGGTCGACCTCCAAGTTGACGCGGGACCCGGCGACGAGCCCGCCGAGCTTGGTCTTCGCCAGCGTGTGCGGGATGATCATGACTTCGAAGCCGTCTTTCGAGACGGCATTCACCGTCAGGCTGACGCCGTCGACGGTGATGGACCCCTTCGTCGCGATGAAGCGCGCGAGCTCCGCGGGCGCGACCAGCGCCATCCAGATCGCGTCCCCCGACGGTCGGCGCGTGGCCAGAACGCCCACGCCGTCCACGTGTCCCGTGACGATATGTCCGCCGAGCCGATCGCCGACGCGCATGGCACGCTCGAGGTGGACGGCACACCCGGGCGTCAGGGCGCCGAGCGTGGTCTTCGCGCACGTCTCGGGCGAGGCGTCGACCTCGAACCCGTCCGGCAGGACGGCGTCGACGGAGAGGCAGACCCCGTCGACGGCGATCGACTCGCCGAGGGCGAGCGGCTCGCCTTCGAGCCGGGCGCGGACGACCATTCGCGCTCCGTCCCCGCGCGTGGACCGGCTCGCCAGGATGCCGGTCGTCTCGACGAGGCCCGTGAACATCGCCCCTCAGCATGTAGAGGCGGCGGCGCCGATCGTCCAGTCGAGCTCGGAGTTGCGCAACTCGCCGTCGCGACCGACACTTCGGGGCGTGACCCTCCGGCGTCGCCTCCTCTGGCTCGGTGCCGTCGTCGCGGGAGCGGTGGCCTGCGGCCCCAGCTTCCAGACCGTGTACGAGTGCGACGTCCGCTTCGAGCACTGCTACGCGCTCGATCAGGGCGCCGCTACGGTCGAGGCGAAGAAGGACTGCTGGCGCGAATGGCTCCACGCGTACACGTATGCTCAGTCTCGAGACCGGATCGAGTTCGCCGCGACGCGCTTCAGCGAGCTCTCCCTCGATCCGACCCTCCCGAACGAGGACGTGCGCGGTCCGAGGCCGCGCAGGCCCGATCGACCCGTGGCCGCGCCCGTCCCGACGAACGCCTTCGCGCCACCGCCCAACGTCAGCGACGGCCGGGGAGCGACCGACCCATCCGCCGCGTCCGGGAAGGGGAGCCACGAGTCGATCGCGGTGCGTGCCGCCGTGCCCGAGCCGCCTGGCGCGGACTGCGCGCAGCTCTGCGGCGCGAAGTGGGACGATTGCCGCGCGACGTGCAAGGAGCACGCGTGCGATGGCTGCGACAAGGTGTACCGCGCGTGCATGCCCGCGTGTTTCCACGACGATGCAGGGGCGGTGCGTCCGGCGAAGGGTCCCGCGCCCCGCCCTTAGTCTGGTCTACCCCCCGCCCCCATGGAACCCGCCCGCCCCTCCGTGAGCGACGCTCACTGCCGACGGCAACGCGCGGACGCCTCCGAAGCCGCCGTGCGCGCGGCGATAGAACCACGGCTGCCCGAAGATCGTCGTCCGCGGCTGAACGATCACGCTCTGGTCGACGAATACCTCGTTCCAGTCCAGATCGTTGACCGGCAGCGCGAGCCAGTCCACATCCATCATCGCCATCTCGATGCCCGCGCCCTGCCACGCAAGGAAGGCAGGGTGAAGATCGTCCTCCTCGACCCTCGTCTCTTCGAGGCTGCGGACGACGTAGACCACCCGCCGGATGCCGCGGGCGCGCAGGACCTCGACGTCCGGTAGATCGGAGACGGAGAGCGCGTACCGGTTGTCGTAGGTTTCGTCGGGCGGCAGGTCGAAGCGGTGGGCCATCCGCCACGCGTCGAGCAGGAACACCGGGTGCGAGGCTTCGCCGCCCTCGTCGGGCATGCCGGGCGACATCGTGACGAGGGCGGCCAGCGTCTCCTCGGCGGGGATGATCTCGTGGCTGGCGGGCCAGTTGTTGAACGTCGGCACCAGGGACACTCTGTCTGCAGACAGGGAGGACGCGAGCTCGGCGCCGAACGCGACGGACGCAGGTCCCCGGAGGTCGACGATCCACATCGTGTCCGGCGGGAGCCCCGACGAGGCGAGCTGCGCGGCCGCGGCGCGGGCCCTCTGGACATCGTCGAGGCTCTCGACGTCCGGCAGGTTGGCGGCCCCGGGCGCGTCCGCGAGAGCGGCCAGCAGGGTGTACTTGGCGTACGGGGACCACGTGTTGCTTGCAGGGAGCATCCAGCGCCGCATCGCCTCGGTGCGTGAAGGCAGATCGACCTGGTGGGTCCCCGCGGGGGGCGCCGACCATTCGTCCGCGCTCCTCGAGGGTGTCCACGGGCGCGACGCGCACGCCGACGCGAAGAGCGCGAGCGGCGAGAGCGCGAGGGTCCTTCGCATGGTCACGCCTCCGCGAGCGCGAACACCGGGACGCAGAGCGCGTCGTGCGACACGTGGCTCTCGGGCGTGACCCGCGCGAAGTACCCGACGAAGCGGCCATCCATGACGTAGGCGCCGAGCGTGACGAGGCGCTGTCCCCACGGCGTCGAGATGGGATGCTGCGGGACGAACCGCTGAGCCACCCACGCCTCGCCCCCGGCGGCGAGCGCGCGCACCCCGTCGACGAGCGTTGCCCACTCCTGGCCGTCATGAAAAAGCGATCCGACGAAGACCTCGTCCCCCACCCGCCCCATCGCGCGCTTGACCACCCAGTCGCCTCGTCGATCGATGAGGGCGCTGCGCGGGACATCCCCCACGGCATGGGTCTCCGGCAGCCACCGGCGCGCGGCATCCGCGGGGCCCAGCGCGCCCCAGCACCGCGCAAATGCAAGCTTCGACTGAGTGAAGACGTGCGAGAAGCTCGTCACGGTCCGCACGCGACCTGCCTCGACGGCGCGTGCGATCGCCTCGATGTTGTGCTGGCCGCTCATCCACTCGATCGGGAAGTACCGGAACAGCGCGCGCACGGGCTCGCCGTGGATGCACAGGTCTCCCCCGCGTAGCGTGAGGGCCGTCGGCGACGTCAGGATGGCAGGGGTCCCGAGCGCGCGGACAGCTCGCGCGACGAACGCGCACACCTGCAGGTCTTCCGCGTATCCGGTGGCGTGCACGACTCCCACGCCGCCGCCGGCGGCGAGCTCGCGCAGGCGCGCCGCGAGGCTCTCGACGACCCGGGTCGGGTCGTGCCCCGCTCCGAACCCCGCGGCCCGGGCCAGGCGAGGCAGCCCGAAGGCTTCGTTGTGCCCTCCCGGACAGTCCGCGTTGATCTCGCAGGCCCGCCACTCGCCGTGCTCGTCGAGGAGCAGATCGACCCGCATGAGGGAAGCGTCGTCCCCCGACGCGTGCGACGCGGCAGCCAGGAGGAGCGTGTCGTCGTCGAGCCCGTAGAGGCGGCGCTCCGCCGCGTCCTCGTGCGCCCTCGCCGCCACGCCGCCGACGGCGCGAACGACGCCCTCCGCCGCCGCCACCGCCGCGTGGTGCATCGCCCGCGTCAGGACGAGCGGGCATGCTTCGACACGACGACGACCGCCCACATAGGCGTCCCAGAGGAGGAACCGATCGGCGATGTCGCGCGCGAGGGAGGGGTCGAGGAAGGGGTCGGCCGCCGTCGCGAGCACTTCGACCGGAGCGCAGACCATCGAAGATGGGAAGAGCAAGAACCCGACCAGTCGAATGCGGCAAAAGAAGGGCAGCCGGGACCCGTCCGGGGGGCAGGCGCGTCTCGCCCGGTCCTGGGCGTCGGGGCTTCCCGTCGCGGTCGGGTCCGACGCGGGAGCGGGTAGCTCGAACGTCGGGTCATGTGTCAGGGAGTCACTCGGAGGCGTCGGGGCCGGTCGACGGGACCTCGGGGAAGTGGACGACGAACCGCGCATAATACTTGGAGCAGGTGTTGTTCAGTACGCTGAAGCCACCCGACCCGGCGTCGTAGAACTCCACGAGTCCCCCCGATATCGAGGTGAAGTTCGCGCCGGGTGTGTCGTTGGGCTGCGGGGCAGTCCCCACGTACGCCTCGATGCCCTCGGGCTTCCGGTGGCCAATCACAGCCACCGCCGCGTCCGGAAACGTGACCGTGAGGGTCTCGTTGCCCTGGTAGGAAATCCACAGCTCGCCGCTGTCCGGGCCCGCGTCCGGGTCCTCGATCGGGCTCGTTTCGTACGTGTTCTCGTCGACCATCTCGCCGCCGCCGTAAGACCCTGGTTTGGGGTCGCACTGGGTAGTGGTGCAGCCCGTCGCCGACGGCAGGCCGATCCCCGTGGCCACCCCCGCCAGCGCCGCGGCGCCCGCGCAGAGCGCCCCCGCGCGCGCCTTATGCACCCAGCACCTCCGCCGCCTCCATCGCGTGGTACGTGAGGATGCCGTCCGCGCCCGCCCGCCGAATGGAGACGAGCACCTCCATCATCGCGCGGCCGTAGTCGATCATCCCCGCGGCCGCGGCGGCCTTGAGCATCGCGTACTCGCCCGAGACGTTGTACGCGAAGAGCGGCAGCGTCGTGTCCGCGCGCACCGCGCGGATGACGTCCAGGTAAGGGAGCGCGGGCTTCACCATCAGCATGTCGGCGCCCTCGTCCTCGTCGAGTCGCGCCTCGCGGAGCGCCTCGCGCACGTTGCCCGGGTCCATCTGGTACCCCGCGCGGTCTCCGAACTTCGGCGCGCAGTCCGCCGCCTCGCGGAACGGGCCATAGAAGGCGCTCGCGTACTTGACGGCGTAGCTGAGGATACTGGTCGACTCGAAGCCGCTCTCGTCGAGGGCTCGCCGGATGCGCGCGACCCTCCCGTCCATCATGTCGCTCGGCGCGACCACGTCGGCGCCGGATCGTGCGTGCACGAGGGCCATCTCCGCCAGGACCTCCAGCGTGGCGTCGTTGTCCACTTCGAGCTCCCCCTCCGCGCTGCCGGACGCACGGCGCTTGCGCAGGATGCCGCAGTGCCCGTGATCGGTGTACTCGTCGACGCAGACGTCCGTCACGACGACCAGGTCGGGCTGCGCCGACTTCATTTCCCCGACGGCTCGCGGCACCGGGCCGTCCGGGTCGAGCGCGCTGGATCCGCGCGCGTCCTTCGTTGCGGGGAGGCCGAAGAGGACCACCCCGCCGAGGCCTCTCTTCGCGGCGTCGCGTGCGGTCTGCGCGGCGGCCTTCACCGGAAGCTGGAATACCCCCGGCATCGTCCCCACGGGACGCGGCACGTCGATGGAGGCGCTGAAGAAGAGCGGCCAGATGAAGTCGCGCGGCGACAGCGCCGTTTCCCGGACGAGCTGCCGCATGGCCAGGGTGGCCCGCAGTCGTCTGGGACGGATCGTCGGGAAGGGCATGCGCGCCCATGTGAGATAGCACGTCGTCTGCCCGCCGCGGCGTTGCCCGGGAGCGCCCACTTGAATGGTCCGGGGACCTTGTCCCCTTGTCCGGCGCTGCGGGGCGCGTCATCGTGGCGGGCGTGAGCGCGCGCACCGGGGTCGTCTGCTTCGTGGGCCTCCGGGCGGGTGATCCCAGGCTCCGGACCGAGCGGGCCGTCGCGGGCCTCGCCGGTGGGGACGTCGTCCTCAGGGACGGCGACGGCGCCACCGCCGAGCGCCTCGTCGCGCTCGCGCGGGAAGGCAAGCGCGTCGTCCGTGCCGTCGAGGGCGATCCGCTCGATGCGCCGCGCGTGATCGATGAAATGCGGGCCATCGTTCGCGCGGGGGTGTCCGTCGAGGTGATGCCGCCCGACCAGACGAGGCTGTGGCTCGAGGCGCGGCCGCTCTTCGGAAAGCGTGTCCTTGTCACGCGCGCGCGAGAGCAGGCCAGCGGCGCCGTCGCGCTGCTGCACGAGGTCGGCGCCGAGGCGGTCGTAGTGCCGACGATCGAGCTCCGCGCGCCGAACGACCCGGCGCCGCTCGAGCGCGCCCTGCACGATCTGCGGGCGGGGGCCTACGCGTGGGTCGCGTTCACGAGCGCGAACGGCGTCGAGGGCACGTGGCGCGCGCTCTCCATGATGGGTCACGACGCGCGCGCGTTCGGGTCGGTCCGCATCGCGGCCATCGGGCCTGCCACTGCACGCGCGCTCGAGTCGCGCGGGCTGCGCGCGGACGCCGTCCCGAGCGAGTACCGCGGCGAGGGGCTCGCGGACGAGATCCTTGCGGCCATCGGTCCGGGCAGCGCGCCCCGGCGGATCCTGCTCGCGCGGGCAGCCAGGGCGAGGGACGCACTCCCCGACGCCCTGCGCGCCGCCGGCCATCAGGTCGACGTCGTTCCCGTGTACGAGACGCATCCCGTTCGGGGGGAGGCCCTCGAGAGGCTAGAGGGCGATCTGGCGAGCGGGCTCGTCGACGCCGTGCTCTTCACCTCGAGCAGCACCGTCGACAGCCTCTGCGACGCCCTCGGCCCCCGGGCGCCTGAGCTCCTGGCTGCGGCGCGCGTCGCGAGCATCGGCCCGGTCACCACCGCGACCGCCCGCGAGCGCGGGCTGCGGGTGGACCTCACGGCCGCCGAGTACACCCTGCCGGGGCTCGTGCGGGCGCTCGCGGAGAGCTACAGGGCTCGTCCAGGCTGAAACCTGGAGCCGCTCCCCGGAACCCTGTACCCTGGAAAGAGATTCGCGCGGGCCATGTCCCTGAGCTCCCTCATCGTGCAGCGCGAGGTCGCGACCATGCGCCAGGTCGAGGACGCGCTCGCGCATCAGGTCATCCATGGCGGTGATCTGGTCACGAACCTTCTCGAGGTTGCCAAGCTCGACGAAGCCGCGTTGACTCCTCTCCTCGCCGCGTCGATGAACCTCGGGGCGGCGCCCGCTGGAGAGCTCCCCCGCGCCCCGGGCGCAGCGCTCGCTCTGGTGCCGGGCGAGCTCGCCGCCCGATGGTCGATCGTCCCCCTCGAGGTGCGGAACGGTCGCCTCCACCTCGCCGTCGCCGAGCCCCTTACGAAGGAGCAAGAGTCCCAGCTCGCGCTCGTGACCGGGACCATCGTCGTCGAGCAGCGGGCCGCGCCCGCGGTGCGCGTGCGGCAGGCCATCGCGCACGCCTATGGCGCATCGCTCGACCGACGCATGGAGAAGCTCATCGCGCGTCTGTCGCCGCCGGGGCTTGCCGGATCGCTGCCGCCTGGTGGCATCTCGGCCGCTTCGCCCGGGGCGGGACCGGGGGCGCACCTGGCCGGACCCACCGTGCCTCAGGCGGGGGGCGCTCCGGGACAGGCCTCGCGTCGCGTGACGGCGGCCGGGTTCCCGAGCGCGGGCCCCCCCTCGCAGTCGACGCCCGAGCCGCCTCCGGTTGCCCCCTCTCCGGGGGAAGGACGCGCGGCGTTGCTGCAGCGAGCCGTGACCCCCGGCCCTCGCGTTGCCTACCGGCGTCGCGGCCCGATCACCCCGGATGCCGCCAGGGATGCGGCCGAGAAGGCGACCGATCGAGACGAGCTCCTCGATCTGTTCTTCGATTTTTCACGCCAGTTCTTCGAATACTCGGCGCTGTTCCTCGTGCACGGCGACATCGCCGAGGGCAGGGACTCGTTCGGCGTCGGCGCGCCGCCCGCGAAGGTGCTGGGGATCGGGGTTCCGCTCGACCTGCCGAGCACGCTGGCGAGCGCGCGTGACGAGCGAACGCCGATCGTCGCGAGGTACGCCGGCGACGGGCTGGACGCCGTGCTCCTCGCCGACCTGCAGCGTGCGCGCGACGTCGAGGTCGCGGTCGTGCCGCTCGTCGTCCGCACGCGCACGGTCGCCATCCTCATCGGTGACTGCGGCGAGGTCGGGGTGGACCGGGCGAGCCTCGAGCAGGTGGCACGTTTCGCCGGCGCGATCGGAAGGGCGTTCGAGCGGATCATCGTGCGGCGAAAGCTGGAGGGCTTCGTCGCCGGGAACCGCGCCGGCGGGGCGGGTCGCATCGACGCCTCGATGGTCGGGGAGAAGCGGTCCGTGGCACCCAAGACGGCAGTGCCGGGGCCGGGGCCGATGCCTGCGGGTGTGCCCGCGCCGGCGGCTGCGCGTGCGGCCGTGCGTGCGCCCGCGCCTGCGCCTGCGGCCGCGCGTGCGCCTGCGCCCGTACCTGCATCCCCTTCGAGGAGCTCGTGGAGGCCGGGCCCCTCGCCCGCACCCCCGCCCTTCGCCAATATCACCGCCGTCCGCCCCCTCAGCAGCCCCCCCATCCCGCGCGAGGAGCCCAAAACCCCCTCGCCCATGCCTGCCATTCGCCCTCCCGAACCGATCGGCGAGGCGCCGGAGGTCACCGCCGAGTTCGCAGAGACCGAGCTGTTCGACGAGCTCGCATGGGAAGCGGCGGCAGAGAAAGCGGAGCCCGTACCCGATCCCGAGCCTGTGCCCGCGCCTCCGGTGTCGTCGGCGGTCATGGTCCCGGCCCATCATCCGCCCGTCTCCCGGCCGCAGCTCGACGGCAAGCTGCCGTCGGTCATCGTCGATCTGGAGCTCGAGTTCGGCGCAATGGTCGACCGCGTGATCGCCGAGCAGTCGGAAGAAGCGGAAGGGGAGCTGTTGCGCCTGGGCGAGCGCGCGATGCGCGTGGTGATGAGCCGCTTCCCGGGCCCCTTGACCGTGGAGAGGTCGCGGATCGCCGAGATGGAGCGGCCTCCGCGACCGAGCGAGTGCGGTCCGGTCCTGCGCCTCGTCGTCCGCGAGCGCAAGGTGGCGCTCCCGTTCGTGATCGAGCGGCTCGAGGATCGCAATCCCGAGATCCGGGGCTGGGCGACGCACCTGCTCTGCGAGCTGCCGTACGTCGAGGCGATCCCGCACATCCTCCGGCGCCTGCGCGACACGGACCCGGCGACGCGGGTCTCGGCTGCTCATGCCCTCGTCGCCGTCGCGCGTCCGTTCCCGGGGGATGTCCGCGAGGCCGTGATGGGCCTGGCGCACGCCCTCGATCCCCTCGACCGCGCCGTGGCCCTGCGCGTCATGTCCGAGCTCCGGCAGCCTGCGCTCGTGCCCGAGATGGTGCACGCGCTAGGCGACGGGGACGACCGGGTCGTTGCTGCGGCCCATTCGGCGCTGGTCGTCGTGACGCGGCAGGACTTCGGCGGCGACGCCCGCCCGTGGCTGCGCTGGTGGGAGCAGAACGCGGGCAGGCACCGGGTCGAGTGGCTGATCGACGCGCTCGCGCACGAGACCGCCGAGATCCGGCGCGGGGCCGCGGAAGAGCTGCGCGCGGTGAGCAAGGAGTACTTCGGCTACTCGGGGGACCTGCCGCCACGCGACCGCGAGCGCGCGCAGCAGAGGTACCGCGACTGGTGGATCACCGAGGGGCGGGCCCGGTTCAAGCGGATCTGAAGGGGGGCTGCGCTGGGGGAGGGGCAGGGCGCGGTGGAGGGGCTTGCTGTGATCCGTCCTATCGGGTACTCCACGGCCGCGCGGTGGAGCAGCCTGGTAGCTCGTCGGGCTCATAACCCGAAGGTCGCTGGTTCAAATCCGGCCCGCGCAAC
>Ga0209415_10002925_pt1 | contig 31928 bp, 36 predicted proteins | sample PeaSoiSIISIP2007_FD_187696 | JGI IMG/M metagenome (GOLD analysis project Ga0209415, IMG submission 187696) | Peat soil microbial communities from Weissenstadt, Germany - SII-SIP-2007 (SPAdes) (version 2) | ecosystem: Environmental > Terrestrial > Soil > Wetlands > Peat | place: Germany... | reverse complement strand
TGTCGCGTTGATCAAGCAAAAAGGCGGGGAGTGATAGCTATGTGGTCAAGGTTTCGTTTCGTGAAAGCACGGATGGCGGGCGCTGGTCTTGCCTTGGCGCTCATGTTGATGGCGGGCACGGCCGCGCCCGCGATGGCGCAGGACGGCTTCAGTCAGGATTTGGATGTCGTCCGAGCATGCGCTGGCGACATCTGGAAGCTCTGCTCGGACGTCCTGCCCGATGTCGGACGCATGAAGAGCTGTTTACAGAGCAAGATGGGCCAGCTGCCCAAAAGTTGCCTCGATAAGCTCCTCGACAAAATGGCGGGCGCGCAATTCAAGATTTGCAAGGATCAGACTTACGCGCTTTGTGCCGCGGCGCGCTGCAATGTGATCGACGGCGTCGCTTACTGCCAGTGCGACGAGAAGCACGGCGACAGCATCAGCCTGCCGTTTCCGATGGGTAAGGACCAGGACGTCTGTTCGATCAACGCCGCGGGCGCAGCCAACAAGTACATGGTCAGCACCTACAGCCTGCCTCAGTCGATCGCCTCTCCGCAGGGCGGCGGCGCGATGTACACTTGCAAGGGCGAAGAGGGCGGCGCCTACGCTCAGTGCGATGGAGGAATGTGCTTCCGAAGCACCGAGGAGACGACGTTCCCCGGCTTCGACAAACCGGTGCCGAAAGGACAGATCATCTGTTCCTGCCCAATCACCAAGTCCACTGGCGACAACGCCCAAAGCTACCAGATCCTCGGGCCATACCCATGCGACAACTCCTTCTTCAAATATTGCAAGGGCGCCACCGCGACTGGCAGAACGGGTTCGACGATCTATGTCGGTGCCCCTGTAGGCACGGCTGATGGACTGGCCGCCATGCTCAACGGAAAGGTCCCGCCCCTTAACGCGTGCTCGCCGCCGGGCGCAAACTGACGTGAAGCGCTACGAAACGATATCGACAGCGGTCGCGGCCGCAATCGAAGCGGGGACGGGGCTCGTCTTGGTCATTTTCCCGTCCCTGTTCGTTTGGTTGCTCCTGGGGGTCGAGCTCTCCGAACCGGGGCAGGTTGTCGGCCGGCTCGCCGGATTCGCCCTCATTGCTTTGGTCTTGGCCTGTTGGCCCCGCGGAGGGGCGGTCAGCGCGGCCGCCTCGTCGCTTCAGGCGCTGCTGGTCCTCAGCGTGCTCGTGGCACTCTATCTCGTTTATCTTGGGATCGGCGGTAGGTTGGTGGGGCCGCTGCTCTGGCCCGCGGTGGTCCTTCATTCGGCCGTGGCGATCGCCCTTGCTCGTGCGTGGGTCAGCAAAGGAGGCAATTGATCATGCAAAGCCGACGTAACCTCGTTATCGCCACGTCCGTCCTCGTTGCGGCGGGCATCGCGACCCGTACTCTCGCTGATGATGACAAGACCGTGGACTACCTGCTCGTGCAAACGGCAAAGGGGCTGACGTTCGACAAGGCCACAAACACCTTGAGCCTGGTCGGCGTCAGCCCAATCACGCTGTTCTTCGCCGATCGGCCGGAACGCGTCGCGGGCAATATGAAGACCAGTGCGTTTATTCCATTCTGGAGCCTCGGCAAGGACAGCTTTGCCAAGGATCCGCCCAACGCGGATGTCTCAATTATCGACGGTGCCGCCATGCGCCAGGTTGTCGTGGTGCTGCAGGATCCAGTCCTGGAAGGCGACACGCTGCGCTACAAAGTCAAACTGGTACAGGGGGACATGCCGGAGAAGGGCGCCGATGTATCGGTCTTCATCGATATCATCGGCATGCCGCGGACCCCGATGTCATACGCCGGCGTGGGTCGGCGGACCTACAGGCGCGCGTGGTATCGGTGAGGGAGGGATAAACAGATGTTTACGAAAGCGACAATTGCGCTATGCGCTGGGCTCTTGGCACTCGTTGCCGCGCCGCTGTCAGCAATTGCGCAGACCGCGCCAGCCAACGACGCACTCAAGCAGATTGGTGCCCCATCGAACGCCAAGCCTGAGACTATTCCGTCGCTCATTGTGCTCAATGCGCGCGGCGCAACCTTGGAGGGCTCGACCCTGACTCTGCTCGGACCCGCGTCAAACGCTATCATTTTCGCCGACCGGCCGGTTCGCGCCGCCGGTCATGCCCTAACGACAGATTTGCTCCAGGAGTGGAGTTCGGGAAGCGAAAGTTTTGGCAAGGACCCTCCGAACGCGACAGTATCTGTCTTCAATAAGGACGCATCCTTGACCAAGGACGCCGTTGTCGTGCTGTCTTCGCCGAAACTCGACGGCGACAAATTGACGTTCGCCGTGAAGGTACTAGAGGGAGATCTGGCTGGCGCCGACGGACCTGCAGCCGTGTTCGTCGACATTATCGGCCTGCCGTTCACACCACTTTCGTTCGCCGGCGTGGCGCGCCGCACGGCTGCTCGCACCGCGTTCTACTCGGCTGCTGCCGCAAGCGCGTATCACCCTTACCCCTATCCCTACCCGTATCCATACCCGCCGTCCGCGCCGTACCCGGCTTGCGGCTACTACCCCTATCCGCCCTGTTACTAGCGCGAGTTCTTGTAAGACCGAGTCTACCGCAGTTCGGAGGCAGCCGCAGATACACGTTCGCCGCCACGTCATTATCTGTGCTGCGCTTGCCGCCGGTAGCGCATCCCCCGCAAGGCCTAGCGGTGCACAACCTCCGACGGACGCTCCCGCTGTCCCGGGCCTTAAGTTCTCGACCCCCATAGCGGCTTAAATTGCGGAGCAGTCGGCTGTGATTGTCGGGCGGGTTCCGGGACACGCAAGTTGTTGAAATCGGCTCCCCCCGGATTTGTCTGGAAGGGATCATTTTCCTCGCAGTCTGCGCCGCGAGCGGGGCGCAGGCCACGAACTGTGCTCCGCCGAATACCCGCAACCCACCCATAGCGGTCCTTCGGTAGTAAGCCGATCCTCCTCACCAAAACCGGGCGGTTGTGGCTTCGGGCGGCCAGGAATAACGCTCCGGCAACCTGTCAAAACCTCTGTGCCGAGATACTATTTTAGTCCACAGGCCCGACGATGCGCACGATCAACATCCACGAAGCCAAAACCCACCGGTCCCGTCTGGTCGAGCAGGTCGCCGCGGGCGAGCCGTTCATCATCGCCAAGGCCGGTAAGCCGGTGGCGAAAGTCGGGCCGCTCAGCGCACCGGCCGGCACCGGAATTCGGCGCCTCGGGTTCATCGAAGGGCAGGGCATCGTCCCTGACGATTTCGACGCGATCGCGCGCGATGAAATCGACCAGCTTTTCGCTGGCGGATAGTGAAACTTCTCCTCGACACGCATTTGCTGCTGTGAGCGACGTTGCAGCCGGCCCGCCTGTCGCCCGTTGCCCGCTCCCTGCTGTCCGACCTGTCCAACGAGTTGCTGGTCCGTTCAGCCAGCCGTTGGGAGGTGATCATCAAGCACGGGCGCGGGCGCGACGACTTCCAGGTTGACACTCGGCTGCTCCGCCGGGGGCCGCTGGACAACGGCTGCATCGAACTCCCCATCATTGGGTTGCACGCCCTGGCCGTCGGCGGGCTGCCCGCACTGCACAAGGATCCGTTCGACCGCATCCTGGTTGCGCAAGCGGTGGTGGAAGGCATCACGCAGTGTGGCAGGAGGCTGATCATCCTGCTGTGCGGCGGGGACAAGGGTTCGCAGCGGCGCGACATCGCGCGGGCCAAGGCCCTCGCGGCGGAATTGGAAGAATTGCGTCAAATTCTTGCTTCCGGCTGGCCCACGGCCCCGGGCGCCGGACCCGGGGACTGGCGCCATGATGATGGGCGCTGGATGTGTCACACCGGCAACGGTGCCGCCTTCAGCCGTTCCATGCTGAACCGACTGCTCACATTGCGCAGTTTCACCCGGCCGATCAGGCGGCGATAGAAATCGTCATAGGCGGCGATGTCCGGGACCACGACGTGCAACAGGTAGTCCACGTCGCCGCTCATCCGCCAGGCGTCGATGATCTCCGGCATGCTGCCAACCACCTCGGCGAAGCGCTCCAGCCATTCGCCGGAATGGTCGGCGGTTTCCACCTCGACGAACACCGACACCGGCAGGCCGATCTTCGCCGGGTCGATCACCGCGACGCGGCGCAGGATGATACCGACTTCCTCCATCCGGCGGATGCGCTTCCAGCACGGTGTGGGGGTCAAGCCGACCTGGGCGGCGATCTCGGCGAGCGACAGCGAGGCGTCGGCCGAAATCAAACGCAGGATCTCGCGATCCAGCCGATCGATCTCCTTGTCAGCGGCCATGTGGACTGATCCTTTTGCTGCGGGGACCAGTGTAGCAAGAAATTTCCTGATCAGCCAACTGCACGGCCTTGCGAAGAAGGAAATTCCACGCCACCCGGTAGCCAAGCGGCGCCACGCTCCCGATTCCGACGGTGCCTTCAACCAATCCAGGTCGCGGATCACCGCGCGCCGCGGCAGCGGGTTGATCGCGAGGAAACGCGACACGTGCGCGATCTTCGTGCCGCGCCGCAGCGGGCCGGGGGCGCGGGGCGGACCTGTGCGACACGTCGCCGATCCACGCTGCGCCGTCGTGCGGGTTGACCATGACCGTTGCCACGTCATGGCGCGGGCCGGGGATCGTGACGGCGGTTTCGACGTCGATCGTCTTCTACTCGAACACCGCCACCGCGCGGATCGGGCTGGCCGTGCCGCCGCGGATCTTCAATGGAAAGCCGATGAAGCGGAACCGCCCGCGGCCCACCAGTTTGTCCAGGTTGGCGAGACATTCCATGTGGGTGATGCCGCGCTCAGCGCAGGCCATGTGGGCGAGGTAGTTCGGCTCGCCTTCCGGTGCCGGGCTGATCGCTTCGACGCCGAACATCAGGATGCCGCGGTCCGCCAGCCAGTGCACTGATTCCAGCGCCAGTCCCGGGAAGTCGTGCAGATATCCCGGCTTGCCGAGCAATCGGTCGTTGGTTGCCATGTAAAGCAAAACGGTGTCGCGCGGGCGGATTTGCTGGCCGGATTTTTCCAGCGCTTCCTGCATCTCCGGCACGGTGATCGCGTGCTTCAGCGGTACGTGCGACAGGTCGAGGCAGATGGCCTCGGTGTAGAAGTTCTCCAACGGTACTTCGTCTATCGATGCCGCACCGGGACGCGGATCGAAATGCACCGGCGCATCGACATGGGTGCCGGCGTGGTCGGAGAACGCGATGGAAAGCGCCTTCGAGGTGAACACCGTGTTGCCGGCGACTTTCTTTTCCGAGTGGTCGCCCCAGACGGAGACGATCACCGGCGGGTGCGACGGATGCACCTGGGTGCGGTGGAACAACTCGCGGCTGAGGTCGATGAGTTCCATCGGACGTCCTGTCCTGGGGTTCGTTTCGGCTCCTTGAGTCTTAGCGGCGAATGGCGGATGGGTTCAAGGCGCGGCCCCTGTCGCCGGGCGCGTGCCGATGCTAGCGTGTCGGGCAATGGGCTGGGTTGTGCAAGAGACACACGACTCGAGCGGGGGGAATCAACAATGGCGACCTTGTCGGACATACTCGAAACGACCGCGCTTCAGCAAGTGGCGACCGGTTTCGTCTTCACCGAGGGACCGCTCTGGCATCCCGACGGCTTCTTCTATTTCGTCGATGTCCGTGCGAGCGTGCTGTATCGCCTGACGGTGGGCGACAAGCCGCAGGTGGTGCGCAAGACCGAAGGCGGCAACGGCACGACCTTCGACTTGCAAGGCCGCCTGATCAACTGCGAAGGCGACGGCCGCCGCGTCACGCGAACCGAGCCTGACGGCACGGTGACGACGCTGATCGACCGGTTCGAGGGCAAGCGGCTGAACCGCCCGAATGACGTGATCTGCGCCTCCGATGGCGCGCTGTTGTTCACCGATCCGTCGCTGCGGGTGCCATTCGCCGAGCGGGAGGTAGAGCACGCGGCGGTGTATCGCATCGCGCCCAATGGGGCGGTGACGGCGGTCGCGCCGTTCGAGTATCCGAACGGGTTGGCCTTGTCGCCGGACGAACGCACGCTCTATGTCGCCAACACGCGCTGGACCAAGTACATCCATGCGATCGAGCTGGACGCAGCGGGGACGATGGTGCGGCGGCGCATCTTCGCCGACATGTCGTCGGATGGGACGAACGGCGTGCCCGACGGCATGAAGGTCGATGCGGCCGGGCGCGTGTTCTGCACCGGCACCGGCGGCGTGTGGGTGTTCGCGCCGGATGGCACGCAGATCGGCATCATCGAGACACCGGAGGTGTGCGCCAATGTCGCATTCGGCGGGCCGGATCTGCGCACGCTGCTGCTCACTGCCAGCACGTCGGTCTATACGCTGCGGGTAAAGACGCCGGGGCTGCCGCATCCGTGGTACGCGGTGCGGGGTTAGCAAAACCTCTCCCGCGAGAGCGGGAGAGGTTTTCTTATTTCGACACGTTCCAGAACACCGGCGCGGGGCCCTTCAGCAACCCGGACAACTGCCGGCTCCACGCCGCGCGCAGCGTGTAGCGACCCATGGGAATGAACGGCACGGAGGCGAACGCTGCGAGCTGATACTCCCGTTCCAGCCGCGTCTGGTCCGCCGGATCGGCGGCATCCAGCCAGGCATTGTAGATCGTTTCAATCCGTGGGTCGTCCGGCCAGCCGAACCACGCATCCTTGCCGTTCGACCGGATCAGCGAGGCCAGCAGCGGATCGTGCGATTCCGGCACCGGCGTGACCGAGGTGAACAGCGACCAGCCGCCCTTGTCCAGCGGCTGTTTGCTGCCGCGGCGCTGCAACGTGGTGCCCCAGTCCATCGACTGGTCGTCGATCGCGATGCCGACGCGCGACAGCGAATCCGCTACCACCGCGGATGACGCGGCATGGAACGGCTGGTCGGTGGTGTGCAGCAGCACGACGCGCTCGCCGCCATACCCTGCCTGCGCCAGCATCGCTTTCACCTCGGCCACGCTGTGGCGCTGGGAGACGAAATCCAGGCCCGCCTGATCGACCTCCGGCTTGCCGGTCACCAGGTAGCCGACCGGCGCCGTCCAACTGTCCGGATCGCCGCCGGCCACCGCCTGCATCACGTCGCGCTGGTCGATCGCCGCCATCATCGCGCGGCGGAACATCACATTGCTGGTCGGGGAGTTCAGGTGATTGGGCCGCAACTGGCTGATGAAGCCGAAGTCGTCGAGCCGCTCGGTCACCACGTTCGGTGCGCGGCGCAGCGATGGCATCAGGTCGGGCACCGGCTGCTCGATCCAGTCCACCTCGCCGGTCAGCAGCGCATTCGTTGCGGTGCCGGCGTCGGGGATCATGTGCCATTCCACGCGCTCGAGCAGGGCGCGATGGCCGCCGGCGGTGAAGCTGGGCGGTTCGTCGCGCGGCACGTAACCATCCACCCGCGCGAATGACGCGAAACTACCGATCACCTGCTCTTTTGCCAGGAAACGAAATGGGCCGCTGCCGATCGCCTCGGGAATCTGCTTGAACGGATCGGTCGCGGCGAGCCGTGCCGGCATCATCACCGCCGCGGTCTGGAATTTCGACAGCGCCTTTGGCAGATGCGGGAACGGCTTGTGCAGTCGCCACAGGATGGTGCGGTCGTCTGGCGCCTCCAGCGCATCCACCCGAGCAGCGATCGTTGCGCCGACCGGATCGCGCTGCATCCAGCGGCGCAACGAGGCGACGCAATCGCGCGCCAGCACAGGCTCGCCGTCGTGGAAGCGCAGGCCGTCGCGCAACGTCATGGTGCGGCGGCGCCCATCGTCCTCGATTTGCTCTCCCGCCAGCATCTGCGGCCGCGGGTTCATTGCCGCGTCGCGGCCGTACAGCGTCTCGAACACCATCATGCCGAAATTGCGCGTGACCTGGGCGCTGGTCCACACCGGATCGATGCTGGTCAGCGGCGCCTGCGGCACGAACACAAGTGCGCGCGCGTCGCTGGCGATGGCGAGACGCGTGAGCGGTGCGAGCACCGCCGCGGCAGCGCCAAGCAGCAGATTACGTCGTTGCATGGGCGTTTCCCTCTGCAGGGAGGCGCGGTTGCACGATTCGCGCAACCGCCCCCCGTCATTGATTTTGTCATGGATCCCTGAATCGATGGCTGCGCAATGACGGAGCCGCGCCGTGATGGCGACACAGCATGCCGCAAAGGCGTGCGTCGCGAAACTCGGTGACCAGCAACACGGGGCCTGATCCACCGCGGCAAAGCCGCGGCCCGCACACGCCGCCATCCTGCCGGCCAGGAAGAGCGCCGCCCTCATCCTGTGAAGAACGGCTGGGCGCCGCGGGATCCGGACACGCGGCGCCGAGCGAATTCAGGTGTTCAGACCGAGGTCGAGTTGGGGATGTTCTCCGGCAGAAAGTAGGGGTACGGGAGGAGGCCCGCGGTTCTTTCGCGTTCGCTGTTGCGGGCCACGATCCTGGCCTGGACCTCGCCCGTAAGCTGGTCGTGGTAACGCTTGCAGACCGCGGCGGCGTTCGGTTCGAGGTCAGCGGCGTAGTCGAGAAGCTGGTCATAGTGGTAGCCGGCCAGCGCATAGGTGACCGAGACCTGGGTCTGCGTATTGGTCACCGGGGGCAGGGTCGCCAGCAGGTCCTTGGGCGTCGTGCTGGTCTTCTGGAAGTCGGGTGGCGGCGGGGTGAACGTGGCGCCTGGATAGTTCGGCAGGAACGAGGCGTACTCGATCTGCGGGAAGTTCACCGCGGCGTGCTGCGCCGAGGCCGTCCAGATGAGTTTTTGCACGATGTCGGTCAGTTCCTGCCGGTTGCCGATGCTGGGCTTGAAACCCGGGACCTTGCCGGGACCGCCGGCCTCACGCGAGAGTTCCTTCGCCCAGTTCTGCAACTCGTAGTCGCCGGTGACGTCGGCGTCGCTCGTGTAATAGAGCGCGAGGTAGTCGCGGGCGTAGTTCCCCAGTACGGTCCAGATCTCCATGCCGTCGTCGCGATAGGGGAAGTAAGGCAGGTTGGCGACGGACAGCCCGCGCGTCTGGATATCGGTCGGGAAGTCGAGTTGGTCGAAGCGCCACGCATTGTAGCGGTTGGTGATCAGCTCCACCGAGCCACTCAGCCCAGGGGCAAGTATCTGGTTGATGAGACCGTCGGGGCCAGGCTTCAGCAGCGTCAGCGAGCCGACCTGATTGATGACCAGCAGTGCTGCGAAGTGCTTTCTCAGGAGCACGAATAGCGGGTGCTGATACGCAAGCTGCCGCGCGGTCGCCAGGGCGAAGGCCTCCTCGATCAGGTGCGTCTGGCCGAGGTGGTTGACCGCCTGGTTGTAGCTCAGGTCGGCCGACTGCACGCACATCTTGGCGAGCAACCAGTTGTTCGCCTGTCCCGGCGTCCCCGCGTTGGCGGCGAGCATCACCGGGTAAGCGTCTCCCCCGGTCGCGCCCTGGTTGAGCTGGATGGCAACCAGTTGCAACCCCGCGAAGTCATCCGAGCGCACGTAGAGAGCGATCGGTGCCATGATGCGCAGCCCCTTCTGCCAGCCCGGCGCGTCCTTGTCTCCGGTCACGCTGCCCAGCGGCGCGTAGTCGGCGACGAACAGCCGTCCCTGGTCCACCGCCGAATCGAGGGTTGCCTGCGGTCCCAGGAAGGGCCGCACCGCATCGTCGCCGATCTTCGCCGCGAGCTTTGTCCGTAGTGGCTTCCACGCCGACCCCAGCGTGCCGTCCGCGGTCACAAGCTGGATAATCATCGGGTTGAGCCCGCCGAGCCGCTGCGACGCGAAGATACGATCCTGCTGCCACTGCTGCACGATGTCCGGCGTCGCCGGGAGCGTGTAGACCCTGGCGTAGGCGACCAGGCTTGGAATGGACTCAGCCGGCACCGCAGCGACCGCGTTGCTGCCCGGGCGACCGTACGTTTCGGCGATCGCATCCAGTGTCCACTTGGAAGGCATCAGGTTCTGGTTGGCGACCGCCTCGATCTGGCTGGCGGCGGCGGCGGCCGACAGGTCGCCGGCACTGAGGCTCTGCAGGATTTTCCAGATTTGCAGGTTCAGAAAGATTTTGATCTGGTTTGTCACCTGGCCCTGGACCCAGGTGAGCAGCGACGGCAACTCAGCGATGGCGGCTGTGCCCGTGGCCATCGGCATGGGCAACGTGGTGTTGCTGGTGTCGTATACGTAGATCTGCTGCGAGGCAAAGAGCTGCGCCGCGCGCTCCGCCTGTTCGAGCAGGCTGTTTTTCTGCGGCAGGGAAGGAGTCGACCAACTGCCTGCCTGCGGTAGCGACGGAGTCGACATGACGAGCCTCCAGGGTCAGAGGGTGATGGGGAAACCGATGGGCCAGCGGGGTCTGCTCCGCGAGCTTCGCCGTTTCGATCAGGCGCATCCTCGCTCGACCTGACGAACTGGCGTTCCGGTACGCATGCGACCGTCTCGATTGCGACCGTCTCAACCGGAATTCCCGGGTGAACCGCCAGACCATCCGGTCACCCGGAAGCGGAGCACGTCTGACGCCATCTTACAACCGCAGATCGTCCCGCAACATGTGGACGTCTACCGCCCACGCGCGCTCGTCATCGCCGCAACAGCGGGGACCTATGTCGCCTGGGTCGACGCTTTCGCGGGGATGAAGAATATGCAGGGACAACGAATACGCGGCCGGATTGGAGCGATCGTTTCGCAGCGACGCCTTAGCCGAACGCCGGCACCACCTGCTGCATGAAGCGCGCCATCTCTTCCTTCACCTGCGCGTGCGGCTTCAGGCCGACGTTGAAATACAGGATCACCTCGTCGAACCCTGCCGCTTCCACCCGCTTCAGCACCTCGGCCATGTGTGCAGGCGAGCCCAGCAGCACAGAGTTCTCTGTCAGGTCCTCCGGCTTCACCGTTTGCAACCGCTGCACCATGCCGACGAAATAGCGATAGCTTGGCGGCGCGGTGGCGGGATCGCCGGGGAAGGCGGGGATGACGCATTCGCGGTAGTAACGGATCTGCCGCGCCCGCGCCGCGGCTTCCTCCGCCGGCGTGTCGGCGAAATGAATGAAATAGCTGCACATCAGCCGCCCCGGCGTGGTGCCGTGCTTCGCGCAGGTCGCGTGGTACAGATCGGCCACCTGGCGCAGACCGCCAAAGCTCAGCGCCGCGGCGAACGGCGCCACGATCAGTCCACAGCCCAACCGCGCGGCCAACTCGATCGACGGCTGCGAGAACGACGCGACATACGCGGGGATCGGCCGCTGCACCGGTTGCGGCGTGATCGCCACATTGTCGAACGCGTAGTGGCGGCCGCGATGCGAGATCGGCCCGTCGGCCGACCACAGGCGGCGCACCACCGCCATGCCCTCTTCGAAGATCGACTGGTTGTCGTCGAACGACACGCCCAGCGGCATGTATTCCCGCCGATCGTAGCCGCGGCCGGCGGCGAAATCGACGCGTCCGCCGGAGAGCAAATCGAGGGTGGCCCATTGCTCGGCGACGCGGATGGGGTGGTGCAGCGGCAGCACGGTGACCGCCGGTGCCAGCCGGATGCGCTGGGTGCGCGCGGCGACATAGGTCAATGCGAGATCGGGGCAGGACAGCACACCGAGCGTGCTGAAATGGTGCTCGCCGATCCACGCCGAATGCAGCCCGATCTGGTCGGCATAGACCGTTTCGTCGATGATGTCGGCGACGAACTGGTTGGGTGCGCGCTGGTTGTCGCGATAGGCGTTGTCACTGAGGGTGAAATATCCGAACCGCATCGCGTCCCCCTTAGCGGTCAAGCCCGCGCACGAATTCCGCCAGTCCGGTCTGCCGCGCCGTGGTCGTGCGCGCCGCGCGCAGCACCGCGCGCACCGACTCGACCGCGCGCGGCAGGTCGTCGTTCACCACCACGTGGTCGAATTCGGCCCAGTGGCTGATCTCGTCGCGTGCAAGCTGCATGCGCCGCGCGATTTCGGCGGTGGCGTCACCAGCCCGCGCGCGCAACCGCGCTTCCAAGGTTGCCAGGTCGGGAGGCAGGATGAACACGCCCACTACGTCGCCCGGCAGCGCGGCGCACAATTGCCGGTGGCCCTGCCAGTCGATGTCGAACACCATGTCGAGGCCGGCCGCCAACGCTGCCTCGACCGGAGCACGCGGCGTGCCGTAGCAGTTCCGGCCCAGCACGCGCGCCCATTCCAGCAGCCCGTTCGACTGCACCATCCGGTCGAACGCGGCCTGCGTTTGAAAGTGGTAGTGCACGCCGTCGATCTCGCCGGCCCGTGGCGCGCGGGTGGTGACGCTGACCGAGAACCGCAGTTGCGGCTCGCTGGCAACCAACGCAGTGGCGATCGCGCTCTTCCCCGCACCCGACGGCGCCGCCAGCACCAGGCACAGGCCGCGGCGGGGGATGGTGGTCATTCGTGCCGGGTCTCGCGACGTTGCGGGCCAAGAGAGGGTGCTCCCCCTCCCCTTGTGGGAGGGGGAAGGGAGGAGGGGGGAGGGGTGCACAAACCCCTCTCCCCAGCCTTGGTCCGCTTCGCGGCCCAAGCCCACAAGGGGAGGGGGAGTAACTTGCCCTGCCCCGCCCTGATCATTCGATGTTCTGCACTTGCTCACGCAATTGCTCGATCGCCGCCTTCAGCTTCAGGCCGGTCGCGGTCAACGCCGTCGAGGCCGACTTGCTGCACAGCGTGTTGGCCTCGCGATTGAACTCCTGCACCAGGAAATCGAACCGCCGGCCGATATTCGCCGCCTCGGCCAGCAGGGCGTGCGCCGCCGCGATATGGCTGTCCAGCCGATCGAGTTCCTCGCGCACGTCGGATCGCGCCGCCAGCAGGGCGACTTCCTGCGCGATCCGCTCCTGCGGCAGCGACGGCGCCTCGCGAAGCAGCGCCGTGAGGTTGTCCATCACCCGCGCCCGCTGCGCCGCCGGCTGGTCGGCCGCCTGCCCCGCGGCTGTCTTGCACAACGCGGCGATTTCCTGGAGCAATCCGGTGAGGATCGTAGCGAGCCTTGCGCCCTCGGCCTCGCGCGCGGCGACCAGCCCGGCCAGCGCCTCGGCAAATCCGGCCTGCACGGGCCCAGCCGCAGCGGCACGCTCCTCCGTCGGATCGACCGCGGCGGCGCGCAGCACGCCCGGCAGCGACAGCAGAGCCTCGGCGCGCGGCACCGGGCTGCCGGGGATGCGCGCATGCAGGTCCATCGCGATCGCCAGCGCTTGCTCCAACGCGGCGGGATCGAGCGCCAGCCGCGCCTCGCTTTCGCGCTTCACTGTCAAACCGGCGGTGACGTTGCCGCGTTTCAGCCGCTTGCCGGCGGCTTCGCGCAGTGCTGGCTCCAGCGCGTCCCAGCCGGGCGGCAGGCGGAACCGGAGATCAAGGCCGCGGCCATTGACGCTGCGCAGCTCCCAGGCCCAGGCGAGCCCGCCGGCACTGCCTTCAGCCCGAGCGAATCCGGTCATCGAGGCGAGAGCACTCATGGCGCTGTTCTATCAGCCGCCCGGCGCGCCGCAACCCGCGCTATGATGACGGCCATGGCACAGCTCTCCTCTGTTCTGATCACCGGTGCCTCCTCAGGGATCGGCGAGGCGTTGGCGCTGGCGCTCGCGGCGCCTGGGGTGACGCTGCATCTGTCGGGCCGGGACGCGGGCCGGCTGTCTGCGGTCGCCGAGGCCTGCCGTTCCCACGGGGCGACGACGCATGAGCGCGTGTTGGATGTAGCCGACGAGGCGGCGATGGCAGCCTGGCTGGCGGCGGCCGGGCCGTTGGATCTGGTGGTGGCGAACGCCGGCATCTCCGCCGGCGCGGGGGAAAAGGCGCCGGAGAGCGCGGCGCAGACCCGTGCCATCTTCGCCACCAATGTGGGCGGCGTGCTGAACACCGTCCTTCCGGCGATCGAGACGATGCGACGTCAGCCGGCCGGGACGGACGGATGGCGGGGGCGGATCGCCGTGGTCGCCTCGATCGCCGCCTTCGTCGCCGGGTCGGCCGCACCAGCCTACTGCGCGTCGAAGGCGGCGGCGGACGCCTGGACGGTGGCGACTGCGCTCGGCCTGCGGCGGGCGGGAATTGCACTGACCAGCGTCTGCCCCGGCTACATCCGCACCGCGATGACCGCGCGCAACCGCTTCCCGATGCCAGGGCTGATGGATGCGGACCGAGCCGCCCGGATCATCCTGCGCGGGGTGGTCGCCGGAAAGGTGCGGGTGGTCTTCCCGTGGTGGATGGGACTGGCCGCGCGCATTGGCGGGCTGGTGCCGCCGCGCCTGGTCGGGGCGGCGATGGCGATGCTGCCGGGGAAGCCGCCACTGCCGCCGTCGCAGGGTTGAGGTGCGGCACCTCACGCCACCCTCAATATGACTTCGGCAACCCCAGCGCGCGCTCGGCCACGTAACAGAGCACCAACTCCTGGCTCACCGGCGCGATCAACGGCAGAATCGACTCGCGGAAGTAACGCTCGACATGGAACTCCTTCGCATAGCCCATCCCCCCATGCGTGCGCACCGCCCGCGACGCCGACTTGAAGAACACCTCGGCGCACAGGTATTTCGCCGCGTTCACCTCCGGCCCGCATTCCGCACCGCTGTCGTACAGCGTCGCCCCCTTGTACAGCATCAGTTCGGCCGCCTGCTGCTCGATCCACAGCTCCGCCAGCGGATGCTGGATCGACTGATTCTGTCCGATCGGCCGGCCGAACACCACCCGGTCCTTGGCATACTGCACCGCCTTGTCCAGCACGTAGCGCGACGCGCCCAGAATCCCCGCCGCGACGATGATGCGTTCCGAGTTCAGCCCGTGCAGCAGGTATTGGAAGCCGCGTCCCTCCTCGCCGATGCGGTCCTCCTCCGGGATTTCCAGCCCGTCGATGAACAGCGCGTTGGAATCCACCGCGTTGCGCCCGCATTTCTCGATCTGCCGCACTTCCACCTTGCTGCGGTCGAGGTCGGTGTAAAACAGCGTCATCCCTGCGCTCGGCTTCGGGCTGTCCTCGAACCTCCGAGTGCGAGTCAGCAGCAGGATCTTGTTGGCAACCTGTGCCGTGGAAGTCCACACCTTGCGTCCGTTCACCACGTAGCGGTCGCCGCGGCGCTCGGCGAAGGTGCGGATATGCGTGGTGTCGAGGCCGGCATCCGGCTCGGTCACCCCGAAGCAGGCGCGGTCGGTGCCGGCGATGATCGGCGGTAGGAAGCGGCGTTGCTGTTCCTTGCTGCCGAATTTCACGATCGGCTGGCAACCGAACATGTTCATGTGCAGGGTAGAGCACGCGTTGAAGCCGTTGCGGCCGACTTCGGACATGATGATGGCCGCCTCGGTGATGCCCAGGCCGGCGCCGCCGCATTCCTCTGGGAAGATCGCGCCGAACCAGCCAGCGTCGGCGAAGGCACGGCTGAATTCGTGCGGGAACTCGTGGTGCAGGTCCTTGTGGTACCAATAGTCGTCGCCGAACTCCGCGCAGATGCGGGCGATGCTGTCGCGAATCTGCCGCTGTTCGTCGGTGAGCATGAAGTCCATGGCGCGCCTCCGTCCCTGGGTGGCCAATTGTGGGCAGGGTGACGGCGAGTGGCAATGACGGCCCACGGCGCGGATCAATCGGCGGCCTCCAACGCGTTCACAACCCCCAGGTCACGCAGGCGGAAATCAGCAATTCCCGGACTGCACGTCAGGCGTTCACCCGCGTAGATCCCGTTTCGCCGGAGCAAGCAAAGACCCCACCCCGCGACCTCCCGGATTGGCTGCGGTAGGCTGTTCCGGTCCTATGCTGCTCATCGGGGTGGACTATCTGCCAGGCATGATCGGAATGCGATCATTGCTGGCATTGACGTGGAGCACGATGCAAAGCTGCTACGGAGTACCAATCGCGCATGCCAAGCCATAGCCATGGGGCGCTGCTGTTGGCCGGCCTGCTCGCCTGCTGCGGGCCTGCGCCCAGGCCGCTTGCCGTGCCTCCTTCAGGCAGCCCCTTTCAGCTTTCATATATTGCCGGCACACACGACGCCGCGGGCCACTTCATGGGCGGCACCGAACTTCGCAACCTCGCCGTCCACAAAGGCAAGCTTTTCGCCGGCGTCGGCTACTGGGAGGACCGGCCGGGCTTCGAGGGACCGCAGGGTGCCGCGATCCTGGTGCTGGACGGGCCGACCGCGCCATGGCGGCTGGAGCATGTGTTCGACGCCAGGATGCCCAACGGCCGGATGCGCGACTTCGCCATCTCGGCACTGCAAAGCGTGCATTTCGCCACCGACCGCAGTGGCGCCGCGTTGCCGGCGCCGGTCTCGATATTGCTCGCCTCGTCCTGGGACCGCACCGGCACCGACGCAGTGTTCAGCCGCGACGACGCCACCGGGACGTGGACCGCGACGACGCTCTCGCAGGACCCACCCGCGCCGGACTTCCTGCCGCAGGTACGCAGCCTGGGCATGCATCGCGACCGGAAGACCGGCGTCGATCGCGTGTTCGCCGGCACCGATCCGCGCGGCATCTTCAGCGGCGCGTACGACCCAGCCGTGCCCGGCCGCATCGCCTGGTCCACCGAGCCGGAGTTCGACCCGCGCACGCTGCGCGCCGACGCGTTTCCCGGGCTGGAAGGCCGCCTGCGCATCAGCAGTTTCGCCGAATGCAACGGTGCCCTGTATGTCGCCGTCGGGCAGCAGATCTGGCAGCGCATCGACGGTCCGGCGCCGCACTGGCGCCTGCGCTACACCAATCCGCGCCCGTTCTATTCGCAGACCGGCCTGCGTGGCCTGACCGCGATCGCCAATCCCGCCGGCGACGGCCAGGTATTGCTCGCTGCCGCCGAGGGGAACCATGCGCGAATCGTCCGCATCGATCCGCGCGGCGGCAGCGAAACAACCGACCTGGACCTCGGCGCCCTGCTCGATCGCGCCTGGCAGACGCGCGTGAGCTACATGATAGCGGCCTACAACGACATGACGCCGCTGCGCGGCGCGCAGGGCGGCGAGGTGCTGCTGATCGGCCTGGAAGCGTTCATTCCGCCCACCTCGCCACGCCCGCCTGGTCACGTCGTGTTGGACGTGCAGCACGGGGTGGAAGGCGGCGCGTGGTACCTCGTCCGGCATGCCGACGGTCGTTACGACCTGCACCAGGTGACGCCACCGCCCGGTATCGCCACGGCCCTGGTGGCGACACGCACCATCGTGGCATCGCCGTTTGCCGGCGACGACAGTGTCTTTCTGGGGGGCTACGACGCCAACGTCACGGCGGCGCATAATTCCGCATGGATCGTGCGTGCACCGCTCGCCGAGGTGTTGGGGGAGGCACGATAGGGTTGGTCAGGGCGAAAAATGTATGGTCTGGTTCGGGCACGGGAGGTGGCCATGGAAGACGCACCGGCTTTAGCGGACCGACTCAAGGTCCGCGACATCGAACTACAAGCGCTGCGCCGCGGCGCAGGGCAGCCGATCCTCGCCTTGCACGGCATGCAGCCGATCGACCCCGCTGCCCGCTTCCTGGACCTGCTGGCGCGCCGCGCGGAGATCATCGCCCCATCGCATCCCGGTTTCGGCGACTCGCCGCGCCCGACCGATTTCGACACAGTGTATGACCTTGCGCACCTTTATCTCGACCTGCTGGAATCGCTCCCACAGCAGAAAGTCACCCTGCTCGGCTTCTCGTTCGGCGGCTGGATCGCCGCCGAGATCGCCGCCGCCTGCTGCCATCGCATCGACAGGCTGATCCTGGTCGATCCGCTCGGCATCAAGCTCAGCGACCGCGAGACGCAGGACATCGTCGATGTGTTCAACACGCATCCCGATACGGTGCGGGACCGCGAGTGGCACGACCCGGCGCGCTTCGCCCCGGACTTCAATGCGTGGGAGGATGCCGCGCTGGTCCGCTACGCGCGCGGCCGTGACGCGCTGTGCCTGTATGGGTGGAAGGACTACATGTACAATCCGCAGCTCAAGCGCTGGCTGGCGCGCATCGCGGTGCCGACGCTGGTGCTGTGGGGCGCATCCGACCGCATCGTCACGCCGGACTACGGCCGCGCCTATGCCGGGCTGATCCCCGGCGCGCGCTTCACCCTGATCGACGCCGCCGGGCATCATCCGGAGATCGAACAGCCGGAAGCATTCGCCGACCACATCGCCGGCTTTATCGGCTGACCCGAACACCAGGGCACACGGGAGAAAGAATGCAATGGACGTCTGGTGGCAGTGCGAAATCCCCTATCCCTTCGTGCCGCAGGATGTGCTGGCGGCGGCGGACTCCGTGCGCGGCAGCCTGCCCAACAAATGGTGCGACCCGAAGGTCGCCGCCGATCTGTACGAGGAAGTGCTCGACGAGTTCCTGCTGTGCGACAACGAAGGCCTGAACGTGTTGGCGATAGAGCACCACGCCGGCATCAACTCGCTGATGGCGGCCAATCCGATGTTCGTCGGCATCCTGGCGCGGCAGACGCGCAAAGTGCGCATCCTGAGCCTCGGCACGCTGGTGTCGTTGCGCGAGGATCCGGTGCGCATCGCCGAGGAATACGCCACCGCCGATGTCATGTCGCGCGGCCGGCTGGAGATCGGCTTTGTGAAGTCGGGCGGCACCGAAATGGCGTCCAACCACACCAACCCGGTCGGCAATCTGGAACGCTATTGGGAAGCCATCGACCTGATCCGCAAAACGCTGTCGCATCACGAGGGGCCGTTTTCCTGGGAGGGCAAGTATTTCACCCATCGCCACGTGAACATCTGGCCGCGGCCGTGGCAGCAACCCTATCCGCGGCTGTGGTCGGCGACCGGCGATCCCTACACCGCCGCGGAAGTGGGCCGGCGCGGCATGGTGCACGTGCTGGTGCTGCGCGGTCCGGACGGCACCAAGCGCGCCTATCAGGCGCATCGTCGCGCCCGTGCCGAGGCCGGCCTGCCGCAGGTCACCACCGACAACTTCGCCTACGCGGCGCTGGTCTATGTCGGCGAGACCGAGGAGGAGGGCCGCGCCGGCGGCAGCAAGCTGCTGTGGTTCCTCAACACCAGCCTCAAATCGGCGCCGCAACTTTCGAAATTCCTGCCCGGCATGACGCCGCCGGAATTCGCCCCGCAGGTCTATCGCACCGCGCCGCGTCCGGCACCCGCCATGCCCGACATGGTGAATGCTGAGAAGGGCGTGGCCCCCGCCAGCCAGAACGCGGCGAAATTGATGTCGCTCACCACCGAGGAGGCGATGCAGCAGGGCATCCTGTTCTGCGGCACGCCCGACAGCGTGTATCGCCAGATCATGGAATTCTACGACAAGGTCGGCGGCTTCGGGCACCTGGCGATGATCGGCCGCTCCGGCTTCATGACGCACGAGGAGTCGGTGAAGGGCATCAAGCTGTTCGCGCGCGAGGTGGCACCAAGGCTGCGCGAGGTGAAGCCGATCATCGCGGAGTAAGCATGCCTCTCCCGCGAAGCGGGAGAGGTGCATATCACCCGCCAGCCGCCAATTCCACCAGCTCCGCGGTGATCGCCTCCTGCCGCACCCGGTGCTCGGAAAGAGTCAGCTCCCCCAACATGTCCTGCACCTTGCTGCGTGCGCGCAGCATCGCCGCGGCACGCGCCTCGTTCTCGGCGACGAAGGCGTGCATCGCCGCCTCGCACAGCGACGCGAAGACATACTCCTCCGCCAGACTCGCCAGCAGCACCTCCGGCGGCAGCGTGGTCAGCGGCGGCATCCCCGCCGGCACGACGCCGAACCGTCGCGCATCCAGCGGCAACAGCGAGCGGCACGTCACGTCAGCGCCCGCACCCACCGACCACGTCGGAAACACCACCTCCACCGCACCGGTCCGTCGCGTCGCCATGCGCTCGTACAGCGCCCCGGCAACGCGGATGCACAAGCCGGCGATGCCGCCCACCTGCGTCGCCATCGCGCTCTGCCAGACCGGTTCCAGCCCGTGCGCCGCCGCCAGCAGCAGCCCGCGGCTACCAACCAGGAACGTTTCCCCCGGCCCGCGCGCCGCGGCTGCTTCCAGCACGTGCTCCGCGAACCCGCCCACGAACCCTTGCTCCGCGCAGAACACGATTCGCGCGGTGGCGGCACTGCCGATCCCGCGCCGCATGTCGTCGTCACGTAACCGCAACGCCTGTGCGATCGCCTGTGCAATCACCTCGGCATAGGCGCGGAATCCTGGCAGCAACGCACGGCTCTGTTGCGCATGCGCCGCGGCGATGCCACGCATCGCGCCGATCACCGCATCCAGTTGCCGCACGCCGCGGATGCGCGTGCGGACGGCGGCGAGATCCTCAGCCATCGTTGCTCTGCCGCGCCAGCAGCGCCGCCACCGCCGCACGCAACGCGGCGGCGTCGGCCTCGCCCATCCGGCCGTCATGCTCGATCGTCGCCACCGCCGCGGCCGCTTGCTGGTCGAGCCACTCCGGCAGCGCCCGCCGCAGCCCAGCGATCGACGCCGCCGCCACGACGTCGAACAGCCCCTCGCGCAGCGCCAGCGCCAGCGCCACCTCGTCGGCCAGCCGCAGCGGTGCGAATTGCGGTTGCACCAGCAATGCGCGCAGGTGCTCGCCGCGTGCGATTTGCTTCTGCACGCGGGCGTCCGGCGCGCCGCCGAAGCGGGTGAACAATTCCAATTCCAAAAACTGCGCGTAATCCAGCCGGAACATGCCAGTGGTTTCGCGCAGCGACGGCGCCTGCGTCTTGCCGCCGACCCGGCTGACGCTGGTGCCGATATCGATCGCCGGCTTCTGCCCGGCATGGAACAGCCGCGCATCCAGCACGAGCTGCCCGTCCGTAATGGAAATCAAATTGGTCGGGATGTAGGCGCTCAGGTTGCCGGCGTCGGTCTCGGCGATCGGCAGCGCGGTGAGCGAGCCGCCGCCGAGTTCGGGCGACAGTTTCGCGGCGCGCTCCAGCAACCGCGCGTGCAGGTAGAAGATGTCGCCGGGATAGGCCTCGCGCCCCGGCGGATGTCGCGTCAGCAGGGCGATTTCCCGGTGTGTTGCGGCGTGCTTGGTCAGGTCGTCGAGCACCACCAGCGCGTGCTGCCCCCGATCGCGGAAATATTCCGCCATCGTCATGCCGGCGAACGGTGCGATCCATTGCAGCCCCGGCGCCGACGCCGCGCCGGCGACGACGAAGATGCAGCGCTCCGGCGCACCCAGCCGGCGCACCGCGTCGATCACTCGCGCCACGGTGGACGATTTCTGCCCCACCGCGACATAGACGCAGATCATGTCGCTGGATTTCTGGTTGATGACGGTATCGACGGCGATTGCGGTCTTGCCGATGGCGCGATCGCCGATGATCAGCTCGCGCTGGCCGCGGCCGAGCGGGAACAGCGAATCGATCACCAGGATGCCGGTCTGCACCGGCTGGACGACCAGCGCGCGGTCGAGGATCGCCGGCGCCGCGCGCTCCACCGGATCGTGCCGTTCCGCAACGATCAGCGCGCCGCCGTCCAGCGGCCGTCCCAGCGGATCGACCACGCGGCCGAGCAATCCCGGGCCGACCGCCGTGCGCACCACTTCGCCGCTGCCGCGCACGATCTCGCCCGCTTCCAGCGCACCGACCTCATCCAACAGCACACAGCCGATTTGCTCTGCGTCGAGCGTCTGCGCGAAGCCGAGCTGGCCCGAACCGAAACGTAGCACCTCGTCGAGCCGCGCGTTGGGCAGGCCGGAGACCATGGCGATGCCGTCGCCGACGCTGGCGACATGGCCGACCTCGGCGACCTCCGGCGCGAGCGGGGTGGCGGCGACGCGACGCCGCGCGGTTTCAAGCCACGGGCTGGGGGACGTCATGGGCGGGTGCTTCGTGCAGGGCGTGGATGATGCGGTCGAGATCGGCGCGCCAGGAGTTGCGGATCAGTGCATCGGGCGCGGCGAGTTCGATGCCGGCGATCAGACTCGGATCGGTGCGGAAGCTGAGTTCCGGGCCCGCGCCAAGCGCACGCGTCAGAACGTCGCTGCAGTCCGCCTGCGCTGCGGCATCCAGCGGCGTGGCAGAGCATACTTCGATGGTTGCTGCGGCCAGCAAACCACGCGCGGGATGGGTGGCCAGCGTGTCGGCCAGCATGTCGAGAAAGGCGCGGTTCAGCGCGCGTGCCGGGACGCGTTGCAGCAGGCGCGTGGCGATGGTCACCGCGAGGTCGTTGGCCTCGCGCTCGAGTGCCTCGCGCATCGCGTGTTCATCGCGCGCAACCGCCTGCTGCACGTCGGCTTGCAGGCGTGCCGCCGCGTCGGAGGCGTGTTGCAGCACGGTGGCGCGTTCAGCCTCGGCGGTGGCGCGCGCTGCGGCGAGGATGCGTTGGGCTTCACCGGCCAGGCCTTCGCGTTGATGCGCGAGCGCGGCGGCGTCGTCCGTCGCTTGTTGGAGCTTTGCCGCGGCGTCCGCCAGCAGCTTGTCGGCCGCTTCACGCCGCGCGGCAATGATGCCGGCCACCGGCCGGAACAGGAAGTGCGCCAGCAGCCAGATCAGAACAAGGACGTTGATCGTCTGCAGCGCCAGGGTCCATAGATCGATGTGCATGTCAGGACCCGGCTACTTTCGCGGAATTATGCACTTGACACACAAGCCGTCACGCTGCCGCTAATGTCGGCCAGGACGGGAGACGACCCCGACGGCGATGGCCCACGAGTTGCGGACGCCAACCATAAGCAACGACAGCATACCAACGGCCATAAGAGTGAGGCCGAGTTGGGTGTCGTGGAGTAACAGGACCCCGCCCGACACAAGGAGCCCGTATGCGACAAATGGCAAAACCGCGTAGTGGATCACGTCGACCCGTTCTTCATAGCCCTTCTTATCGCCGCCAATGAGAATCGACCCCACGTAAGCCAAGCCGCAGACACCCACCAGACAAACGCAAAGAGTGGCCGAGAGCAGGGAATGGTTCGGGAAGGTCAGCAGCTCGGCAACACCTAAGACGGAAGCGAAATAGACAACGGTGGGCGTAAGGTACACGCGAAGCTTGGCGCCGGCTGCCTCCACTGCCGTCCTTCGCTCAGCGGCAAGCGTGATTACGACAAACAACAGACCAATCAAGGCCGCGGCGGCCGCCGACGTGGTAAGATAGAAATTCGCCCATCCCGCTAGTAATTGCTCGAGTTCATTCATCGGGTTTGCCAGGTGCACTGTGCCGGTTTGTTGTCCGCATCATCAATGCACGAACGGGTTGGCGAACAGCAGCAGCAGCGCGATGACCAGGCAGTAGATCGCCATGGTCTCGATCATCGCCAATCCGACGAATAACGTGCGCGACAGCGTGTTGGCCGCTTCCGGCTGGCGGGCGATGGCGTCCAGCGCCGCCGCCACAGCACGTCCCTCGCCCAGCCCTGGCCCGATTGCGCCGAGTCCAACCGCCAGGGCGGCGCCGAGCACGCTTGCGACCTCGATCCAGTTCATCTGCTTGCCTCTTGAGGTTGTGGCGCATCGCCGACCGCACCGCCGATGAACACCATCGCCAGCACGCTGAAGATGTAAGCCTGGATTGCACCGGTGAGCAGTTCCAGCGCCATCAGCGGCACCGGCACCAGCAAACCGGCAAGTGACAGGACGATGGCGATGACGAAGGCGCCGCCCATCACGTTGCCGAACAGTCGCACCAGAAGGGAAAAAGTGCGCGTGATGCTCTCGACCAGGTTGAGCGGCAGCATCAGCCACGACGGCTCGGCGAAGCTGGCGAGCCAGCCGCCCACACCGCGCGCACGGATGCCGAACACGGCGATGGCGACGAACACGATCAAGGCCAGCGCGGCGTCGGTCTCAATATGCGCGGTCGGCGGTTCGATGCCGGGGATGAGCGACGACCAGTTGGCGGTGAGGATGAACATGAATAACGTGCCGATCAGCGGGAGATAGGGCCCGGGGTCGGCGCGCATGGTGTCTCGGATTTGCCCGGCGGTGACATCGACCAGCATTTCCAGCACCGCCTGCGCGGCGGAAGGGTGCAGCGTCAGGCGGCGCGTCAGCAACCAGGAGCCGCCGGTCAGCACCGCCATGATGCCCCAGGTGACCAGCACCGGCGCGGTGATCGGCACCGGCCCGAGATGGAACATGGCAGCCATGGACAGCGGGGAATCGGTCATGGCGTGATCGCCAGCACGCGCAGCACCAGCAGTCGTGCGAGAACGACGCCGATCGCGCAGAACAATAGCGGCCATGCGCCATGCCATGCAGCGAAGGCCAGCAGCACAGTCGTGGCCGCCATGCGCAGCACCTGGACGCCAATCGCACGCGCCATAGTGCCGCCGGCGACGTAGAGTATCGTGTTCCACCGCAGCAGCGCGAAATGCGCGGTGCCGCCTGCAAGTCCGGCCAGCAGCCAGAAGACCGTGCTCATGGCCGGTGCATCCAGCGCCAGGCGCTCCAGCAGCCGATCGCGAGTCCCGCCATCAGCAGCGGACCGGTCCAGAAGATGCCGGTGCCGAGCCGGCGATCCACCCAGCGGCCCGCGAACACGCCGAGCAAGGTCGGCACCACGATGGTCCAACCGAGCACCCCCACCTGCGCGAGGTAGCGGCCGAACGAGGGTTGGCCTTCGCGCTGGGCCTTCTGGTGGCGCGTGACGCGATGGCGGATGGAGGAGAGGAGGCCATTTCCCTCTCCCGCAGAGCGGGAGACGGTAGGCTGAGGGTGCTGCGAGGCGACCCGATCACCGTCACCCTTCTCCTCTCCCACTTCGTTGGCGAGGCGATTCACGCCCCGTCCCCCACGCCGGAGCGCCCGTCCGGGCGCAGGGCACGGATGATCTCACGGATCGCCGCCGTGTGCAGCTTCGTCGCCGCCACCCTCGCCCGCCGTTCCGCATCCTGCTCGGCCTCGAACCGCGCCAGTACCGCCTGTTCCAGCGTCGCCAGGTCGTCGCCGCATTGCGCCTGGCGCGTGGCGATCGCCACCTCGCGGCCCGCGTGCACCGACAGCACGCCGCGCCGCACCGCGCACCAGCCCTGCCGGCCATCGGCCCGCCGCCATGCCACCACCGACAGCGTCAGCACGGTGATCAGGTCGGCGTGGCCTTGCAAAATCCCGAAGCTGCCACTGGCATCCTCGGCGCGCACCGACACCACGTCGTCATGATCGACCACCACCTGCGTTGGCTCGGTGATCACCAGGCGCATCACGCCGCCTTGGCGCGCTGTCGCGCCTCGTCGAAATCACCGAGCATGTACAACGCGCTCTCCACCCAGTCGTCCGCCTCGCCGTCGAGGATGGCGCGGCAGCCGGCGAGCGTCTCGGCCAGCGACACCGAACGCCCCGTCACGCCGGTGAACGCCTCGGTCACCGCGAAGGGCTGGGTGAGGAAGCGCAGCAGTTTCCGGGCACGCGCCACCATCAGCCGGTCTGTCGCGCCGAGTTCTTCGACCCCCAGCAGCGCGATCACGTCGGCCAGTTCGCGATAATGCGCAATTGCCTCGCGTACCCGGCCGGCGAGGGTGAAATGCTCCACGCCGACCACCAGCGGATCGAGAAGGATGGAACTGGAGGCCAGTGGGTCGATTGCCGGATACATGCCCTCGGCCGCCATGGCGCGCGACAACACGATGTTGCTGTCGAGATGGCTGGAGATCGTGGTCACCGCCGGATCGGTGAAATCGTCGGCCGGCACGTAAACCGCCTCGATTGCGGTGATCGCGGCTCCGGCCACCGAGGCGATGCGCTCCTGCAACGCTGCCACCTCGGTGGCCAGGGTCGGCTGGTAGCCGACACGCGACGGCAGCCGGCCCAGCAAACCGGAAACCTCCGCCCCCGCCTGCACGAATCGGAAAACATTGTCCATCAGCAGCAACACGTTCTGCCGTTTCACGTCGCGAAAATATTCGGAGATGGTCAGCGCGGTGAGGCCGACGCGCCAACGCGCGCCGGGTGGCTCGTTCATCTGGCCAAATACCAGCGCGGTACGCCCAAGCACGCCGGAACCCTGCATGTCGGACCACAGCTCGTGGCCCTCGCGGGACCGCTCGCCGATGCCGGCGAACACCGAGATGCCCTTGTAGCGCTCCACCATCGCGTGGATCAGTTCCATCAGCAGCACGGTCTTGCCGACGCCGGCGCCGCCGAACATCGCCGCCTTGCTGCCGAACGCGAGCGGTACCAGCAGATCGATGACCTTGATGCCGGTCTCGAACACGGCTGTCGCGGCGGTCTGCGCCGCGAGCGGCGGCGGTGCGCGATGGATCGGCAGCCAGGGCGTGTCGGCGGGCAATTGCGGACCATGGTCGTGCACCACGCCGCAGACATCGAGCAACCGGCCGAGCACGGCGTCGCCGACCGGCGCGGTCAGCGGACCACCGGTCGGCTGCACTTCCATGCCGCGGCGTAAGCCGGACGTCGCCTGCAGCGCGATGGCGCGCACCGTCGCGGCATCGAGATGGCTCTGCACCTCGGCGATCAGCGTCCGGTTTTCGTCCGCTATGTGCAACGCCTCGTCGATCGCGGGTAACGTGCCGCCGTCGAAGGCCACGTCCAGCACCGCGCCACGGATGGCGCGCACCCGACCCGGGCCGGCGGCGGCAGCCGCGGACACCGGTCAACCCTTATTCCGTAACAGCATCGGGCGACCGCGCGATGGCGCGGATCACGTCAGCACGGCTGACGATACCGACCAGCTTGCCGTCGCGCACAATCGGCAGGCGCTTGATGCGGTGCCGCACCATTTGCTCCGCGAGTTCGGTGACGCTGGTGGTTTCGTTTGCAGTAATGGCCGGCTTGGTCATCAGATCGCCGACCTCGTGGCGGTCGAGACGCACGTAGTCCAGGAACTCCGGTGCCAGGTCGGCGCCGTCGGCCAGCAGCGCGAGCCACCAGGCACGGTGCTTTACGTTGGTGTCGATGAACGGGCGCATCAGGTCGCCCTCGCTGGCCATGCCGAGCAAGGCGCCGCTGTGGTCGCAGATCGGCACGGCGCTGATGGCGTGTTCGGCGAGCATGCGTGCCACGCGCGCCACGGTGTCGGTCGGGTGCGCGGTGACGACGTCGCGGGTCATGATGCTGGCTGCATCCAACATGGCGATGCTCCCCGGGTTGTGCGGTCAGCTTGGTCCCGCGCGCGTGGGTTGGCATTGACCCAGGTCAACCGCCGTACACCTCTCCCGCGCGGCGAGAGAGGTAGACTGTTCAGTGCGCCATCAGCACCGGCAACCCCGCCGCAAGCAGCACACGGCGGGTGAAGCCGCCGAACATCGCTTCGCGCATCCGACTGTGGCTGTAGCCGCCCATCACCAGCAGGTCGGCACCTTCTAACTCGACGACCGACAGCAGCGCTTCCACCGGGTCGCGGTTGGTGCGTGGCACGACGCGCAGGGTCGTCGCGGGATTATGCCACCGCAGCGCGTGGCGCAGCCGCTTGCCGGATTCACTGTCGCTGTGGGTATCCGAGCTCTCCTGCACGGCAACGACGGTGACGGTCTCGGCACGCGCCAGCAAGGGCAATGCAGCGGCCACGGCACGAGCGGCCTCGGCGCTGTCCTTCCAGGCAATGGCGATGTGCCGGCCGACCGACTTCCACTCCGCCTCCGGCGCAATGAGCAGCGGCCGGCCGCTCTCCAGCAACACCGTTTCCAGCAGGTGCAGCGCCACCTTCTCACCGTCGCGCGCGCGGCCGAGCACGGTCAGGTCGGCGGTGCGGCCATGCGCAGCGAGGCATTGCGGCTCATCGCCGGCCTCCACGTGCCACGCAGCGGAGGGTGTGTCGGTAGCCGGAGCATCCGCCTGCGTAGCCTGCTCGCGCGTGCAGTAGGGAACTCGTCCGGACGGCCGGGAGCCCGGCGTGTCCGCCAGAATCACCTGCTCGCGCGCGCAGAATGCGGCCACAGCATCGTGCGCCCGGTCCTGCCGCGCTTCCACTTTTTGCTGCACAGAATCGATGGCGCCACCATATCCGGGAACACCGAGATTGCCGCCGGCAATGGCGAGCACCGTGCGCTGCATGTCGTGGCGAACGTGCAGGAAGTCGAGATGCCCCGCGTCGAGGCGCGCAATCGCTAGGGCGGTGCGGAACACGGCAGCGTCTGTCGTTGCGCCAGTGGCGGGGACGAGAATGTATCTGAACATGGCGTCCTCCGATCCGACGCAGCTTGGCGCCGATCGGCGGCGGGCACGTTGATCTGGGTCAATTCCCGCCATGATCACGCGCAGTTTATGGCTCTCCGGCGGCGATCGCCTGCTCGAGCAACCGCATCGCCTCCAGCCGGTCGCCGTTGCCGAGCGCTTGCAGCACAAGCCGGATGCGATCGACCACCGGATCGTGGCTTGGGGTCGAGGTCTGGAACAGCGGCACCGAACGATCGAGTGCCCTGGTCTCCGCCCGTTCCAAGGCCTCCTGCGCTTCGCCAGAGCGGCCCTCCGCGAGCGCGTTACGCGCGGCGAGCAGGTAGTCGTGGATCGCGGCGTTGTCGTCCACCGGCGGCTCGGGGAGGCGGCCGGCGATCAGAGAGGTGGTGTCCTGCGGCGTGATGTTGCCGGCCTTGTCGGACATCGGCAGCGACATGCCGGTGCCGATATCGTTGCCCGGCCGCGCGCCGGTTGCCGGATCGGCGCCGGGCGGCACCCAACCGGGGGGAACCGCCGACGTTGGCTGGGCGACTGCCGGAACGGCGAGGCTGGCGGCGAGGCCGAACAATGGGACGAGGCGGAAGCGCACGGTGGGATCTCCTGATGGCCGGCAAGTTATGCCCGCCGGCTGATGGATAGAATCGGACGGATGGAACTGGCCGAGGGGTATAGGCGGCCTCAACCGGAAGCGAACGTTCGATCCGCTGGGCGGATTGGCTGACCAGCGTCACCATCCGACGTGTCTCCGAGTCGCCGGATCTTTGTTGACCGGCTATTGTTGGCGCCACCTTCCCGGCGGATCAACTCGGAGGCCTGCAATGCAGTTGAACGCGGATCTCTCCCGTCCCGCGGTCGTCGATAGCGAGGCGATCGCCTGGGTTGCCTCGCCCATGGCCGGGGTCGAGCGGCGTATGCTCGAGCGCGATGGCGACGAAGTGGCCCGCGCCACCTCTGTGGTGCGCTATGCGCCAGGCTCCTCCTTCGCCCCCCACAGCCACGGTGCGGGTGAGGAGTTCCTGGTGCTGGATGGTGTGTTCTCCGACGAGACCGGGGACTTCCCGGCAGGATTCTATGTGCGCAACCCGCCAGGATCGCGCCACACGCCATCGAGCGCTCCGGGCACGGTGCTCCTCGTCAAGCTCCGCCAGATGCCGCCGGAAGAGGTTGCCTGGGTCCGCCTTGACACACGCGATCCTGCCGTCTGGCAGGATCTCGGCGAGGGCCGGCAGGAGGCCGTACTGTTCGACGCCGCCTGGGAGCGCGTGGTGATGCTGCGCCTCCCCCCGGACCATCAGGGCGGGCCCGAGAGCTGGCCGCGGGGCGCCGAGTTCTTCGTTGTAGAAGGCGATCTGCTCGTCGATGGTGCGGTACACCGCGCCGGCACATGGTTGCGGCTGCCGTCCGGCACCAGCACGGCGCTGGCCAGCCCCGCCGGTGCATTGCTCTATCGCAAGGCTGGGCATCTCGGCTGACTCAGGGGGGCGCTCGCCACCCACGGCGGATCTATTCGCAGGGCACCATCTGTCGGATTTCGTCCACCAGCATGCGGCGGACGCCCGGCCCATGCGATGATTCACCTCGAACGCGTCGAGTTTCGCTGCTTCCAATGACGGCGGGATGGCCGTCACGCCCGCCGCGTGGCACCGCGCGAGGTAGGACGGCAAGTCGCGGCGCCACAGATGTTCGTCGATCGCCGTCAGCACGGCCCATAGGTGATGGCCGCGGCTCTCGTGCCACACAACCTCCTGGAAGAACAGCGCCGGGCCGATGAACGAGTCGGCCATAACCCGCTTGAACCATCACACCGCCGCGCGCGGGTGATTTGCGAGCAATGCCAGCGTGTCGTCGATCGAGCCATCGTCGTAGAACACGTAGCGGTCGACCCAAGGGTCATAGTGACGGAAGAAGTACGGCAGCATCGCCGCGTCATTCCAGCAGATCGCATCGAGATGCGCCTGCCTGCCGTCGCTCGCCGCCATCACGCCCCCGCCCGTGCGCCGGCCTGAACAGCGGAATGAGCACCGGTCAATCCGCCAGCGCCAAGTCAGCCGCGGCCACAACCAACGGCGGCAGCCCGGAATACACCGGGCCCGCCAGGTTTTTCACCCGGGCGGCGATACTCCAGCCGCGACGGGCGCAGCTTTGCTCCACGTCCACGATGATCGGCGACCCCGCACCGAACAGGACCACCGACAGCATGGCGGCATCGGTAAGGCACGCTGGCGGCAGTCGCAAATCCAAAACCAACCTCGCCCGCGACGCGAGAAAGGTCGAGGCGCGCGAGCGTCGAAGGTGAGGGTGATCGGGTCGCTTGGCTGCACCCTCACCCTCGGTGCTCACGCACCTCGCCTTGGTCCGCTTCGCGGCCCAAGCCCGCATCGCGGGCGAGGTTTGCAGGCAGCCAGACGCTGACCGTGGTGCCGACGCCTTCCTCACTTTCGATCAGCAACTGCCCACGGTGGCGATTGACGATGTGCTTGACGATGGCCAAGCCCAGCCCGGTGCCGCCCACCTCACGCGAGCGTCCCTTGTCCACCCGATAGAATCGCTCGGTCAGCCGTGGCAGGTGTTCGCGCGCGATCCCGGCGCCTTGGTCCGCCACCGTGAGCACGACCCCCGGCCGGGTCGGCCAGGCGCCGCCCACCGGCGCCGGCTGTGCCGACAGCCCGACCGTGCCGTCCGCGCGACCGTACTTCACCGCATTGTCCAGCAGGTTCTGCAGTACCTGGGCGATCTGGTCGGGGTCGGCCAGCACCGTCGGCAACTCCCCGGCAATCTGCAGGTCGAGCCGCGCCGCATGCTCGGCCAGCCGTGGCTCGTAGCCGGCGACCAGCCGCGGCAGCAGCGCGGCCAGGTCCACCCGCTCCGCCGGCGGCTGATGCTCGGTGAGCTCGATCCGCGACAGGCTCAGCAGGTCGTCAATCAGGCGGTTCATCCGCGCGCCCTGTTCCGCCATGATCGCGAGAAAGCGCTGCTGCGCCGGCGGATCATCGGCCGCAGGGCCACGCAGCGTCTCGACGAAGCCGATCAGCGACGCGAGCGGCGTGCGCAGCTCGTGACTGGCATTGGCGACGAAGTCGGCGCGCATGCGCTCGATGGCGCGCTCGCGCGTGCGGTCCGACAGCACCACGACCGCCAAGCCGCCATCGGCCAGCGGCGGGTCCATCGGCACCACCGCTGCCTGCACTTCGCGCGACATCGGCACGGGCAGGATCAACTCGGCGCTCTGCACATTGCCCGAGGCGAAGGCGCGGTCGATCGCGCCGCGCAGCCCGGGATGCCGCAGCACCGCGCCGATGTCCGAGCCGAACGCGGAGCGCGCCGCGGCATTCGCCCGCCGCACCGAGCGGTCCGGGCCGAGCACGATCAACGGGTCGGGCAGCCGCTCGACGATGGCGGCATCTGCGCGCTGGAGTTGCTCGACCCGCGCGGTGTGGCCGGCAACGCGGCGCGACAGCCGCTCCACCTCGCGCCGGAGTTCGCCGAGCGAGGCCAGGGCAGGTCGGGCGTACGATGCAGCGCCCGTGGCCTCGGCCGCCACCCGGCGCACCGCGTCGGTCACCAGGTCGAGGTCGCGTGTCCAGAGCAGCGCGACGATCAGCGCTGCGATGAGGGTGAGGACGATGGCAACAAACGCCGGGAGGGGCGCCGCCCAGCCGGCGCCGAGCATGACCGCCAGCGCGATAACCGGCACTGCCGCTAGACCGAAGGCGAGGGCCAAGGTCCGCACTTACCAACACCCCCCTCTCCTGCACACGGGCGTGGGCCGGTGAGGGCGCGCTACGCCGCGTGCATCAGGGCGCAGCATAGAGCGGATTGGGGCGCGCCGGTATCGGGGTGGCGCGCGTGCGGCGCGGGTGCCGGCCGGCGGCGTCGCATGCGTGTCTCGTTTGCTACTCATGGGACTGCGTCGCTGAGGGCGAGCGGCAGGCGCCGACGGGCGTGGCGGTGAACCATCGCGGAGCCGGGCGGGTGCGGCCGGACGATGTCTCACGATCGTCTCGTGTCGCCGTGCGTGAGATTGTCCCGCTGGGTTAGGACCTCTCACCTTTGCGGTCAAACGTAAAATCCCGTTTGTCCCCCATTTTTTGTCCGGCCTTTGCCTGAG